>Ga0224506_10001648_pt1 | contig 15809 bp, 18 predicted proteins | sample SF_Jan12_sed_USG_2_FD_169108 | JGI IMG/M metagenome (GOLD analysis project Ga0224506, IMG submission 169108) | Sediment microbial communities from San Francisco Bay, California, United States - SF_Jan12_sed_USGS_8_1 | ecosystem: Environmental > Aquatic > Marine > Sediment | place: USA... | reverse complement strand
TCTTTAATATTATCCTACATAGCGTTAATAGACGATTATTTTTAGCGGCACAATCGTTCATTAACACCCGGTTCAACAAACAACATACCGGCAATTAGATCTTGCTAGAGCAGTCTTTTAGACATAATATTTAGGAGAATATTACTGCTACTGAGATAAATGCGTTTCAGATTCAACCCGTGGAGACATAGCTTGTACAGACTTCTGTTTGCCATATTGGTATCAGTATTTTTATTACCTGCTCAGGCTTTTGACAATACTTTACCGGCGAAGCTTCAGTCTGCCTTAAATGATAACTGGTACTGTGTTTCTTTAACCCGTCACGACGATCTTTCTGCTGTGTGTGCAATCCGCGGCCCGCTCTATTTTGAGTGGTATCAGATTGATCACTTTGGCAGACCGGTTAAACTTAGAAACCAGCCATCTGCAGGTATCACTCCTTACCAGATATTATTATCCGAAAATGAAAAGACACTCGCGATGATCTACGCCGATGAGGGCCACCCTGTGCTGGTGGTACACAGTATCGACAGACTGCTGAGCGGCAACAGCGACATGGATTTTGTAAAAGGTCTTTATCCCGGTTCGCTGCATCTGCTCTGCTGGCATGACAATCAGATTATTTTAGAAAGCGATCAGGATCTTAGCAAGCCATGGCATGGCAGCAACCATGAACCTGACGGCGGCGGTGTTTTTAAACTCAACCCCGTCAGCCATCAGATTAGCCGGTCGACCATCAGTGCATGCAAGCAAGCTAATAAATAACCGATGGATAAGAACACAGAAGATTACATCCCGATTGAGTGCTCGTTGCACAGTGAATATGAATTAGCCATTATGCATAAAACGCGCTGTAACCTGTACTGGACAGGTGATGCTGATCAGAAAAATGCACAGGTGACGCCAGTTGATTTATTCATCAGAGACAAGCAGGAGTTTCTCAGGGTAAAGACAACTCAAAACACCCTGCTTGACATTCGACTGGATAAAATCATTAAACTGTCAGCGGATAGCTACTGACCTTAGCACGACAACTCCCTGCTACTTCCCAGACGAACCACAGACAAATCTTCGTTGCTTAATCTGATGCTAATGCAGAACAGGAGACTGTGTTTTATCATAAAACAGCTGTATCAGCTCACGCACCGGCTCAGGATAATTTTGCCTCAGCATTTCAGACAGGCCTTCTTTAAAAAATACAGGCGCATCCAGTGGAATGGCTTTAATCAGTTCAACAAACACTGTCTGCATAATCTCCGGATCATGTGTCCGCGTAGCAACGATACCACGATTCATATTTAAAGTTCGCCAGGGTCTGGAAGGATCGGCGTTATCCAGATCATACTGAATATCATCCTGACAGGCATGTGCAACCTGATTGAGGAAGACTGATAATTGTAACAGTGACACTTTATCATCAATTGCATTGGCAATATAAGCCAAACCATCGACGACTGACTGAATATTTACCAGCTGACCGTTGTGTTTAATAACCCAGTTTGCAATAACTAATGCAACCTGTTCTATTGCATGTTTATGCTGAGAAATATTAAGCATTATCAGTTTATCAATCAAATGATCAGTTAGCAGCAGGCCCTGTTCACCGGTTGCTGTAATTTCACCGGCTGTAAGCACTTCATCACGTTTATTAACAGCAACAATGATTTCAAAAATTTGATTAAGAGCATCGATCAGGCTATATACTTCAGTATCTGTGCACTCATCTTCACGGATAAGTGAATTTTGTAAAACGCTGATAATTTTTTTTGCGTCACTGACAGAGTTGAACATGATTTTCCAGTCAAAGAGATAATTAGCGGTTCATTTTACCCGGGGCATAACAGAAAAATAGCTTAATTTATCGTTTAAATGTAATCGCTCGTTATGACATTTTTTTATAAACAAAAGACGCTATTTTCCTCTGATTGATACCCACATCTGGCAATAGCTCCCTATTATGGGTAATGAGACTATATAACAGTGCTGATTACTCAGAGCAAATGCTGCCAAACAAAACAGTCAAGATTAGCGTGTTCTATATGAGTTTAGTCCGTCAAGTACTGATTGCTTAACAAAGCGTCGGTAGAAATTTCATTTCTTATCAGCTTTTGTTTACGCATTACCCTATATAAATTATTAATTGATTTACCAAGCCCCTCTTCTCCCTTTGAAAGGAGTTTAATATTTTGTGCTTTATCCGGTAATTTCAGGCCGTGATAACTGTCATTGACCTCCCTTTGAGAAATATTTAATCTTCTGGCCATACGGGCTGATGCATGATCACTCTCAGTTTTCATATACTCCAGTGCTTTAAACCATGCCGAGATCAGATCTTTTATAATAGCAGGATTATTTGTCAGATAATCATTATGCACGGCCAGCACATCAACAATTTCATCTGGCATCTCCCGGCTGCTGAATATTTCATTACCACCCGAGGTTAGTAAACGGGTTCTGACGGGTTCAAATGTTACCACGGCATCAATCATCCCCGTTTTAAAGTAACTTTCATGAGTATTCACGTCAGACTGCACAACGACAATATCATTAGTTACCATATCATTAAGTTCGAGTGCACGGGTAATAACATAGGCACCCAGTGCACCGTTTTCTACACCGACTCTTTTATTGCGTAATTCGACGATCGTTTTTATAGCTGGTTTTGCAATCACAACATCTCCGCCATCGGAGACATCATGCACCAGAACAACAGTCACCGGTATATCCAGATCTCTTAATAACAGTACCTCATCCAGTGTTAATGAAGCGGCATCCAGTGCCCTGCTGCGAAATGCCTGCAGCACTTCACTAGCCGATGACAGCTCTAATAACTCGACCTGCATATTATCCAGATAATTGAGGTCTCTTGCTAAATAGAGCGGCTCGTAACCCGGCCATACATTGGTGCCCAGGCGCAGAATCTGACTGTTATTATCGCTGCAGGATAGTAATAGCAGACTGCATAAAGACAGTATAAATAAAGTAATACGCATTATTTTATTCCTGTGCTCAGCCCCCCTGTCAAATCAGGGTAATTATTATTTTATGAAACTTATATAGCACAATCTATACTGATAAATAGTAGCCAAACATAAAATCAGCTCATGCACAGAATCAGAGATAGCTTTTGAGACCTGACAACAACCACAATCTGCAGCAACCTGCAGACTAATCCACACTCAGACACCCGTATAAACGGGTTCTGCCAAACTGCAGAGAGTCACGTCACTGATTGTCTTTAAGCGCCAAATCCGGAATGAATTTACTGATAATACTGCCTTTCATAAAACCAAAGATCAGGTTCCGTGTTTTATACCAGTAGCTGCCAAAATAAATAACAAAGAGACCCAGTCCGGTTAAGGTATAAAGCATAACATGCTGGCTATTATCCAGGCCGCTCTGAAGCAGCTGAGTCAACGCATAGATAATATACAACTGTGTTGATATGAGCATGGCCCGGCGGTCTATTAAAAGCGAGACAAGGAAGAATATAGTAAAAAAAACAATCATTAAAATCTCTTTATTCAATGACTGCACCCACTCATGCCGGCTTAGAAACACAGAAATCATTACCCCGTGAACGATCAGTGGCGATGCCAGCAGATATAACCAGAATGCACTATCACTTAAGTGCGATATTCTCTTGGTATCCTGCGCATCAAACCAAAAGGCTATGATAAAGATAATGAGGCCGAAGCCGACAAAAAGAGCGGGGTTTGTCAGCACTCCCAGACCGGTCTGGGCAACCGGCATAGCAACCAGAGCAGCCATCAGAGGAAACAAACTAAACGGCATTTTGTACCGCAGATAAAATAGCAAGCTGCTGCCACTGAGTACCGCCAGTGCTATGATCACATCATGACCATAGCCAAACGGCACAAGCTTGTTCACAAACAATAATATCGAGATTAAAATTGCTATACCGGGCAGCGCCAGCCTGCGCAGCCGCACCAGCCACTCAGCCAGAGCAATAAAACCGGCTAGCGGCAACAGATAATAGTAACCTGTCAGCTCTGCCATAGTGATCGCCATTACTATCAGAATAATTCCCAGGGTAATAAACACATCACCAAAGCTACGGATAAACTTTAATGGTTCATTGTTCTGATCAGGCCCCTGATCAGACTTCTGGCTTAGCGCCTGTTGATGAATAAACTGATAAAGCGCATCAACCTGAGCTGCATCAATAATTTTTTGTTGTGCAGCTTTTTGCAATATCGCTTTTGAAATCATGAAAATCACACTCTAAAATAACGGATTAGAACAACAAAACAAAATCAGTTTAACACAGCAGACCGGAATATGGCTGGCGACATTTATTTCAGCCTTTTACCCATATCAGATTATGAATATTAATCTTGACTAAGATCAGTAATAGCGGATACAGGCTCAGTTGCAGACAGTGAAAGTTCTCATTTATGTTGTACGAAAATACAATGAAACGGCAGAAATCAGTAAGCAGATCGAAAACGTTATTCAGCCCTATCTCGGTAAAGAAATTGTCGGCTTTCGTACTGAAATTACACGCAGCCATCATGGCGGCATAGCCAAAGAAAACAGCTTCCGCAAGATCATCGAAATCGTACCGAAAGAAGAGCGCACGCTGTCGGCAGATGATCTGGTGAACCTCTGGAAACCGCTGACAGGTGATATCAAAGGTCTGAAAAAGCTGATCATTCAAAAGAGTCGCTGGGGTCAGTCATCAGGCAGTGCGGTTGAAGTATTAATACTGGAAAATAATGATAGCCTGCGCGTACAGACTGCCAGTGACGTGCTCGATGCCATGAAGAAGTACCCTGAGCTGATCAATGCAGAAATTGATCAGCCATTATCACTGACTGAGGATAAAATAGATATTGACCGTGACAAGGTCAAACGTCTGGCTATCAATCCGCTGGATATTGCCACCACATTTCGTGCTTCTCTTGAAGGCGAGATACTTTTTGAGTTAGCCAGTGGCAATGAGCACATCGATGTTTGCCTGTCTGTTATGGATAGTGCAAAAAGTAATATGCAAAGCATCCTTGAAATTCCTGTGGAAAACCGTGCGAACTACCTCGCACCATTGGGCGATCTGCTCACCATCCAGAAAACAAACACGGCTACTTCGATTAACCGCCGTGATAGCCGTCGTGTCACTTCGGTCCTGGCTGATCTCAAAGCCGGCTCCGGCAAAACACCGGTACAAATTGCACAGGACCTTGAAAACGGCATATTTAAACAGGTGGTGAGTCAGCAACCGTCTACCAGCCTTAATTTTGACGGTGAAGTGGCCGACACGCGTGAATCGAAAAATGATTTACGTAACGCCATCGTCATGGTCACCATCTTAATCTTTGCCATTCTGGTCATGCTGTTTAATTCAGTCTCCCGCACACTTATCATTATGAGTATTAACAGCCGTGAATTAGAATCACTTTGCGGCTATCGGGGCGCTCGGTATGGCCGGCGTGGTGATCAATGATGCGATTATCATGCTAAATAAACTGGAAGCCGAGTACTCGCAATACATAGCCAGCAGTATTAATGAAAAAGTTGCGCGCATTGCTCAGACGCGACTCAAAGCCGTGATACTGACAACCCTGACCACAGTAGCAGGCGTATTACCAACCGCGTGGCATTACCGGCTATGATGCTATGCTCGCCGAAATGATGCTGGCGCTAGCCTGGAGGCTTTTATTTGGCTCCGTATTACTCTGTTACTGGTGCCCTGCCTCTATAGCTTTAGTAAACACATGCAGCAGAGATGTCTGCCGCAACCAGTAAAATGAAAATATCACAAAAAAACTTCATCCGGCTGCTGCCATTAATAATGCTAACAGCTGCATTGTCAGCTGCCTCAGCCAGCGTAGCATCAAAGCAGACAGTTCTGACGCTTAAATCATTTATCGAACAAGCCAGCATTAAAGATGTCAGCTTTGAAAGTATTCTGCTAGAGCAGATGCCGTTACAGTACCAGCGCGATACCCTGCTAGCTGACAGCGATATCATTATGGATGTAAAGTACGGCCATAATTTTTATCTGGATCAGAATCGCAGCAACCCTGAGGCCAGTATTTCTCTGAGCAAACTGTTTCCCTACAATGGCACCAGTATCTCATTGTCTTATATCAAATCCTCATCGCTGCTTAACACCCCGGATACATCTGATCTTGAAATTTTAATTACACAGCCGATTGCAAATAATGCTTTTGGTAAAAGCATACAACTGCAGGACAAAATCATTGGTTTAGAAAATGACACCTGCCGTTACCAGATCGTTGAAGCCTATGAAGATTATCTGGCCAGCCTCATAGCCGCCTATTACAACTGGTAATCAGCATTTGAAAACCTTAAAGCAGGAAAACTGTCATACCGCTCCAGCCTGAAACTGATGAACAATATATTTGAACGGCAGAAACAAAAAATTGCATTGCCGATTGATATCAATAAAATGAAACTGCTGCTGATAGGCAAAGAAGAAAATCTCATCATTTCAGAAAAGATCTACCAGCAACAGGCTAACCTGATCTATAAAGCAATCGAAAACTATAAGACAGAGTATATCCCGATAAAACCTGCAGTTCCTGCTTCTGTGGTAAAGTTTGAGAAAGATTATGAAAGCTTTACCCAAATCAGCCGGACCTACAAGATATTAAACCTGCTTGAACAACAGGGAGAACTGACCGTCATAAAAGCGGCTGACGAACTGCTGCCCTCAACTAATCTTTTACTGGGTTACAAACTGGATGGCCAGAACCGGGGTCTTGAAGACCGGCAGGATAATTTATATGCCGGCATTTCACTCAGCTGGTCAATTGGCAACAACACTAACAAAGCAAAAAAAAAGAACTGGCACAGATAGCACTCAGACAAACACAGTTTACCAACCGTAATACATACGCGGAACTGCGTACAAACCTGAAAAACATTTATTTACAAATACAGCACGAAAAAAACTCATTAGCGTATCAGGCAAAAAGATAAAACTCGCTGAAGCCATTCTCACTGATGAAGCAGAAAACTATTCCTATGGAAAAGTATCATTAAATGACTACATCAGCGCCGTCAATCGTGCCGATGAGATTCGCTTCAGTAACACAGAACACAGTGTACACCTCAACAAGCTGCTTATTGAATGGTTACGTCTGACCGATCAGCTTGTTGATGAGAAGGTATTAAAGAACAGATAGATTACCTGTTCTTCGCCAGTAACCACTTAAAGTCATTACTTATTCACCGATACAGATAACGAATATATTTAACCATTCTTAAATCAGTCAGACAGGTATCATATTAAATGTTATAAAGCTGGCTGTTTTGTACAAAAACCAGCCAGCCAATCACATCAGCATATATATTAAAAACACATCAGTAAGCAGGCTCGGGACACGAAAAGTTTCCTGCACCGATAACCTTGAATAATATAATGTTTTATCATCATTTGAAATTGACTGTTTTTTGTACTCGATGATTTATATAAAATTTCGCATCATGAAATCTTTAGAAGAATCCGCAAAAAAAGTAGCGCAGCACTGTATTGCAAAGAATACTTTCACTGTATATATTTCGTACAAACAAACATAAGATGATACCACTGATATCTTTTTTACTACACTTCGTAATTTTATTTTTACTTTTTATTTTTTACATTTTTTCTTTATAGATAGTCGTCTTTTTATGTTGTAAGCTTTTCCTCCCCAGATGAGTCATATATGATTAATAATGCTGCTCTGCTTAACGCAGCCTGTTGTTATTACTCTATATAACAAAACTATAAACAGAGGAAAAAATGAAAAAATTAATTTCAAGCCTTGGTATGCTTTTATTATTAGCTGCTACCGGTGTAGCAAACGCGTCTGATCACAGACATAACATTACAAACAAAGAGTGTGCTAACAATGTTGGCGGCGTGAGCTTTGATGAAGAGTTCGGTGAAGGCGCAGGCGCACTAACTACCTGCATCAAGAAACGCACTAAAGTTAAAGTTGTATATCAACTAAACCAGCAATACAAAGACGGCAGTAATGACTCAAAGCCTTACGGTCTTGGTAACATTCAAAATGCTATTAATGATTATGAAATCAACTACGGCATGAAACAGGGCCGTGATTACGAAATTGTTGCTGTTGCAACAAGTGCTGGTGGTAAGTTGCTGATCAATAAAGCCGGCAACCAGTTTAAAGGCGCCGTGCAAAACCTGATGGATCAGGGTGTTAAATTCCTTTTCTGCCAGAACACTGTACGTGGTTTAATCAAGAAAGGCGCACTAACTTCAGGTGCCGTTACTTCTGAAATCATTCCTGGTGTTGAGTTTGTAACTTCAGGTGTTGCTGCTATGCCAGACTTAGTGAGCCAGGGTTATATTCTGCTCCAGCCATAAGTTTAGCTTTATGTAGTACTAAAAAGCCCCATAACGTTTTCGTTATGGGGCTTTTTTAATGCTGTAGTGATCTCAGGTAGCTTTGACCACACTAAACACGAAGTGCAGCAACCTCTGTCTCCACTGTGGAGGATTATTTTTCTTTTGTTCTTAACGACAACCGCTGCAAAAATACTGTTTGCAGAGCGCAAACCTTTTTTCTAGTTTGCCAGCTTAACCTTAAACAATCCCACTTCAACCGAACTAACGGATACGCGCTGTCCGGCAGCAATCGTATCAACACCCGTTTCTTTATCAATCTCTACCCGCCAGCTGATGCCCGAGTACTGCGTAGACCCTGGCTGGCTCAACGTAATGTCATTTTCGAGGACAAATTCATGTCCAACAAAATCACTGCTGTTGTCTTTTTCCACTGGTTTATCACCCTGTAATTTTTTTAACGGTTTCCACAGCAAGGCAGTAATCATACCCGAGCTTATGCCGGTACAGGACACACCCGCTATCCATGTTTCGGGCAGTACACCGGCACTCATTAAAGCGCCGCTTGTTAAGGCACCCAGACCTGCAAATAAAAAAATCCCCGTCGTAAAACCTGTAATCACCTCAATCGCCAGCATGACAAAACCAAGCGCCAGCCAGAACTCGGCCTGGTGATTAACAATATAATCGGTAATCATCTTGCACTCCTGTCGTTAGCCGGTCACTTTAGAGCTGTTTAAAGTATTTATAATGGTCATGGCTTCTGCTACCACACTTGCGGCACCGCTATTACTGTCTGGCAGCAATACCACTGTTGAGTCTTTGGCGATTGCGCGTTTTGCTTCAATTGCTTTTTCTGCAAGATCAAGTTGTATGGCCTTCTGGCCTTCAGTCGTATTGGCAACTTGTCCGACGGTATCAAGTGCTTTGGCCTGTGCATCTGCAACAGCAATGATTGCCTGCGCCTCACCTTCTGCACGTAAGATCTGCTCTGTCTTATCGGCTTCAGCCGCCAGTACCTGTGCCTGCTTGGCACCTTCAGCCACGTTAATAGCAGACTGACGATGGCCTTCAGACTCAAGAATAGTGGCACGCTTCTCACGCTCAGCTTTCATTTGCCGTTCCATTGCATCTAATATAGTACGTGGTGGCTCGATGTCCTTAATCTCATAGCGCATCACCTGCACGCCCCAGGGCTCAGAGGCCATATTAATGGCATTGACAATATTGATATTCAGGCTTTCACGCTCTTCGAAAGTTTTATCCAGATCGATCTTACCAATCTCACTACGCATGGTTGTTTGCGCCAGCTGGCTGACAGCATAGACATAATCATCGACACCGTAAGAGGCCTTATAAGCATCCAGCAGTTTAAGGTAAAGAACGCCATCGACCACCAGAGAAATATTATCTTTCGTAATGGCTGCCTGGCTAGGCACATCAAAAGCATGTTCTTTTAACGACTGGTTATAGGCCACTTTATCTATAAACGGAAATAACATATTTAAACCGGCAACCATGGTTTTATTATATTTACCAAAGCGCTCGACAACGAAGGCCCGGTTTTGTGGCACAAACTTGACCGAGGACTTAACCAGAATAATGGTTAATATTGCCAGCCCGGTCCAAAAACTAAATACCACGTCCAATAAATTTGCTACACCCATCATTCCATCCCCTCTTATTTAAATTTAGTCTGTGACAATAACAGATTGCTCTAAAAGATATCACTTTATCAGCTTACTTTAGATAACATCATTTATTTTCAATAAGGCTGTACCAGTCAGATTACCACCAACCGTAGTTTATACCTATTGCCAGCCCATGTGTAACTGTAGGATTTAGCCCCTGCGAGTGAACTATCGGTATTTATATCGGCAAGGTCAGACTGATAAATCAAGAAATCTACTGAGTTCATCTTTCTGCGCCATTGCATCTTTATAACCGAGATCGATTAATCGTCTGCAATAGCCTCTTTCAAATAATAGATAACTGATAAGATTAGATTCTTTATTTTTTGTACCGCCAATACCACTTAATAAAAAACGTATAGTACGGGGCAGATCATGCACATAGTCAGATGCAATCACCCCCATATCCTCACTTGGTGTTATCACTAGCACATCAACTTCACGCAACATGACACCATGTTCGAAACGTTTATCTTCAGGTATTAAACTAACGGTTTTATTTATCCTCTGTACTCTTTCTATATCTGCTATCAGACTGTCCAGAAATATACTGTCCAGTGCATGACCTGCGATCTGTCCTATCGAAGGAATATCATCACCCTTAACACGCTTAACATGTTCTGCATGATCACTTCGGTTTCCAATAATAAGGACACGTTCCGCACCAAGATGCAGCGCCGGACTGATCGGTGCCGACTGACGCATGGAGCCGTCACCAAAATGTTCACGGTTAATCTTTTGTGGTGAAAACAAAAACGGTATGGCTGATGATGCCATTAAATGGTCAATGGTTAATTTTGTCTTAATGCCTATTCGCTGAACCCTTGACCAGTTGCTCAGACTGTCGACACCCTGAAAAAACGATACCGACTGATGCGAGCTATAACCGGAAGCCGTAATACATAATGCATCAATATGAGAATTGTCTATTGCATTCTGAATATCATTAGCCTGAATATATTTTTTTAATAACTTCCTTAACGGTCCTCTGTCGAGCAAATAGAGGTATTTTTCTCTGCGAAACCGCCCTGCAAACACAATACTGAGAAACCACTGTGACATGATATATAAAATAGTTGGTATATCATCCCGAAAGACCTGACTGACGTGAAAGTTAGCCCAGATCGACAAAATACGCTGCACGGCTTTTCGAAAATCATGAGCATGAGTTGCCAGCGACGCGGCATTAATCGCACCGGCAGAAGTACCACAAATAATCTGAAACGGATTAGCAGCCTTTCTTGGCATGATTTCAGCAATCGCTTTTAATACACCGACATGATAGGCCGCACGGGCACCGCCACCAGATAGTATTAAGGCTTTTTTTGTTGGATGGTTCGCCATAAATATATCCGTTAATAATGACATAGTAAGTATAGATTAATTATGCGTGATATTAAAAGCCAGCTCCTGCTAATACCTTATATGCTAAACTCTCCCAACTCTGTTACTGCTAATTCATACCGCCTTAATTATGCCCGTACATAAATACCTCAGTAGTTACTCACCGGATCTCATTGCACAGGTTGATAAGCTGATAAAAAATGCCCAGCTGGGAAAATACCTGCTCTCACGCTATCCAAAACCACATAATATCGCTAACGATAGCGACCTGCGCGATTATGTATCGGCACTAAAAAATCAACACATGAAGAAATCCCAGCCCCTTAGCAAGATCATATACGACGGCACACTGCATGTTGTGCACAATGCTCTGGGTTTACATAGCTATGTTGCGCGTCAGCAGGGAGCCCGCTTAAAAACTAAAAATGAGCTGCGTGTCAGTGCAGTATTTAAGAAAGCACCGGAAGAGTTTTTAAACATGATTGTGGTGCATGAATTAGCGCACCTGAAAGAGAAAGACCACAATAAATCATTTTACCGGCTGTGCCGGCACATGCTGCCTGAGTACCACCAGCTGGAACTTGATATGCGTCTATACCTTATCCAGCTTGAACTGAATGGCAGTATTTATGGCTAATATTAGCTGCATGACAGAGGCTTATACAATTACCGCAGATTATGATTTATTAATTGTGTTTTAAAATCAGCAGGTTCCTGACAAACATCCAGTGCCAGGCAATTCCGGCCAGTACGGCAATATGAAATATTTCATGCGCAGCAATCACACCGGGAATTAAAACAGGTAAGCGTAAAAACTCGATCGTTGCACCAATCGTGTAGGCCATCGCACCGTATAACAATGGCTTTATAATCACAAATCCGTGCAGCCGGTGAGTATAGTATGCAGATAAAATACCCAGCCATCCCAGCCCCAGGTAAAACATAAGCCCCAGCCACTCTGCCAGCTGCGTAAAATAAATCGTCTTAAGTGTAATACCTGTGATTGCCAGACCCCAGATTAACAGCAAAAAGCCCCAGCGCAAAAAACCCTGAAATAGAATTTGGTGAACCGGTGTAAAAGTACCGGCTATTAAAATAAAGATACCCGCATGATCCAGCCGCTGCAATACAGCTCTGCCGCTGCTGTTATGATCGAGCATATGAAAAACACCGCTCATCGACAACAAAAAAACAACTGAAAATACAAACACAAACGTTGAAGCCAGTCTGCCGTGCTGCCCGGCAGCCAGCCGTATCAGGCTAACCGCATAATACAATGCAAACAGCACACCGGCCAGATGACTTAAGGCGCTAAAGGGGTCACTAAATCCTGCGATAGAAATAATATTCATATGCCATTCAGATTCAATATTCGCTTTAAAGAAGAGTCTTTAATAAAAATACCTCAGTAATGAGATACAGGTGCAGACTGAAAAAACAGAAAAGGTTATCAGGTCTATTTTTTTTGTATCATTACCCTTATAGCCAAATTTTTTAAAAAGGTACACCATATATGAATGCGGAAAATCACCAGCGCCACCTAGACCCAGTTTTTTCTGAATCTCAGTCAGCAAGCACATACCAGGTTGATTCAGCAGCGGCCCTATAATCAGCCACGATGTTAAAATAACGGCCTGTAAGACTAAATGATACACAACAAAACTTTCAAAGAAACATAAAGATACTGATGCCAGAATAATGAGCAGATGCAGCAGGTGAAAGACAGCATTTAGCAGATACATTTAATTAAAGTCTCCCTGTATTTATTGTACAGTCAGATAACGATTATGAAAATACAGAAAATAAATATCGATAAGTCCTGCAGACAGTTATTTATCAAGACTACCAAATACATCTTTTAATAAATTAGTCCGCCGCGATAAAGGATTATTTCTGATACGGTTTTCTTCATCTGCAATTTTTACAAATAATCCGTCTATCGCTTTGCGGGTTATATACTCATCAAGATCCAGACTATCTTTATCCATATATTTCTGCAGTGAAGAGGATGCTTTCGTCAGCTTTTTATAATGCCGGGTCAAGCCTACAGACTGAGTCGTTTGTGTAACTATGGGTTTAATCAGATCACGAAGCTTGCTTTCACTGTTTGTTCTGAAGTACATAGTTGCTGCATTTTGCTCGCCATTTAAAATCTTAACAGCATCGGTCAGAGTCATATTTTTTACCGCATCAACCAGAATAGTCACCGTCTTGGCTACCGATTGTTCTGCGGCCTCATTCATCGTAGCAACAAAATCATCGGCAACTTTTTTCTGACCAATTTTCCTTAACGCCTTTTCAACTTTCGTTAAGCCCTGTGGCATTGGAATCCTGACCGATGCATCAGCCAGAAAACCATTTTTAGTCTTAAGCTGTTTAACAGACTCTTTAATCCCCTGATAAAGAGCCTGTTTCAGTGCATCTGCAATCGCCTCTTCACTCAGTGCTGATTTACTATTTTTTTCGATTCTTTCATTGATTTTTTGTTTAATTGAATCGGTAAAATCCTGCCAGCCTGCCTGTGACAACTGAGGTAGTGTAATAAGCAAAACAAACAGAAATACAGACTTAGATGCAGACATATATAAACCTTAAATAGCAAAATTGTTGTAAATTAATAAACCGGATCTTTTTTCACTCACTAAAGCACAGCCGTCAATAACATAAATCATGTGACTGACCAGAACATCCGTTATCACAAGGTTTAGCCGATAGTAGCGAGAAGCTTTTTGCCTTCATGGCATGACAGTTTTGCAAGATGCTGCTGATGACCGGTATTATCAGCCTGCCACATGGTGTTTGTTAATGATACATCAGGAAGCTCACCGGCAGATTCCTTGGTACGTACTAACAGTATCTCATAATAGCGTTTTTTTTCACATGCAATCGTTTCAGATAGCAATGTAAAATTCTGACTGTTAAGGTATTTTCGTAATGCATTTGTGCTGGCACTGGGACAGAAAATATAATCTATGCTCGCATCTCCCTGACGGCCTGCTATCGCCCTGATAATATCAACCATGCATTCACCACCCACGCCTGACAGAATCACCAGATGCCGCTGATGGCTCTCAAAAGATAATTCTCCGGCATCGACTGTGAAAAGCTCATATTGATCACTGCAAAAAGAGCCAAGTTTAAGTGATAGGTTTTGTATAATATGCGGCACCTGATCAACAAAGATCAGTTTTTCACACAGATTATTTTGCAGAATTTTTAACCCCAGATAGCCATGATCACAACAACAATCCCAGATTCTGGAATACGCTGTCTGGTTTTGTGCCTTTAGCACTACTTCATATACAGCTCTGAGCCGTGAACCAAGGCGGTAAGAAGGGATCATACGGCGAAATAGATATATGCAACAAACCCTAGCCAGGAAATCACGAGCAAAATCCAGGGTAACCGGCTAGTAACATACTCAGGCTCAGGCGCAGCTGCCTTATCAAGCGATTCAACTGATTCCCGCCGTAATGATTTAGCTTTACTGAGCTTTTTGTCCAGTTCTCTGGCTTTGGCTTTTTGTGCTTTTTTATATTGCTCAATGCCTTTTTTAACGCCCTGTGCAATCAGTTTTGTCTGTTCCTTAGACTGCCCCGGCCTTTGAGTTGCCCGCGCAACTTTCATAGCCTCTTGTTCTGTTTCTTTCGACACTTTTTTTGTTTTAGAGTACGTAGACATATATTGATAGACAATTTTATCGGCCGTGAATAATACCATAGACTGGTATCATTAGGTTAAAGAGACTTGATCCTGCCTCTATATAATACTTTCTAAGCCGCAGTGAAAGTCTACAATAACTTAACCAGTAATTATGATGGATTCGGTATGCTTTGATTGTTTGACCGCTGGTTTATTTATATTTTTAATCATAGCTATTGCACCGATGTACAGATCATTTATTACCATGCACCTGCAGCCCTTGCAAACTAAACCCTGTATATCTCAGCCTCTTCCCGAGCTAAACACGGTACACACATATTCTGCCAGTTTTTTTCATTCATTAATTACGGTATATAAATTGCTATGACTACATTGATATTGTATTCACTGCTATTGGGACACCACTTGTGAACACTCAAACAACGGCACAGACGGAGATGGATGTTTCTGAAAAGAAGCGGTATTTATCCAGACTGGTTTCAAAAACTGTATCAGAGATATCTGTAACGTGTCTGAGCTTAATCGATGATGCTGACTCACTGGATAACTTTCTACAGAAAGCGATCGTCAGATTACCATACTGCACCTTAGTCTATGTCACGGACAAGTCCTTTTGTCAGTCCTCTTCTAATATCAGACTGGGTCGTATCGAATCCCAATATCGCGGCCAGAATCTCAGCAGCAGGCCCTATCTACAGGGCACTATCCCACTTAAAGGCCTTGTCTTGTCTGATAGCTACACCGACGCATACACATCAATGACATGTATA
>Ga0224506_10001647_pt1 | contig 15811 bp, 14 predicted proteins | sample SF_Jan12_sed_USG_2_FD_169108 | JGI IMG/M metagenome (GOLD analysis project Ga0224506, IMG submission 169108) | Sediment microbial communities from San Francisco Bay, California, United States - SF_Jan12_sed_USGS_8_1 | ecosystem: Environmental > Aquatic > Marine > Sediment | place: USA... | reverse complement strand
ATTACCACACTTCATGCAAAATATTTGTTTTTCCTCAATATTACTTCCACATTCTCCACAATACATATTATTTATTTGGTATATTTAGGCATAAAAACATATCTAGATTACATTACTTAGTTGATTAACTTTAATCATGACTTATAGTAAACTTAATTTTTAATATTTATTCTAATCCTTTTAATTTCTTAGGAGTTGATTCTCCTAATATCATTTTTGCTATATTCTTATATCCAACTTGACGATGAGTTTTAAAAAGCATTTTGAATTTTTCATAAGCGTCTGGATATTCAGCTTTTATTATTTCTAGCATTAGTTGAACCTGTTCTAATTCCTTTAATGATGCAACAGCAGGCAATATTATCCCTTAACCAAGATAGCAATTCATTGTTTATATCCTATTATGTTTGAATTAGTTCCAATGATAATAGTAAAAAAATATTTTAACAACTATATAAAATCGATCAATCGATCGATTTCTACAATCTACAACCTCAGTATATCATCTGTAAATGATTCTAACATAGGATCATGAGATACAACTACAAATGATTTTACCAGGTCTTTCGCCTGAATTAACGTCTCAAGAACTATTTTTTTCGTCCCAGGATCGATTGAACCCCGAGGTTCGTCAGCGAGTATTATCTCTGGTAAGTTTGATTGCGAAGTAATGAAAAAAGAATTAGTAGATATAATGTATTAAAATGCGATGAATATCTTATTTTCAGTGTTACCGGGATATTTTTCCAAGAGTACCTCCAATAATATATTGTTGCAGCGAAAATTAATTAGAAGGTAATATAATTGAAATGTAATGCTTTGGAAACAGCAAATGAGGTTCCTGAAACCCATATAAATGAACTGATGTCACAACTGTATGTAATACACAATACTGGAGCTGTATTGTTGTCTAGGTCTTACGACAAGGTTTGTGTTAGTGTTGATACTCAATTAGTTGGTGGATTTTTAGCAGCAGTTCAAATTTTTGTGAGTAATCTACAATCCAATGGAATAGATAGAGTCGAATGTTCTACAACTGGAGGACATTATCTTCAGGAGATATCATTGAGTTGTTCTAAATGGTTTATTCAATCAGTTGATGAGTACATGATAGCCTGTTTAGTATCCAAAGATTCACCATTATTAACAGAAAATAGACAGAAATTAATTTCAGACCTATTAAGTCAAATTCTTTCATCTTATTTGATTTTTGTAAATATTGCTGAAGAAAATAAGAAGAAGCCTATCAAATTATTGGAATATTCTTATGAATTTGGAATAGCAGTTGATAATATTGTATATGACTCTATGTATTCTACTTTTGGGAAAATACATGAGGATGTGTATGGTCAGGTAGAAATATTTCAACATGTTAATGATGTTTAGTATCATGATTTATGAATTATTGATTCGATTTCACTATCTGAGAGTCCAAGCATTAGCAAGATATTACTTACATCAGTTTCTTTAACTTTACCATCCGCGACTTCAGATGCAATTTCCTTGCTATTCAACCCAATACCAAGTCCAGATTGCTGAAGCATGACCATATCATTTGATCCATCACCAACAGTTACCACCTCATCAGAGGTAATATTTAGATTATCAATTAAATCAGTCAATATATCCCATTTACCCTTTCCATCGATGATAGTTCCGAGTACATTACCGGTAGCTAGACCATCAATAATCTCTAATGTATTTCCAAAAGAATAATCTATACCCAGTCTTTCCTTGACTACATCGGTAAATATAGAGAATCCAGAGGAAATTAATGCAATTTTCCAACCCATATCCTTCAGATGATGGATTAATTCCTCTGCTCCTGCAGTGATTTCTAAATCATTTGCGATCTCATGTAATACCTCAATTTTTATTCCTTTAATGAGTTGAGCTCTTTGTCTCAATGAAGTTTCAAAATCAATATTGGTACTCATAGCCAGATTGGTTTTTTCTTCCATTTCCTTGAATTTGTTTACTCTTTCTGCTATTTTAACGATGGTTTCACCTTTAACAAGTGTTGAATCCATATCAAATGCAATTAAACGTTTATTTTTTCGATATGTCTTCTCATACTGTAGTACCATGGAGAGATTTAATTCATCGCATTGAAATCTTAGCTGATTCCTCATTGCTTTAATATCTGGTGTATTGGTTAAATCAAGAATAAATTGGTTATATACCCAACCACCTCTAACTTGAGTTTTTATGGTATCTATATTTACTTTATGAAGATTTAAAATATTGGAGATCTTAGCAAGTATTCCTGAAATATTTTCACCCATTATCGTAAATACGTATAAATTACGTATTTTTGATCGACTACCTTCTTCATAATTATATAAACTCCCGTTTAGATTGATTGATTTACATAATTTTTGGATGCCAAGATCCAGTCTATCTTTATTTACAACAGCTTGAGTAACATCGAGTAGAAAAGTTATAGATAGATATCCTCGCATAACATTTTGTGAGATATCAAGAATATTTATATTAAGATCAAATAAATAACTACAAATTTGGGTGAACAGACCAGGTTTATCACCACCATTAATTTGTAATATCATTAAATTTGATTTGTTATCTATTTCTGATTTATTCACTCTTAAGTAATCATTGGATTTAATGTATATTAACCCTTTTTAATAAGTTTTCAAAATCAATTGCTTGATTATCGATTATTAACCAATGCAAAAGTACGCATAGCTACGTTCTTATAATAAAATCCTTCATAAATAGAGAAGTAATGATCTTTTTGCCTCATAGTGCCTAATACAAAATATAATGGAAGTAGATTAGATTCATCTACAATTCCTTTTTCCACATTAGTAATTTTATTTCTAAAATCCAGTAAATTTTTAATGTTTGCATTTTTCAGTTGATTATCAAACCATCGATCAATTTCTTTTGCCCATCCATCAGCTTCAGAATATTTATTATTAAAATCGGCTAAAGATTTATTATATACAATATTTCCAGTACCGAGTATTAAAATCCCTTTCTTTCGCAATTCAGCAAGAATATTCCCCATTTTCATAATATCTCTTGGTTTAAAATGGTTTGGAATAGATAATTGAACAATTGGAACGTCAATATTCGGGTAAGTTACATACAAGGGCACCCAAGCAGCATAATCCATTCCTCTGCTATCATCTAATTTAGCCTTAATTTCATTTTGGTTTAAAATATCATTAATTAATTTGGCAAGATCAAGATCTCCATCGCACGGATATGTTAATTTATACAGCGTATCAGATACTGCATCATCAAAGTCATATAGCTGTTCTGGCAATTCATTATACATCACATGGACATACTCATTGGTTTTCCATCTTGGGGTCATAATTATTATGCCCTTTGGATGAGGTATATTTTCCAAAAAATTACACAGCTTATCAGTCCAATCATCATATTCTATTGCAACCATTGGAGACCCAATACCAATAAAAATAGAGGGTAAACTAATTGATTGTTCTTTGTAATCACTGATTCTATCCTGTGCCTGCACCCTTATATTAACTAAGATGACTCAGAATAAAAAGTTCTCTGTTATCGACAAAACAATAATTATCCATATATAAATATTGTATAATTTATCTAAAAGAAGCCTTTGACTCAATATACTCCATTGTTTGCTGAATCATTTTATTTGCGGTTTTTAAGTCCCAATTCAGTTCTTCAGACATTATTTCAACAATCCTTTCTACAAGCTCAATACCTTTACCCTTTTCGAGCATAATTTGGGTTCGCCTTCTTAATATATCGATAGGTGATCGTGCAAATTCAAATCTACATGCAAAATTTACCTGTGCGGCTAACCAAGGTATTTCGATCCTCAATGGATGAGTCCCGACTTCTTTCAAAACCTCTTCAAAATCGAGTAAATTAGACCCATACCACTTTATTAACATCATTGATATATTTTCATTAAATCCATATAACTTCTTCAAACGAGATAGATGTAGTCTCACATATGCGTCCCAATCGTCAATTTCACCACCATATAAATGGATTTTATCGGTACTGCATTTGATTTTTGAAGTCTGTATAAAGTTTATTGCTTTATCAACGGCTTGTTTGGCCATAAACCGATAGGTTGTTAATTTTCCTCCAAGTATTGTTATTAGGTAATTATCATAGGTGTGGATTGTATGATCTCTTGATACTTTTCCTTCAGAGGTTGTATCTTGATATACTAAAGGGCGTACTCCAGTAAATATTGATTCAATATCTTCGTAGGTGTATTGTCGTTTCATTAATCTATTTACTGCATCTAACAAATAATCAACTTCCTTTTTAGTTGGAATAACATCATCAGGAGAACCTTGGTAGTCTTCGTCAGTTGTTCCAATTAAATCTCCATTTAATCCGGGCATATAAAATATGGGTCGTTCATCTTCATTTATTATTAGACAAGAATAGTTATCAAGTAATTTTGGCAACCTCAAATGAATACCTGAAGTAAGTCTTAATTTAGATTTTCCTTTAATTTGAGCATTCAACTTTTCTGTTGATTCTGTCCATGGTCCGGTACAATTAATTATTATTTTAGTTTTAACTTGCATAACTTGATTGGTTTCCATATTTTCTACACTACAGGTAGTAATACCATCTTTGACATCCCAAGAATTTAATTTGGTATAATTTAATGTACTTGCTCCATATTGCCTTGCTGATAGAATATTAGAGAGTGTAATCCTTGCATCGTCAGTTCTAACATCATGGTAGAATACACCACCTATCAGATCATTACTGGATAAATGTGGAAATTTGTGGATTATATCCTTTACTTTTAATTTTCTACTTTTACCTAGTCCTTTGGGATAGGCTAATAGATCATATAATTTAACACCAAACCACATTTTTATTGGAGAAAACTTATTCCAACGGTAAATTGGAATAATAAAATTCAATTTATCTGTTAAATGAGGAGCGAGTTTTAAGTGTAAACCTCTTTCCAACGCAGCCTTTCTTACTAATCTAAATTCATAATTTTGTAAATACCTCAAACCACCATGAAGCATTTTACTGGTAGTAGAACTTGTTCCCGATGCAAAGTCATTTTTTTCAAATAAAGCTACTTTTAATCCTCTAATTGCCGCGTCTCTTGCAACACCAGCACCTGTTATCCCTCCGCCGATTACAACGATATCAAATACTGTTGATTGACATTCAGAAATTATTTCATTTCGATCAAATGATAAATAGTTCACTCAGTTTTGATTATCTTTTCTAAGATAAGGATATTTTCTTAACTTCACATTTTTTTGAATCAGAGTTGATAGAACTAATATTATTAATTATATCAAAATATTTCTACTTATAAGAGAGTTTAAAAACGACTAGTCTAATAGTAATATGAAGCATGGCAACAGAAGTTACACAATCAATTATCACATTGTCAACTCAAGCGGTTAACCAAATAAGAGCAGTCATTGACCAACAACCAAACTCGGATAAATTATTTTTAAGAGTTTATGTTCAAGGAGGCTGTGGAGGCGTATCTTATGGTATGGCAATAGACCAAAGGATGCAAGCAGACGACCACGAAACTGAAATTGACGGAATAAAGGTGGTAATTGATAGAATTTCATATCAATATGTTGAAGGTGCAACAATCGATTTCACATCAGAAGGTGGAAAAGAAGGGTTCCGCATAAACAACCCCAATGCAGATAAATTAATGCAAGAATTTGGTGGTGGTGGAGGATGCTGTAGTACAGGAGGATCTGGAGGCGGATGCGGTTCTGGATCTGGTGGTGGATGTGGATCTGGTTCTGGTGGATGTTGTTAGATAATTAAATCCTTACCTTCAATCATAAAATAATAAAGACATATCAAATACAGTAGAAGAATGTGTTAATTTTCCCATTGATACAATATTAATATCATTAGATAGGTAATCAGAGATGTTATTCTCATTTAGATTTCCAGAAATTTCTATCAATACTTTTGGATTTATATCCCTTAATTTTGGAATTGCGATTTTTACATCATCAGGTGAGAAATTGTCTAACATTATGATATCAGCTTGATTCTCTGCAGCGATAATTGCTTCTTCAAGATTCTGTACTTCAACTTCTATTTTATTAGTAAATGATATTTTTGATCGTGTTATGATAATAGCTTCCTTTACACCTCCAAGTAAGTGTATATGATTTTCCTTTAACATTACCATTGAGGAAAGGGTCATTCTATGAGGGTCCCCACCACCAATCGTAATTGCCCATTTCTGATAATTTCTTAAACCAGGTAGAGTTTTCCTTGTTCCAGCTAAGATAATCTGAGGATTTATTGATTTAATTTGAAGAAGGATATTATGAGTAAGTGTGGCAATTCCACTCATATGAGAAAAAATGTTCAATAATGTTCGTTCAATGGATAATATAATTCTTGACTCTCCTTCAAGCTGGAATAGGATATCACCCTTGGACACTTTATCACCTTCCTTTACAAATACCTCATAATTCAGATTATATAACTCTAATATTACTTTTGCAACAGTCAACCCACCAATTATACCTACTTGTTTTGCGATGATTTTCGCTTTAATAATTTTATCAAAATTGGTAGGTATTGTAGATACATCCCAATCTACAATATCTTCTTTAATCCAAGATAGAACATCTTTCTTTATTATTTCAATAGGGATCATGATTTCACCTTGATGTAATTAAAAATTCCAATTCTTCCTTACTTAGCACACCATCTTTCTGTTCAATAACCATTCCTGCGTCGAATATAATTGTTGCAGGCACAGGTATTTTATCTCCAGTGTTAATGTTAAGAGTAAAAGAGATAATAGGATCAATTGTCTCTTTATTTGTTAAATCTATGATTCGAATTGCATTATTTCGAAATTCATTGGGTAAATCATTCAATTCTTTAACCTGTATCTCACAAAAGTCACAAGAAGAATTAAGTAGAATAACTAATTTTTTACTTGTAGGATTAGTAATTAAAAATTCCTGTAAATTATCGATATCTGAGATCAATAATTCTTCTGGATATTTTAACGTTGTAACATCCTTTAAAGGTAGAAAATAGTAAATAGATACGCTTAATAGTGACAATCCAATTATAACTAAAAATCCATCAATTTCTGTAAAATTAAAGAAAAGAAGTGAGAAAGAGCCAATAATACCCAATCCGATCAATGGATAGAAATCATTGTACTTATAATTATCACAAGCACATGATCCACCTAATCCATTCTTCTTACACACATAGGAAGGGATACTAATTCTTAGATTATCAATTATCAAAAAAGTAAATAAACTATGGAATAAAAATTTTACTGGTGATGAATTAATTGTTGTGAAATAAGCGATTAACCATGAAAATGACACCATTAGATATAAGTTATATCGCCATTTAATCATCATTCTTTCATTAATTAATATTTGTTTACAATTATCAGGAATTTTCCCTTTATTAACTAAGTGGAAAATTATCATTCCCAGTAGAATTACTTCTAATCCAACCATCAAATAATCTATTGGTTGGATTGCTGAAATAACCATATTAAATGATATAATATATTATTGGTATAAAATGATTACTACTTAAATTTAGATAATGTATTTTTAATTTGGATTAAAAAAATTCATCCAATAATCTTTGACTAATTAGATTACTTATCACACTATATTTTGATACATCTAAAATAATTTATTAGATAACCAATTTATTAGCTCGGATTTAGTATTAAATTTTGTTGATGTTTTATTCAATGATATTTTAATTCCCTCTCGAACCTGCCAAACACCAACTGGAACACGATATTCAGGAGAGATTTCGCGAATAATTAACACTTTTGCCTGTTTTCTCAAAGTATGTAGATATTCTAATATAGCAAATCGTGAAGCATAATAACCACCAGCTTGAGTTGAGTAGGATGAACGTCCTTTCCATGATTCACTTAGTTTAAAGCCTTCTCTTTCAATTGATATATTTGCCTGTTCTGCAGTTAAAGAAAATATGTTTCCAGGAATCCATGATTCTATATTTTCAAAACACCATTGTCCGGGGAATAGACAAATGGTATAATAATTCCCTAGTAAATTTCCTTGTTTTACCTCAATATCATTAATTATGGGAAAATTTTTCAGTTTTTGAATCAAATCTTTCCCAATCATATCATCTACGGCAGTTATACTCCATCGAGTTGGTACTATTTTTGATTTCTCAGCTAAACCTGTTAATCCTGCGGATAAAATCCCTTGTAAATAGTAAACATCATATTTGCTTGAATATAATTCATTTATTTGATGATTGGATTTTAATTCATCATGTATTATTGAATCAACTTTTTTTGGTATTTTTGGATTTGATGTAAGTTCAAATTTATTTAAAAAACCACTAGGACCCATAGGTTGAATTTCTGAATCAAATTTAGAATTAAATTGTAATTTGCTTTTGTAATATCCTTCAATTTCCACTGTATTTGTAGATAATGTTATTTCTCCTAATTTTTCTTTAATTCGTTCTTGTGTGGATATTGGATTATCTTTAACATGAATTGATTGTTTTCCACGAATTAGTCCATATCTTAAATCAATTATTTCGTGTAATGATAAATCTACCCAAGTCGATGGATTGAAACTATGCTGGGTATTTTCTGCATCAGGGTCTATAGAAGTTAATGGCCCACTATAAACACTGGGATATCCAGTAGAACCAATGAATATTTGTTTTGTAGGACCAAATATTTCCTTCCCTAGATTTTTGTGGGTTATATCAGGTATGAGATCCAAAGCGTCTATTAAAGGACATCTAGGTTGTTTGCATAATAATTGGACTGCCTTACAATTAACGCATAAATTTAAATCAATTGAATTTAATAAAGGTGATTTACGAGTTAACTCGGCTATATCAATTAAATTATTGTGTTTTATGCTTCAATATTTATTATGAAGTACTTCATATTTATGTATGTGTTATAATGAATTTTTCAATGATTCAGAAATAATTATTATTTCTATCATATATTTTAATTATTTTGCATCCCAAAACCATACCCTTATTGATAATACAAGAGAACATTAAATGTGAGTTATACTGTATATAAAGCATTCAAGACATTAATAACATATATGGAGAATTTTAGATCAATTGAATCATATAAACTTGGCGCAAAGGTTATTAGAAACGGTTTACCACAAATAGAGAAAGGAACATCTGGATGGAGAGATATCGTAGAAATTAAAAATTTCGTTGAATGGGTTTTAACAGAGGAAGAAGAAATAGTAGAGATTGCTTGTATATCTGATGGATCTGCCATAATCGAATCTTTATCAGATATAACTAAAGAATTAATAATGACAAATACGGATGAAATTAAAAAAGAATTATTTATGAGATAGATTTACGGCAATATTTTTAGTGAAATTAATAGAGTAAGATATAACCAACCCAGAATACTAATAATAATAAATAAGGGAAATACTTTTTTAAAATAATCACCTAATTTTATTTCATAATTTGATTTTTTAAGTGCTTCAAATGCAATTATTACAACAATACTACCAATTGGAGTCATACTTGCACCAATGTTTGTAGCAATTGAAGATGCATACCATATTGAATCTCCGACAACTTGTTGAGAGCTTATACTTACAAGAATGGATGTAATTATTAGACTAATTGGTATGTTATTAAATCCAGTACTGATTAATCCTCCGAGAATTAATATAAACAATAATAATAAAGATGGATTAGTCTGCAATAAATCAGCCATTACTGAAGATAACGGTAGAAGTGCACCTGATAGTGATAATGAGCCTACAACAATAAATAATCCTGTAAAAAAGAATAACGTATTCCAATCAATTTTTGCATAGACATGAGAAGATTTAGTTTTAGTTAAAAACATCGTAATTACAGATACACCTACTGCCATTACCTCAATACCGACGTGTAAAAATTCTGCGATTATAAATGAAAGTACTAATAAAAGGATCAAACTTGAAGATAAAAATATATCTTTTCTTGATCTAATAACTTGATTTGGATCTAGATAATCAATTTCCTCTTTTTTTGCATCTGGAAGATTTACATTTAATTGCTTTCTAAATAATAGATAGAAATAAATGGTAGATACAATGAATGCAACAATACTAAATGGTCCCAAATATAACATCCAATCGATAAATGAAATGTGAGCACCTGAATTTAGAATAATATTAGGAACAGACCCAACTGGAGTTAGTAACGCACCGACACCTGTTATGAACACTTCATAAATTAAAAATGGTTTTGGTGATATATTTATTCTTTTACAAACAGTAATGGTAAGGGAAGAAAGTAGAATTATCGCAGTTACATTATCTAAAAAAGCAGACATAAGATACATCATCACTCCGAAGGAGACAAATAGATATTTCAAATTGCCTCTTGTTAGTTTAACTAAATATATACCAATATAATCAAAATATCCTAGATCATCTAAAATATCCACGAATATTGTTAGAAATATGATAAGAATAATAACATCCCATTTAATTAATTCACTGGTAATTATTTTAGAATCTTCTTTATTAATGAAAATAAGAATTCCACCACAAATAACAGAACCCCCAATTACATTTTTAGATTTATCAGCATTTTCAGGTAAGATTGATATTAAAGTAGCTACAGCAGCAATTATTAAGGCGATATTCGTGATTTCCATCATTATTCGACCAACTGAGAACAAATTGAAACATTAATTGTTTTTAATAAATTGGTCGCTTGCATTAAATCACCGAGTTTTGTTTTATGCTAATATTGTATTGATTTCAAAATTTATAAATATAATTAATATTGTTTCCCGCATTATAGAATTTCATTTATTATGATATTTTTAAAATATAGAGGAAAAAATTAAAATTACTCTTCCGTAAATTCATTCTGTTCTTCGGCAATTTCATCTAAATCAGTTGATTCAAGGGGTTCTTTGGTTTTTTCTGGTACCTTTAATACTAAAATTGGGATTTCCAATTTTCGATTTTTAATTAAATTTTCAAATTTAAGATATCGATATCCTTCTTCTTCAGCGGGGATTATTACAATTAATAATGATGCAGCTTCTTTCGTTAGTAAATTCTTGATATTATTGGTAAAATCACCACTGAATACAGAATAATCAAGATTTTTATGATCTTGCGAAAATTTTTCTAAAGTATATTTCCCGCTCTGTTCTAATTTTTCATGAACTCTTTTCGTTACAAGATCACCATCAAGTACACCTTTGGAAGCTATTGCTAATTCCAAAATTTCTTTTTCATCATATAGATAAAGAAAGTGAAGATGTGTATCTTCTTTCAACATTCCCTTGATTACTGAACTGTGAAACATGATATCAGAAACTTCATCTGCAACCACAAATACCGATTGAAATATGTTTGCTGGAGTATATGAAATATCTGGAATAAGAAATAGTGGTTTTTCTAGATTTTTAACTAGGTATTCTCCTAAGGAACCGATAGCAGATGATTCCGGATGATCGCTTAAATTGCTGTGATATGGTACAGGTAGTACAACAATATCATATTCATTTGAGAGTTGGTTTTTAATAGAATCTATTGAATTACCTTCTAAAAATGTAATTCCTTTTGGTAGGTTGTTTTCCTTCATGAGGTCTTTTACAATACCAATAATGGATTCTTTGATATGATTAATGTCAGTATCAGCAAGTTTCAATAATTCTTGATCGAAGATGGTTCTCAATGAGAAATGGCTTGAAAAATTATTTGATAATTGTAGCGTAATTTTGATAGCTACTTCGGAATGCTGATTTGCATCAACAAAACAAATAATTTTTGAAGGTGTAAATTTTTTATTTACATCCTTTGATGGCCAAATTTTATCAAGTTTTGAAACTCTTTCTGTTATGTCCCCAACAGCCGAGTCTAGATCAGGCATAATTGTTCTTAAAACATATTCCACTTAATCGAAAATAAAGATATTTCCTTTTGATAAAAGAAAACTTTAACAGAAAACTATGATGATTCTACATTTAAACTGAAATACCTCAAAATAACCAATTTTAAAGAGAAAGGAATCACATTTGTGGTAAAAATGAATAATTCGTTATGAAAAACTAATTTTTCGTTAATTTTATTAAGTGTTCAAAGTGTATATTGACTCTTCGATTATTTCTTTGAATCAAATGGTGCAAATCAAAGTAGTTTATAATTTTTATAACTAATTGACATCATATTTCTAAAGATTTCAATGTATAGATTTACTCTAAGATTGAACTTTATAGTTATACCTTTAAAGAATAGAGTGAAAAGATGATTATAATGCAGATGAAATGTAGAGATTGCAACGGAAAGGGTGTAATCGAAGACAGTAGAGTTTGTCCAGATTGTAAAGGAGCAGGTAGTGACACATTAATCATTGGAGTCGGAGCTGACAAAGGAAATAGCTGTGTTACTTGTCGTGGTAAAGGTAAATTAATTAACAAAAGCAAATGTGAAGTCTGTGATGATGGTAATATATACTTCTGTGCATTTTGTGGAAATGACGTTGAGCAAAAAGAATCAATGTCATGTGCTACATGTACAGATAACCCAATTGTTGTACAAATTGCACAACCATTAGATAATAAATATCTTGAAGGTAAAGTTGCATTAGCAGGTACGATTACTGGTTCATCTCAAAAATCAACTTTTGTTGACCTAGGAGCTGGTTTTACAGGTATGTTCCAACATAAGGGTAAGTACTTTAATAACGGAGATACTGTGCCAGTTAGGTTAAAATATCCATTACAAAAATCGGACAGAGGTGGTAAAGCAGTTCCTGTATTTCATTTAGAAGTTACGGATTATCGAGTTGTCAAAAAACATTTACCAGTTCAAGATATGACAATTAATGAATTAAAGGAGAAAGAAGGTAGTGTTGGTAGAATTTTTGTTCAAATAACTGAGATCAATATTATTCCTAATGGTCCAACTATTTTCAAGTTAATTGATAAAGATGGATCTACCATTGATGCAGTTTCTTATGGAGAAGATAATGAGAGAGCATTTCCGTATATCCCTGTAAATACGCTAGGTAGAGCAATTGGTCGTTACAGATTATATAATGATCAAGATCAAATCTTGTTATATTCAATGGAAAAGGCAAAACAAGGATTTTACAAGAATTTAGTTGAAGAAATAGCGGGTTTTAATCAATATAATAATTCTCCTCTCTCTGAATTAGAAACCTACGTGAAAAGTGATCTATATGATAAAATGAAGACAGACTTTGTTCAAGCAGCAACCAAAATCCGTACAGCATTATTATCAGGACAACCAATTACTCTCAGATATCATTCACCATGTGTTGATGGTGTAGTTGGAGCTTATGCTATTGACTTTGCAATTAGAAGATACATGAATATTAAATCCCCCTTCAGGGATGATTATAGAAGAGGATATAAGAGATTACCTCACAGAAGTCCAATATTTGATGTTAACGATATTCTAAGAGACTTATCATTTGTTATAGATGATTCTGGTAATACCAAAAATTTACCGCTATACATTCTAGTTGATATTGGATCAACAGCTGAATCAAAGGCTACAATTGCAGTGGCAAAAAGTTATGGAATTGATGTAATAATTGTTGATCATCATCAAATAGCACCTGGATTAGAAGAAACAGAGAGTCTTATATTAAATCCGAATAAATACGGTTCTGATTATTCTGTCACTTCAGGTATGCTTGCGTTGGAACTATCTAAATTTATTATGGCAGAACATCTAATGGATAAAAGAACAATTCATTTAGGTGCACTATCAGGATTCGCAGATAAAGTAAAAGGACCGGAATATGAAGAGTATTTAACAAAGGCTTCTGAGAATGACTACAACGAAGAAATGTTAGATTTATCTCGACATACATTAGAATATGTTTTATCTGGTCTTAGACACATCGATGGTGGTGAAGTAACAAGAAATATACTAGGTTTAAGTGGTTCTATTGAACGTACTAAATCAATGCTTGATACAATTGGGCCTATGGCAAGAGAGATTTTCAAGGCAAGTTTAGAAGTAATGACTTCATCAGTGGTTGAAGAAACACTTTCAAATAATCTTATTTTATCTCAAGTTGAAATGGAAAATTATACACCAAGATATGATTATCCCCAATCAGCAGATCTCCTTTTTGCATTCCATAATAATAAACTAGCTGAAAATGAAGGAAAAGCAATTGTTTCACTAGGAACTGGAAATACCTATCTCATTCTTAGGCATTCAAGTACAGAATTTTCATTCCTTGACATGTTGAACAAACTTCAAGAGAAATTCCCTGCATTTGGAATTACAGGTGGTGGTCATACTAATTTTGGCTCTATCCAATTTTATTCAGGTCACAAAGAAGATATTATCAACGAAATCAAGCAAATATTAGCATCCTAAAATAAAAATTCAATTCATTAACGAATATATCTATAAATAAACAAACAATTAAATTTTACCAATAATAGAATAAAATGTGGCTACATGGCTAATGAATACCTATTATGGGTTTATATTCTTTACACCTGCTTTTTTTGCTAATTCTGCTGCAGTGTTTGTGTCAGGATTAGGTAGAGTAGATAGGGGAAAAACTTTTCGAGGAAAGCCGATTTTGGGCACCAATAAAACAAACGGAGGAGTTTTAGGTGCAACTATTGGTGGAGGATTGCTTGCAATTGCAGTGACATTTTTCTTCCCTGAAATATTTGCACAAGTTGATGGATATCATTGGGCTTTAGGTTTCCTACTTGGATTTGGTGCCATTGTTGGTGATGCAGTGGGTTCTTTTTTGAAAAGAAGACTTGAAATTAAACCAGGAGGACCATTTCCGGTAATGGATCAGGTAGGGTTTGTCATATTTGCATATCTTTTTTCATTAATTTTTGTTAAATTGCCATTGGGATGGTTGATGGTAATACCATTTACTTTAGTTCTACATTTAGCAGCAAATATGATTGCTTACAATCTTGGTTGGAAAGATGTTTGGTGGTAATCACTTTAGTTTTGATTTAACAACATTTTCAACACGTTCTACAAGCACTGAAGCGGGTATATCAAAGATGGTTATTTTTGCCCGTCTACCTCTAGATCCATCGTCTAATGAACTGACAGATTGAGATACCACACCTAGTTTTTCTAATGTTTCAATACAAACGCGAAAAGTAGCCATAGAAGGTGTTTTATGTTTGTATTCATTGCAGACTAATTCAAATGTTGTATATACATCATTAATTGTGGTAGCTACTGCATTTGATCTTGATAACTCTCTTCCAATTGACAAAGCTGCTAGAAGTTCATTTGTTTTTAAATCAACAAATACATCACTTCTTAACTCGGGATACACTTCTGTTTTTGCGTCTCTAACCAATTCGGGAGTGATAATAGCAGAATTCATGGCATTTGCCTTCATTCCAGCCCTTAGCATTATTTCAATACCATGTCTTGCATTTTTATTTCTGTAGGACATTTGTACAATTTGATCCATAACCTCATCACTGATGACATCTGCAAAAAAAGCCATTTCCTTTCTAAAATCAAGAATTTCACGTAGTTGTTTCATATCATATCCCTCAAGATTTAAGAGATCCTGAATTCTGCCTGACAAGGGTGCATCTAACATTAATGTCCATTCGCTTCTTCTACAAATCACAATAACAGACAACCTACCAATATCAGACTCGAATAATTCGTTTAAATGAATAAATGAGAGAATATCTTCACCTTTCAACATTGTTGCTTCATCGATAGCAAGAACTAGGCGTAAATTTTCTTTTTCTAATCTTTTTGCAACCATTTCGATTAGCTCTTCATCGCTAAAA
>Ga0224506_10001646_pt1 | contig 15817 bp, 13 predicted proteins | sample SF_Jan12_sed_USG_2_FD_169108 | JGI IMG/M metagenome (GOLD analysis project Ga0224506, IMG submission 169108) | Sediment microbial communities from San Francisco Bay, California, United States - SF_Jan12_sed_USGS_8_1 | ecosystem: Environmental > Aquatic > Marine > Sediment | place: USA... | reverse complement strand
ACTGTTGCAGGCGTGTTTTCAGATCTTTTATGTAGGTATCCATGGGCACCATTGTGGCGCTCATAAAAGCCCTGGGCAAGTGCTGGGGAAGCTCTGAGAAATTCCCGGACCATGGAGCTCGAAGGTGAAACATCTGGAGATTGTCTAAGGGTATTGCAGCGCGCGCTCCCCATCACGGCGGTCGCGTGCGACCTTAAGGCTGTGCATCTGTGCAAAGTCCATAATGTACTGGTAGGCCTCAGGATCGTCATCCTGCAGCTCCCGGGCCACCACCAGACACTTCTTGCCATCGATGATGCAGGGATGTACGCCACGATCATATTTCAAGCGATGGTCACTGCCAAAGGTCGCCAGATTGGAACAAATCATCTCTGCCCACACTGACGGTCGAAAGGTGCTGCCTTCCTCCGTGACACCCTCTATGATGATCTTAGCCATGAATACCACCCTTTGATCTCTGCTGCTTCAAGCTTGTGGCATTGTGGTGATAACAACAACGCATAAAGGTAAATTATTTATTAAATAATGCTAATGTATATAAGCGGATTGGTGGGACTGATGTTGCAGGTAACCATGGAAGACCTTACGCAGTGTCGAGAGGGATTGTACCCCTGCCAGTACCTGATCACCGATGACATAGGTTGGTGCAGATTTTATACCTAACTGACGTGCAAGATAAAGATGCTGGTGCAATCGGTCCGGGTACTCCTGACTCGTCCAGGCATGTTCGATGTGCGTCTCTTCGAGACCCGCCTCCCTGGCCAGTCGTCGCAGCAGATTCTCGTCGCCAATATCTACGTTGTCACAGAAATAGGCGGTAAAGATGCCATGCTGCAAGGCCTCAAAAATCTCAGGACTAATGGTCCTGGCCTGCTCAGACAATAACAGCGCCCGGCGTGACTGAGCCTGATTCATTGGTACGGTAAATTCCAGCCCATCCTCTCTGCGTAGATTCTGTACATGACGACTCAGGCTCTGCCAGCGTTCAGTGTTGCAGCGACACAGATCCTGCCCCTGTGCACACTCTGGAAGACGCGGATGCAGCTCCACATGGCACCAATTGATGTCCAGTGTAAACTCCTGACGCAACTGTATCAGACGTGCATGTCCGATATAGCAAAACGGGCAGGTATAGTCAGAAAACACATGCAAACGGATCTCTGCTTGAGGCATATATCCACATAGATATGATGGTATTGGAGCCAAAGTATAGACCAGCTTTCCGTCTCTGCCTTCTCAATGTGCGTTAATCCCGCTCTACCGACACCACCTCTATCGAACCGTCCACCACCTGCCAGCGTATATTCAGATCATAGAAACGGCAGCCATAAATCCGTATCGCCTCCTCGTCCTTGCGATAGGCAGGTCGAGGATCGTAGCTGAGGGAGTCCCGTATCAAGCCCTCTGCACCTGGGTAAACACAGGCATCCAGCGCCAACAATTGCCGCTGTGCCATCTCACTAAACGCCACGGGCATCGACTCCGGTGGGGTATTCGCGATACCGGCATCTGCCCCTTCCACACTGTCGGCATAGGGAAGATAGGGCTTGATATCGATAATCGGTGTACCCTGCAACAGATCTGCACCGCGTACATCCAACCATAAACCATTCTCCCGACGCTCCACCGTCTCCAAGGTCACCAGCGACAGGCCAATGGGGTTAGGTCGAAAGTTGGAACGGGTGGCGAATACACCGATACGTTGATTGCCACCTAGACGTGGTGGCCGCACAGTGGGTCGCCACTGTTCGCGCATGGCCTGGTGAAACACAAATACCAGCCAGATATGCGAGACCGATTCCAGACCACGAAAGGCCTCGTCTCGATCATAGGGAGAAAGGATCTCAATGCTGGCGCGGGCCTCTGGCACCAGCCCAGGTTGTCGCGGGATGCCGAATTTCTCCTGATAGCAGGAGTGGACTCGACCGATAGCGTTGAACTGATATGCGTTTTTATGCGGGATGTTTTCGTTTACCATGTGCGCAGCATAACAATTAAATCAGGATTTTGGCATGACCCGCTTTCTCTCTATCCTCACACTGGCGCTGCTGTTCTGGCAGCCGTTGAACGCCAGTGAACGATCCATTGAACTGGAGGATGGCAGTGATCTGCCCTACCAAGATCTTAAGGCCAACTCAGATATCCTCTATCTGTTGTTGCCGCTGGAGTTTGGCATGCATCAAACCAACGCCGAACTGGGCCGGCAGATGCAAAGGGCGGGACTGCATACCTGGGTGGTGGATCTGCTCAGCCCCAGCTTTTTGCCTATCTCCACCGCCAGTATGGATGAGATCCCAGCCGAGCATGTCTCCGCCATGATCAAGCAGGCGCTGAAGGAGACCCGTAAGGATGTGGTGTTGATTGCCATCGGCCGTACCGCCATCCCGGCCTTGCGTGGCGGACATCACTGGTTACAGCAAAATGAAGATCACACCCGTCTCAAGGGTCTGTTGCTGGTACACCCCAAACTCTATACTGCCACCCCCCAGGCCGGTGAACGTCCCGACTATATGCCTGTGGTCAGCGCCAATCAGTTACCCATCTACCTGTTAAACCCTACTCAGTCCCCCAGCCGCTGGCGTGTGCTGGACGATAGCAAGGCCTTAAGCCAGCAAGGCGCAGAGGTCTTTATCAAGCTGTTACCCGGTGTGCGTAACTTCTACTTCCGCAATCCCAACCCCAGTGCACTGGAGGTGAAAATGAGTCAGCAGTTCCCCGCGACCCTGGAGCAGGGGGCGCGACTACTGGCCAGACTGGAGATCCCTGTAATAGACAAGCTGGTCGCGTTGCCGAAGGAAAGCAAACGGGCAAAGCCAAGGCTGCGCAAGATTGAAAACTATGCGGGAAATCCTCTGGCTCCAGCCCTCTCCTTCCCCGATACCAACGGTGTGCAACAGACCCTGGCCGACTACCAGGGCAAGGTGGTGTTGCTCAATTTCTGGGCCACCTGGTGTCCGCCCTGTGTGCATGAAATGCCCTCCATGGATCGTCTGCAAGACTCTCTCAAGGGACAGCCATTTACCATACTCGCGGTGAATATGGCGGAGGAGGCCGAGACAGTACGCACCTTCCTCAAGCGCGATGTGAAGGTGAACTTTCCGGTGCTACTGGATAGCAAGGGACTGGCATTGAAAGACTGGGATGTCTTCGTCTATCCCACCAGTTACATCATCGACAAACAGGGTCGCATCCGCTCGGCCATGTATGGGGCCATAGACTGGGATACGGATGAGGTCCGGGCTCAGATGCAGGCGCTGATCAACGAGTAGCCTGATCAACATCAGGCTGCGGAGAATCGCACTACTTACACTAAGTTAGATATAATTCTATCGTAAACCAACACACTCAAGCTGGTGTAGTGATTCTGTCTGCTTATGTTTGCCTAACGCTTGTTATCAAATCCAGCACTGTTTCTTTCAATATAAGCCTCAATCAGAGTCACTGGCACACCACCGATCTCCTGTACCACCAGTTTGCCCTTGGGATCGTAGATCAGGAAACCTGGTGTCGGCATAGCTTGCCAACCCGCTTTTGCAAACTCCGGAGAAATCTCGCTGAACAACTGTTTAAATTCCTGCGAATTACCGATCAGATTTGGGAAACTCAGGTTATGACGGGCGATAAACGCCTCAGCCTTCGCCTTCTTTGCGAGACCATCGATGCTTATACCCAGAACCGTCGCAGTCTTATCCTTATAAGCATCATGGAAAAAATCGTAGTTACTCGCCTCCTGATTGCAGACATGGCAGTCATGCGCCCATATCATCACTACCAACCACTTACCCTTACCGGAAAAGTCCTCGATTTTTGCAGCTTTGCCATTAAAGTCCTGGAGTTCCAGAGCCTGCAATGGTGCCACAACACTAATAACTAACAAGAGTAAAGTGGCAATGCCAAAACGTGACGTCATTTGTCTATTCCTGTGTTCCTATTTGTATATCGGCAAGAGGTATGTCTATATAAAAGGCGCTACCCTGCCCCATATCAGTTTTATACGCAATCGTCCCCCCCATGGATTCAATCATCTGCTTGGCGATATTTAAACCCAGCCCACTGCTGTGCGGCTTTTGTTTTGACCCTGATTTTGCCTGTTTGTACCGCTCGAACATATATGGCTGAAATGCCTCGGCGATACCCTCGCCCTGATCTATCACCGCCAAACGTAAACACTCTTCATGTATAAACATATCGACCACTACCTGCTTATGGGCCGGGGTAAACTTTATGGCATTGGAGATAAGATTAAACAACACTTGAATAAAACGTTTTTTATCCACATAAATAGATACATCAAAACAACGCTTTAATTGTAAATCGACTTGATGACTTGAGGCGTAGCCCTGTATTGCACCTACCGCTTCGCGCGTCAGCTCGCCGGCATCACACAATTCATTGTTATATATCAAACCACCCGCATCCAGTTTGCTGATATCCAGCAACTCATTAACCATCTCCAACAAACGCCGACTATTATTTATCGCAATCGATAACATCTCATCCATATTTGTACTCAAAGAACCATCCAATCCAGACTCCAGCAGTCTCAATGAACCATGTATAGAAGTTAAAGGTGTACGAAGCTCATGACTGACATTAGAGACAAATTCATCCTTTAGTCTTTCTAATTTTTTTTCTTTTGTATTATCCACCAGAGTGCAGACCACAGCATTAAGTGATTTCTGCCCCATAAGCACGGCAACACTGGCCTTAAGCTCTTTCAATTCACCATTGCAGGACAACAACCATGCTGGTTCATGAATATGGGAGTTTAGTTGTGTATATGCCTCATGCACCATGCCCATAAGACCGGGGTCTGAATCAGGGAAAATATTATCTGTATAGTGTCGGCCTAGTAGTTCTTCTTGGCTATATCCGCAGATATTGCTTACCATTGTATTTATACGCACGATGACACCCTGCTTGTCAAACACCATAATCCCATCACTAGTGGCATCCATAATGCGTTCGAGAAATTGTGATTTTTCACGAAACATATCTGTAGACTTTACCCGATACGTATTCTCTTGCTTTAATTCTTTATTAAATTCTTCCAGATCCACATTGGCATCTGCCAATCTGTGTACCAGATCAATATTGACGTCTTTCAGATACAGCAGTGCACGCATGGACTCTCCCATCTTATTCGCAGAAAGAATCAGAAGCACCCATAAACTGGCCAGCAAAATTGCAACCAAACCTGAATCGACTATAAAGAATAGTGCAATAACAAACGGCAGTAACATAATGCAAACAAATATTACATATACATATTTAAACACCACAAGAATCGGGAATGCGCCGGCACTAATGCCTAATGCAAGAATAATAAGAAGGAGTTGATACTCACGATCACTGCTTAGAAAAATAATAAACAACATCATTGACCAAACACTGGCAAACGCTATCGCATTCACCTGCAGCATCCTGAACAAATAGATGCTTAGCTTTTTATCTCTATTGTCATTTTTTTCATTTATCCAATACGCCGACAGTGAAACAAGCAAAACACTAATCACCAAGCCTGCCCAAAAATTGATGATATAGCCGTCGTTAACAAAAATATAAAATGGACGATATAACAGCAGCAGCAATACAAAGCCTGCCAACACCATATACGGAATATAACGCATGACTAATCCGCTCGAATTGGAGCTATGCAACTGGTTGGTTCGCTGAGCCTCAGATATGTCCATATATATTGTTATCGTTATTCACTGTCCCTTAAACATAAACCTTGTTATCAATTTATCAATCTATCGGGGTGATTATTTCAACCTTAATCGCTTTTGTATTGCTCGCTTATCTATGCCAATCTAAGACTCGCTATTAATTTTATGGTTGATTCTACGATGTCATCCGAACTCAAGGTACATTCAGGCCTACAGCCATCAGAACCGCTATACAAACGCGCCCCCAGCCGCGATGAAAATGGTAAAAGTTACAGTGATCTTATGATGCTTATCCCAAAACTTAACAAACGCAGCCCGGATGAGGTTGAGGTTCGACTGGCACGTATCAGCCAGGTATTGGATCAATATAAGCATGTGGTGGTGTTTGCCGATCTAAACCTTAAAATCAATGTCTTATGGATTAGCTTTGTCGCCGTACCAGGTCTCACCTACGAGATTTCTGCCGCCATCAAACAGCAGGTTCCCGAGGCCAGCCTGGTGGCAGATCAGCCACAATAACCCTAGTAAATAAGGGTTCACCAATATTTAACAATTTCACACTGTAAAATGATGTATAAAAAGCCTCCCCTTTATTGTTGGTAAGAGAGAGATTTGTCCAGTAAAAAGCCCCCTCACGGCAGTGAACAGCATATATTGGTGGAATCTCAACTAACTGCCATGGTTCACCAGCATATCCCCGCCGGGATAGTCGCTACGCTATTCAATGGCAGTGTCATTCTTTATGCATTGTGGGGCACCATTAGCAGCTTTACCCTCTTGCTGTGGTTTGGTCTGGTAACAGCGATAAATTCAGGACGACTGCTGGAGGTCTATCTATATAGACGTATCAAGCCCAGCGCAGAAGATTCCGTAGTATGGGCAAAGTGGTTTACCCTCGGGGCAATCCTGGCCGGAGCAGGCTGGGGATTCGCTTCACTATGGCTGATCCCCGCAGATAGCATTGCTCATCAAATGATTATCATCATCATCGTGGCAGGTACTGTGGCCGGTTCAACCTCCACACTGGCACCACTTGCCAAAGCCTTTATCCCATTTTGTCTCCTCAGCGTGATTCCATTAACCATAAAACTTTTTTTGCTTGATGGTGAAGTACACACGTTAATTGCTGTAGTGAGTATCGTATTCACCCTCTTTATGATCTCTGCTGGCAAGATAAATCGCCAGAATCTGATTACCTCTCTCACTCTCACCTATGAGAATAACAATCTGCTAGGCAAGCTTGAAACAGAAAAACAACAGGCGACTAATCTTAATAAAACCCTAAAAAATGAAATAGGACAACGCATAGATGCCGAGATACTACTAAAGAAGAGGGAACTAAGCCTTGAAGATGCTCAACGTATTGCCAAAATGGGAAGTTGGGAATCTAACATTGAAACCCGGCAGGTAAGCTTATCCAATGTAATGAAATCACTTTTTGGCTTCTCGCCAGAGCAGGATTCGGTGAGTGCGATTTCTTTTCTCAATAAGATCATTGCGGCCGATAGGATTCGGGTTGATCAGGCAAGAAACGATGCCATGAATCACTTACGTAGCTATCAAATTGAATACCAAGTCAGCGGTGAAAATGGTAAAAATCGTATTTTTGAAGAACAGGGAGTTGTTCGCATCGACAAATCGGGCAGTGCCTCTGGTCTCGCCGCCATCGTACTGGACATTACCCATCGAAAGGAGACCGACAAATTAAAAAACGATTTTATCTCTACCGTCAGCCATGAACTACGCACACCGCTTACCTCTATATCCGGCACGCTAAGTTTACTGGAAAGTAATACGATCGTTCCTCTGCCTGACAAGGCCCACCATCTGGTTAGCCTTGCACACCGTAATGCCTTGCGCCTTACACATTTGGTCAATGACATACTGGATATAGACAGGCTGGGCTTTGGAGGTCTACCGCTAGAACTCAAACCTGTTGATCTGGTTCGCATCGTTAACGATGCGATAGAAGAAAATCAAGGTTATGCCGAAAACCTTCATGTAAAAATCAAACTGTCTGATCCGCCTGAGTCTATTTATATCTATGGGGATACCGAACGTCTCAATCAGGTTCTCACCAACTTTCTTTCCAATGCTGCAAAATACTCTCCCCAAGACGACATAGTTACCGTCTCGATACTGCCCACGAAAGACAGAGTAAGGATTGAAGTACGAGATAATGGTCCAGGTATTGAGAAAGCCTTTCACGACAAGGTGTTTCAAAAGTTCAGTCAGGGGGATACCTCTGATTCACGCTTTCAATATGGTTCTGGCCTTGGACTGAGCATAGCTAAACTGATTATCGATAAACATCATGGCAAGATAGGTTTTGACACAGAAGTCGGCGAAGGCACGAGTTTCTGGTTTGAGTTACCTTTGGACGAGAAGAAATAACATCTGTTTTGTCTATTCCATATCGCAGAAAATTTCTAATACACGAAAATCTAACACAGCCTTTCCAACCATGTAAAAGGCTATGTAAAGAAATACGTGTCGTCGCATCACTCCTTGCGTGTTGAGAGGAATATGCCACTAAATATCGCACTGATACCAATCACATGATAAAGAAAAAAGCTCTCGCCTAAAAAGGTGATGGACATCAACGTGCCGAACACTGGCATCAAATGGATGAACAGACTGGCACGGGCAGGCCCGACCTCCGCGACACCATAGTTATAAAACCAAACCGCCAACACGGAAGGAAAGATCCCCACATAGGCAAAACTGGCAACCATCTCTCTGTTTAATATCAATGGTGGCGACTGCATCCACTCCCATAGATAAAATGGCAGAATTCCAACGATGCCGATAAAGATGATCACCGCCAGGAAGACAATGCGATTGATCCGTACATCCAGCCCCTTCATCCATATCGTATACAAGGCCCAACTGATCGCCGCCACAAAGATCAATAAATCTCCACGATTGAAGCTCATGGCGGTAAACACCTGCCAGTCACCACGACTCAAAATCACCATCACCCCGACTACCGAGATAGCGACACCAATAAATTGCGTGCGAGCCAGATGCAGGTGTAAGAAGAACCAGCTAAGCAAAAGGGTCAGCACAGGAATAAATGCGTTGATCAATAAGGCATTGGTGGCATTGGTATATTGTGTGCCCAGGTAGACCAGACTGTTAAAACCACTGATACCGGTCAGGGCCAGTAACACTATGCGTCCCCATTGCGCCTTTAACAAAGGCCATTGTGATTTCAACAAGTGCAGTACAAATGGTAACAACAGTAGCAGGGCGATCACCCAGCGCCAGAAGGAGAGGGTCATTGGCGGGATCGCAGTATGGATCGCACGGGCAAGGACAAAATTTCCAGACCAGAACAAGGCGGTCAGGGTTAACAGCAGATAGGGATTTTTATACCAGCGCACAAGCTTCACCGTCATCATATTTCATCATACAAAAAGCACCGACTTCCGTTCCAGGTACTACAAAGTCCTATTATACGGCCCAAAAAAAAGCCGGACCGCAATTGATCCGGCTTTTTATACCAATAATGGACTCTAATCGATTGTAAACGTCATCATCCCTATACCGCTCTTGCCATCACCAGTACTAACCTTGACACTACCACCGTACATGCCCGACTTCCAGTTACCCACCGGGCCACGATCCAGGAACAACGTATAAAGGCCATTTGTACCAGCAAAGAAATTGTCACTGCCACAGCTTACATCATCACAGATTACCGCTGTTCCCCCTCCGGCCGGAACAAAGGGATTACTCGCACTAAACGCCGTAAGATCAAGGCCATTAACAGCAGCACCTGCATGATTTGTTACCTGTATAAATACACGTATGGGATTGTGGTTGCCGCTATCAGCCGCTGTGTAATCATGATTAGCACACTGAACCCCAATACTGGCGCAATAGGCAGTGTCAACCCGGACTTCCACATTAAGCCCGTGACTCATCCCGGCAAGACTGGTATTGATGCTATCAACCGAATCCTGCAAGCTAGACACGTCTGCTGCAATACCGTTAACAACCCCTTGTACGGTATCCACACTGTCTTGCACTACATCTAACTGGTCTTTCATCTCATCAAACGGGTTCGCCGCATGCACTGCCAGTGGTGTCAGTAATAACAAGAATGTAGCTATACAAATAAGGTATGTATTTTCTCTCTTCATGGCGCATCTCCTTATGTTCTTGCTGAGTGGATCTAAAACCTAGCAAAGAATACAGAGCCTGCAACGATGAAAAAATAAGGGGATATAGTAGAACCATTCCAACCACTATCTCCGAGATCTGGATCGCAAAGCCATTGTCAACAGTGGCATCTACCACCACATACCGGGATTTATATGGCAGATCAAATACTGTTGCACCTCTTCTGCCAGTCAGAAGCGCGCCGTCAGGACTGACGCCAGCGAGCCAGGTCACAATCGGCGTCCAGTAACTCTCCTTCCAGCAGATGGCGTCGCAGCTGTCGGGCATAGTAAGGGATCATCAGGCTGCCACGAGAACCAAAGCCATTAAAGATCCACAGCCGATCCTGATTAGGATGACCACCAATAAGCGGGAGGCGATCCCTGCTATTGGGTCGAAGACCTGCTTCATGCTCCACGACCTTAACGGGTAATTTACTCCCGGTAAATTTATCCAGCTCATCCAGAAGATGCGTTTTGGCCTTTTCCGTCGGCACTTGATCACGATGCTCCCAGTCATAGGTCGCACCTAGCTTGAACTGCTGCGGACTCACGGGCAGCACCCACTTACCAAAATTGGCAATGACATTTGGCAGCGCCTGCTGATGCTCCAGGGTGAGTATCTCCCCCTTTACCGGGGTTAACGGTAAATCACCAAACCATGGATTTTCTACAGCGCGAGACCCTTCGCAAAAAATCAAACGCCTTGCGTTTATGTCGCCTATACCCACACCATCCTTGTCCATAACAATGCTGGAATAGTCACAATCCATTTGCTGATAACTCTGTCTCTGCTTCAACCAATCTTTCATTGTGGTCAGTAACAGCTTGGTATCGATGTAACCGGTCTGCGCCACCTCGCCAAGGCCCAACTCTGCATGGTATGGCTGAGCCTGCTCAGCAGGCTTTATCTCACTGAGATAGGGGGCATAATCTGCTTCATCCAGCCGTTCCTGCCAGGCTTGTTGCTGTTTTGTATTGGTAAAGATGCGCCACATAGGAAGTTCATGACGTATATGGACAGACAACGCTTCCTCCAGCTGGCTATACAACACATCTGCCGCAGCCAGCCAGGCCTCGGTATGTACAGATTTGACCATGCGCATACCGGTAATTGGGTTAAGCAAACCAGCGGCCACCCACGATGAAGCAGTGATATGCCCATTGTCGATCACGATGACACTTTTGCCCGAGTGGATCAGCTCCCAGGCCAGCAGGCTACCGGCAAGCCCCTGGCCGAGGATCAGATAGTCTTTCATTTTCTACCCCTGAGAGAGAGGAAGATATTGTAGCAACCGTGGTAGATTAGGCATATACAACAAGTGTCACTCGAACTCTAGGCTATACCTGCCAGCCGTATTTACTTGCCATCTGCTGAGCTTGTGCCGGCACATCGGTTTTAATAAAGTGGGTGTATAAAACCTGTACACCGATCATGTGGTTGATCACCGCATCCAGGTTTACCTGGGTGGCAGCCGGGGTGTTCGGATCTTCATGCAGCGCAAACAGCGCTTTCACCCCATCCTTATCCAGTAGACCGGCTTCATCGATCGTAGCATCACTCAGATATTTATCCGCGAGCATCTTCATTGCCTGCCACTTCTTTGGATCTGTATGAGCTGGAGGGGCCATAAAGGCAAATTTTTCCCGTTCATACAGTACGGTCGGCAACACACCCTTCATTGCTTCGCGCAGCACATACTTCTCGGTTCTGCCCTTGATACGCAAGGTCGGCGGAATAGTGGCCGCAAACTCCGCCAGATGATGATCCAGAAACGGAGGTCTGGCTTCCATCGAGTTGGCCATGTCTACCCTGTCACCTCCCCAGGTGAGTATCTGTCCTTCCAGCATGGTCTTGATCCAGACATATTGCGCCTTATCCAGCGGATGACGCTGGTCCAGCATGTCTGCATCCAGTGCCTCACTAATGGCCTTACCCGGCTGATAGTCCTGCAACTGCTCGCGTAACTGCGGGTGCAGTAGATTAGGCACATGGCGTGCCGATGCCAGCCAGGGTTGCAAACAACTGGGAGTAAATCCGATCACTCGTTCCAGGCTTTCATCATGGATCTCTTCCTCTGCCAGCATCGCACCTTTAAACAATTTGTTTCCTTCTGCCAGAATCGCCTGCCAGTTGCTACGCTCGGCCTCGCTTAAGGTATCCAGCCCATGCAGAAACATATCACGACGAAATGCGGGATATCCGGCAAACAGTTCATCCGATCCCTCTCCGGTCACAACCACCTTATAGTTCGCCTGATTCACATGACGACTCATCAAAAGTTTCGCTACACCCAGTGTGTTATAGATAGTCCGTTCGGTATGCCAGAGTGTCTCTTCAAGATTATCATACAGGTGATCGGCATTGAGACGCATAACATCCTGATCCGCATCCACCGACTGCGCCATCTCTACGGCAATCGGTGTTTCATCATAGTTCTTGTCATCAAAGCCGATGGTAAAGGCCTTTACCGGCGACTGTTGTGTGGCTGAAGACATACCGAGTATCGAACAGGAGTCGATCCCTCCGGACAGATAACAGGCCACCGGCACATCCGCTTCCAAACGTAATTGCACCGCCTCGAGCAATTTTTCTTTCACCCCATCTATATAGAACTCCTCGTTCTCTGGCGCATCCTGTTCAAGGCGCTCCGCCATGGTCGGAAAATCCATATCCCAATATTTTTCTTCGCTGATAAGGAACTTTCCATGCTTACGCTCGATGCTGATCACATAGCCTGGCTGCACCTGCCGAACACCTTTATACGCCGTGGTACCCGGCACCATGGTTTGCATCAGTTGATGGTAAACCCCCTCTGCATCAAACTCGCGTACCACCTCAGGATGGGCAAACAACACCTTTATCTCTGAGCCAAAAACTATCTTGCCATTCACCTCGGTCCAGTAGAGGGGCTTTACACCAAAGCGGTCGCGCACCAGCATCAAACGATCACGTTTCTTGTCATATAAAGCAAAAGCAAATTCACCACGCAAATGCGGCAGCATATCTTCAAGCCCAAGACGCGGATATAACTGCAACACCATTTCCGAATCGCTTTTGGTTTTAAAACGAGCACCATCCAGTGTCAGTTCTGCACGTATGCGCTTGTAATCATAAAACTCACCATTGTGAGTCAACAACAGTTGTCCGTCAGCTGAGATAAAAGGTTGCCGACTACGCTGTTCATTTAGATCTATAATAGATAACCTGGCATGCGCAAACCCCACCCCCTGCTCTTTAATAACATGATAGCCAAAACCATCCGGACCACGATGATGTTGAATTGCCGCCATGTTCACCAACAGCTGAGGATCTATACCATCTTCAGCCTTACTATTAAAGATTCCGCCTATACCACACATAGAAATATTAGTACCTTAAAAAAGTTACACCTAGAAACGTACAATGCTCGACATTAATGCCATACGCACAAACACCGCACCACGCGCCTGAGCGAAATACCAGTTGTGTTTGCTATCATCCAGTTCGGTAGAGAGTTCATCGCCACGTGCCAGTGGATGCAAAATAATCGCGTCCGACTTGAGGGGTGAATCCTTATCCAGTTTATATTCCAGTCCATGCTCCTCGTAGGTATCACCAACCCAGGCAATGGCATTGATATAAACAATATCCATAGCGGGCAGCTCTCTCTCCATATCTGCACTAATACGAATATTCAGCCCTTCGTTTTCCAGCTCTTCTTTCTGTCCCTCATCAAAACCGGTATCACGGTTACAAATAATCACAACCTCACAAATCACATCACTGAACTGGGAAAACAGCAGCAACAAACTACGCACCGTACGCATACGACGCGGGTTACCGATGATTGCAATGCGTACCTTCTTCTCCTCCGGCACATCTTCCATTAGCAGTTCAGGACGCCACTTAAAGATCGCATACATATCTGCCAATGCCTGTGTTGGGTGTTCGTCGGTACCGTTACCTGCATTAATAATAGGTATGCGCAAACCCTCCAACATCTCATAAATGGCATTGTTATTAGAGTCACGTAGCACCACAACATCACCGTAGTGGTTCATCATCTCCGCCACATCGCTAAGTGACTCACCCTTGGCGATACCTGTGGTAGATGGATCGGTAATAGAAATAATATCTCCACCCAGTCGATGCCAGACACTTTCAAACGAGAGACGAGTGCGGGTACTGGGTTCGTAAAACGCACTAATCAGGATCTTTCCGGTGAGTGGGAACTGACCAAAACTTTGCTGTGTTTCAAATTTTGCAGCCAGACGGCATAACTGGATGATCTGCTCACGTTCAAACTGGCGGGAAGAAATGATCGAGTGTCCCGCCAGTTCCGCAGTCTTGCCGGGTTGTTCGGTCACTATATCCAGCAAGGTCAATGGACGCTCTATCCCTTCGGTCCAGTTTTCCTTCTCAACACGCTCTTCCAGTTTTGGGTGTACTTTATTTACCATAAGCGACCTCTCTTCCAGTCACGAAACCACAGTACCAATAAACTCACCAATGCAATGCCGGTGATCGTTAAAGCAAGGCCAACAAGAATAGTTAAAAATGATACTGATGCTGTCATAGTTCTGTACCATTGTTATGTGGGTTAAGTTTTTCCCAGGCAAAGTTATCCGCTTTAAGCCAGAGACTGATAAGAACAACAGACATGGATACCGCAGCCGACACCAGCGCTGCGACATAAAAGCCGATGGCAAAATAGGCCCAAAGACCCAACACCGTACCCGCCAGCATCGCCAGGCTGGCCCCGGTGGCGTTTGCCTTTCTCAGATACAGGCCCGCGACAATAGGCCAGATAGTGCTGGCGACAAAGGCACCGGTAAAGTAGAGCAAGGACGCCAGGGTTGTAAGCCTGGGCAAACACAACAGCCAGGTCACCAGGCCAAGCATCAACAACACCCAGCGGGCAATCTTCTGCAACTCCAGCGCGTCGGCCTGAGGACGCAGATGTCCTTTGTAGATATCCTGCACGATCAGATCCGAGGTGGCAGCCAACAGTGAATCGAGACTGGAAGCCAATGCCGCAAATACCACAACAAACACCACCACGGCACCACCAACCCCGAGGAGTTTCGCCGCCACCAGGGGGCCAACCATATCGGCAGCCGGAATATTTATTCCCAGTGCCGGCGTGGCCAGTGCAACAAAACCGGCAACAACAGGGATCGGCAACCAGAACAGGCCCGCCGTCATATAGGCCTTAAAACCCACATTGGCGCGAAATGCAAAGGCCCTGCTCCACCATACATTGGAGTGGAAGATCTCACCGACGCCAAACAATAAATTGTTAAACAAAAACATAATCGCCGCCGGCATAAGCAGGTTCAGCAGTTCGGGCCGCTCCTCTGCCACGGCAAAATGGATGTTCTCGATACCGACTTCGGTAAGGGTAAGCGTCGCCAGGATAATCAGTCCCAGCAGGATGATGATGGTTTGCAAAAAATCGGTACCGATAACCGCTCGCAGACCACCTAGTATGGTGTAGGCCACGCAAATAAACAGGATCACACTCATACCCAATTTATAGTCGATGCCGGTCAAAGCATGGATCAGCACACCACCTGCCATCCCCAGACTGACCAGCCAGCCAAGACCATAGAAAAGAGAGATCAGCAGAAAGATGCGCCAACTGGTTTTTCCATAACGCAAACGAACAAAATCGCCGCTGGTATAGCCATGAGGCATCAGTTGATGGATTCGTTTTGCCAGCGGAGCAAACAACATCAGCCCAACCGAGCCGAGGGAGTATCCCAGCATTCCCCATACACCCAACTGCAGTGCAAGTTGGGGCGCTGCCATCGTCGTATTACTGGTTACCCAGGTCGCCATCGCCGTCGCTGTTGCCAACGCAAAACCGACATTACGTCCGGCTAACATATACTCATCCAGCTGCTTCGCCTTACGGCCCCAGAACCAGCCCAGTCCTATCCAGACAAAACTAAACAGCGCCAGGATCAACCAACCGATTTCGGGACTGAGGATTGCAG
>Ga0224506_10001645_pt1 | contig 15822 bp, 19 predicted proteins | sample SF_Jan12_sed_USG_2_FD_169108 | JGI IMG/M metagenome (GOLD analysis project Ga0224506, IMG submission 169108) | Sediment microbial communities from San Francisco Bay, California, United States - SF_Jan12_sed_USGS_8_1 | ecosystem: Environmental > Aquatic > Marine > Sediment | place: USA... | reverse complement strand
TATACCGTCATAGTAAATCACTATATGCATAATAACGTAGATATAGTGGGTTGTAGCATCATCCATTGAATCATGGGTATGTCACTATTATCAATGGTTATAATATTTTTAGGTATTCCTGAAATAAAACGTGGTAATTTATTAGGCCTGATTCACTTGTATTGGGTGATGACGGGCATGGACAATTTTTTCTTAGAAACGAGTGATGTATGGACGGTTTAAAGTGGACAGACAGCATTGATATTGCCATCGAGCTTGATGAGGCACATCCTGATGTTGATCCCCAATGGGTTCGTTTTACTGATCTACATACTTGGGTGTGCGAGCTCAATCACTTCGATGATGACCCTGAAGGCTCCAGTGAAAAAATACTTGAGGCTATACAGATGGCCTGGCTTGACGAACGCGACTAACCCAGGCTTCAACCCGCTTAATCTATACCCACTCTAGGCCCTGGTTCTCCCTAGTCTGGAGCCTTCGATATCCTAAAATATTTATCCATTTAAAATCAATGGCTTATATGTTTTTGGCCTCTGTTTTGTTGTGACTGCGCAGATTGCGTCTGTGGACAACAAACGGTAAACTCTCCAGCTTGGATTTTGCCTGCAAAATCAACCAGATTTCGTACCGTTCGTGGTCTCACGGATGGGTCTGTATCATGAATTATTACTATTTACTGGAGTTATGGCCATGGCCGTTGAACGCACTATTTCTATCATCAAGCCCGATGCAGTTGCCAAGAATGTTATTGGTGAGATCTACAGCCGTTTTGAGTCCCAGGGACTGAAGATCGTTGCTGCCAAGATGAAGCAGTTGAGCCAGGCCGATGCCGAAGGCTTTTACGCGGTACACAAAGAGCGTCCTTTCTTTGCTGATCTGGTTTCTTTCATGACCTCTGGTCCGGTAATGATTCAGGTTCTGGAAGGTGAAGATGCTGTCGCCAAGAACCGTGAGATCATGGGTGCCACGAATCCTGCCGAAGCCGCCAAAGGCACTATCCGTGCCGATTTCGCTGTGTCTATCGACGAGAATGCGGTTCATGGCTCTGACAGCGCGGAAAATGCCAAGATCGAAATGGATTACTTCTTCTCTGCTGACGAAGTTTGTGCTCGTATCCGCTAAGGGATTTCCGGCACACGTCTAACGACTCAAAACATCCTCCAGGGCTGATATGCCCCAGAGGGACTAAATCCTGTAACAAGGTAGGAGTACCAACCGGATGACGACCGAATCCAAGGTCAATCTGCTGGGACTGAATCGAGAAGAGATGGGGGCCTTCTTCACCACGATTGGTGAGAAGGCCTTTCGTGCTACTCAGGTCCTGAAGTGGCTACATCAATATGGCGTTGATAATTTTGATGCCATGACCAATCTGAGCAAATCCCTGCGTGATCGCCTGCAGGAGGTCGCGGAGATCCGTGTGCCAGAGGTGATCATGGATCAAAAGTCTGATGATGGTACTCGCAAGTGGTTGTTCCGTCTGGATGATGGCAATGCCATCGAGACCGTCTTTATCCCCGACAAGGAACGCGGCACCCTGTGTGTCTCCAGCCAGGTAGGTTGTGCCCTTGACTGCAGTTTCTGCTCCACCGCGCAACAGGGTTTTAATCGCAACCTCAGCAGTGCCGAGATTGTCAGCCAGCTATGGTTGGCGAATCAGTTACTGGGACGGGAACCCAATGGCGACAGAGTGGTGACCAATGTCGTTTTCATGGGCATGGGTGAACCACTGCTGAATTTTGATGCCGTGACCAGCGCCATGGACATCATGATGGAAGATTTTGCCTACGCACTGTCCAAGCGTCGAGTGACTCTGAGTACCTCTGGTGTGGTGCCCGCTCTTAACCGTTTGAAAGAACGCAGTGATGTGGCCCTTGCGGTATCCCTGCATGCGGTACGTGACGATCTGCGCAATGAATTGGTGCCCATCAATCGAAAATACCCCATCAAGGAGTTGATGGAGGCCTGTCGTAACTATCTGGATCGTGATGGTCGCCGTCGTATCACCTGGGAATATGTGATGCTGGCCGGAGTAAACGACAGTGATGCGGATGCCCATCAGTTGGCGAAGCTTTTAAAGGGAATCCCCTCCAAGGTTAACCTGATCCCGTTCAATCCGTTCCCCAATACCCATTACAAGAGTTCCGATCGCGAGACCATACTGCGTTTCCAGAATATCCTTATCAATGCCGGTATTATCACCATTACCCGCAGGACCCGTGGTGAGGACATCGATGCCGCCTGTGGGCAGCTTGCGGGTAAGGTGGAAGATCGCAGCAAGCGTCGCTTCCGTAATATCGAGGTAAGCCACGAGCAGATATGAACGGACCTTGGATTTCCCTATACATGTTGGCATTGTTGGTGGCTCTTTCTGCCTGTAGTTCAGGCGAGAAAAAACCAGACAAGCCAGAGATTAAAGAGACCCCTGCCAAGATCAATGCCGAGTTAGGGCGTGGCTATATGCAGCAGGGTGACTATAGGCTAGCGATGGAAAAATTAGAGACCGCGCTTAGCTACAATCCGCAGCATGACAAGGCCCATCACTACATGGCACAGCTCAACCGTCTGCTGGGTGATAGCGAAGGTGCGATCAAGCACTACCAACTGGCCATCGAACTGGCACCAGATAACTCACAGCTGCGCAATAATTATGGTGCCTATCTGTGCGAACAAAAGAAGTATAAAGAGGCCGAGGTACATTTTCTCCTCGCGATTAATGACCCCCTATTTGAAGGCAAGCTACAGGCCTATGAAAATATCGGCCTCTGTGCCTATGAAGCGGGCGATTTGGAGAAGGCGGAAAAGTATTTACGCAAGGCCTTACGTATAAACCCTAAGTTACCTTATTCCCTTATCCAGATGGCGATGATCCATTTTGATAATGGCGAATATCTGCGTGCACGAGCCTTTTTGCAGCGCTACGAAGAGGTCGGCCCCGTTACCGCAGCAAGTCTGTGGTTAGGGGTGCAGGTGGAACACCAGTTGGGTGATCGGAAAACCATGCAACGTTACGCTACAGAGCTATCACGCAATTTTCCTGATACGGAACAGTGGCGCGCCTATACCAGGCAGCGTTGGTAAAACTTCAAATAGAGGACGGACGTTTGTCGAATAACATTCAGGCCATTCGTGGCATGCATGACATCAAGCCAGAGCAAACCCCATATTGGCAATTTCTGGAGGGCACAGTACGCGATGTACTTCAGGCCTACAGTTATGATGAGATCCGTATGCCGCTGGTAGAAAAGACGGAGTTGTTTAAGCGCTCCATCGGCGAGGTCACAGACATCGTTGAAAAGGAGATGTACACCTTTGAGGATCGTAATGGTGACAGTCTCACTTTACGCCCGGAAGGTACGGCTAGTTGTGTACGTGCCTGTATGGAAAATGGTCTTCTGCATAACCAGGTTCAGCGTCTTTGGTATATGGGGCCGATGTTCCGCCATGAACGTCCACAAAAGGGACGCTATCGCCAGTTCCATCAAATCGGTGTCGAGGCTTTTGGTATGTCGGGAGCGGATATCGATGCCGAGTTGATCCTCATGAGTGCGCGTATGCTCAAACAGTTAGGACTGTTTGACAATGTAGTGTTGCACATCAATTCCCTGGGCACCTCAGATGCTCGTACTGTCTATCGCAGCAAGTTGGTGGAATACTTTTCTGCCCATGGCGATAAGCTGGATGATGACAGTCAGCGTCGTTTGCAGAGTAACCCCTTACGTATACTCGACTCCAAGAATCCGGACATGCAACAGTTGATCGAGGATGCCCCCAAGTTGATGGATCACCTGGACGCAGAATCTCTGGCGCATTTTGCACGTTTGAAAGCATATCTGGACCAGGCCGATATTAAATATATTGTGAATCCTCGCCTGGTACGTGGCCTGGATTATTACAGTCGCACGGTATTTGAGTGGATTACCGATCAACTAGGTGCTCAGGGTACGGTGCTAGCCGGTGGGCGCTTCGATGGTCTGGTGGAACAGTTGGGTGGTAAGCCTACCCCCGCTATTGGTTTTGCCATGGGCATAGAGCGTCTGGTAGCGTTGCTGGAGGATAATAATCTGGCACAGCAAGTAGATCATGCTCCACATGCCTATTTACTGGCGATGGGAGAAAGTGCCCAGCTTACGGCTATGCAACTGGCAGAACAGCTACGTGATGAAATAAAAGGCATTCGCATTTCTCTACATTGTGGAGATGGTAGCTTTAAGAGCCAAATGAAAAAGGCAGACAAGAGTGGTGCAAACTTTGCGCTGATTCTGGGTGAAGATGAGATCAATAGTGGCACCATTGCCATAAAAAATATGCAATTGGGTGAACAAGAACATAAAGATCAGACACAACTGGCGGATTATCTGGCTACAGCATTGGGTCTGAATAAATAACGAAACGGGGAGGTTTTTGTGGAACACGAAGAAGAACAGTTAGAGAAGATTCGCGACTGGTGGAACAAGAACGGTAAGGCGGTAATCCTTGGTGTCATAGCGGCGATTATTTCTGCGGTATCCGTGCAGAGCTGGATGGTCAGTGAACGTGTGCATGTAGAGACCGCTTCAGCTGAGTATGCGCAGTTATTGCAGTATCTGGAGAGTGATCAGGCCAAGGCTGCCGGTGTGGCAGAGCGCATCGTCAGTGACTACGATGATACGGTTTACGCCAGTTTGACTTCCATGTTGCAGGCCAGAATAGCGGCCGAAAAAAATGACTGGGAAAAGGTCTCTAGCTCTTTGAACTGGGTGGTGGAAAATACCGATGATGAAGGTATGCGGCATATCGCCCGCCTGCGTTTGGCCCGAGTGTTGATGCAGCAGGATAAACTGGATGCTGCTCTGGCTCTGCTAGACGGAATTGAACATGCTGCTTTTGCTGCAGATTACGAAGAGTTGCTGGGTGACATCTACCTGCAACAAGGCGATAAGGACAAGGCCAGGGCTGCATATGCCAAGGCGGTCGTGCTGGCCTCGGCAAGTGGTAATAACCGTCTGTTGCAAATGAAGCTGGACGATCTTGTCATAGAGAGTAAGGAAACCAAGTAGTGCGTGTATTAAGTCTGTGCTTACTCTCCGTCTGGCTGCTTACCGCCTGTGGTAGCAGTCCGGTACGGGTAGCGAATCCAGTGCCCAAGATTAAGTCAGAGTTCGATGTTAAAGAGCTGTGGCAGGTTGATGTGGGTGTAGGTGTAGAACAACGGCACTTAAAGCTGACGCCTGTTCAGGATAACAAGATCCTGTATGTGGTTGATCACAGCGGTAGCTTAATGGCCCTGGACATCGATAGCGGTAAACGCCAGTGGAAGCGCCGTTTACCGGTCAAGATATCGGCCGGTATCGGCTTAGGTGGAGGACAACTGTATGTGGCCTCAGCGGAAGGTGATGTTCTGGCCTTGAATGCAGAAGATGGCAAACTGGTTTGGCGTGCCTTAGTCTCCAGTGAGGTATTGGCACCGCCGGTACACGCTCACAATACCCTCTTGGTACATACCAGCGATGGCAAACTGTTTGCGCTGGACAGTAGCGGTGGTCGGGTACGCTGGAGTTATGATCGCAGTGTGCCGGTACTGAGTTTACGTGGTACCAGTGCACCTGTGGTACATCAGGGCACGGTGTTTGAAACCTTTGCTAGTGGCAAACTGGCCATCATGCAGTTAAGCGATGGCAAGGTGCTATTCGAACGTCCATTAGGATTTGCTACGGGTCGTTCTGATCTGGAGCGTATGAATGATGCGGATGCGGGTCCTTTGCTCGACCGTGATGTGATCTATACCGCCACTTATCAGGGCAGTATTTTGGCCTTGAACCTGCGTAGCGGTGCTCAATTGTGGAGTCGTAAGCTGTCCATACATCAGCCCATGACCATGGATAGCCAAATTTTATACAGCGTAGATAGTGACGATACAGTCTGGGCCTTGAATAAGCTCAATGGTGTCCCCGTTTGGAAACAGGACGCCCTGTTTGCTCGCCAGCTCTCGGCCCCGGTGTTAATGGGCAATTATCTCCTAGTAGGTGATTTCGAAGGCAATCTGCACGTAATCAACAAACAGGACGGACGTTTTGTTGCCAGATACGATGCAGAGATAACCGAGCACCGCTATAACAAAACCCAGGGTGGAATACAGGTGAATCATCCCAAGGATAAATTGGCCATTCTTTCTACACCATTGGTGGTGAATGATACGGTCTATATCTATAGTCGCAATGGCCGCCTGACGGCCTTACAAATTCCGCAAGCAAGGTAGTAATCAAATACATGAAACCGGTCATCGCTCTGGTTGGGCGCCCCAATGTGGGCAAGTCGACCCTGTTTAACCGTCTCACCGGTACCCGTGATGCCCTGGTTGCGGATCAACCGGGACTAACCCGTGATCGAAAGTATGGCGACGTCAGCAAGAACAAACGTAGTTTCATCCTTATAGATACCGGTGGTTTAAGTGGTGAGGATGAAGGTATCGATGTCAACATGGCCAAGCAGTCTTGGCAGGCGGTGGAAGAAGCGGACCATGTGATGTTTCTGGTGGATGCCCGCTCCGGGTTGAATGCCGCTGATGAATTTATTGCTCAACAATTACGTCAATACGGCAAGCAAATAACGGTGGTGGTGAATAAGGCAGAAAGTCTGGATCCTACTCTTGTTTCTGCAGAATTTCATGCCCTCGGATTTGGTCAACCGCTGGCCATCTCTTCTGCTCACGGACAAGGTATTACGCAACTGATCGAGACCTTGATCCCGGAAGAAAATGTTGTCGAGGATGAGGAAAAAGAAGATAAGGGTATCCGTGTGGCGATTGTTGGACGACCCAATGTCGGCAAGTCCACTCTGGTTAATCGCATCATGGGTGAAGAGCGTGTGGTGGTCTTTGATATGCCAGGAACCACTCGCGATAGTATCTTCATACCCTTTGAGCGCGATGGACAGCTGTACACCTTCATTGATACGGCTGGTATACGCCGTCGCACACGTGTCAAAGAGGTGATAGAGAAATTTTCTATTATTAAAACGCTGCAGGCCATCGATGCCTCAAATATTGTGGTTATGGTATTGGACGGCAGTGAGGAAATCAGCGAACAGGATGCGCATCTGTTGGGTTATGCCATTGAGCATGGCCGTGCCATCGTTATCGCCATCAATAAGTGGGACAATCTGGAGCCCTATCAGCGCGATAAGATCAAGACGGAAGTGGAGCGAAAGATCCCCTTTATGAACTTCGCCAAGCTGCACTATATCTCCGCCTTGCACGGTACCGGTGTCGGCGAGTTATTTGCCTCCATCAATAAAGCCTATCGCTCCGCCACACGAGATTTTCCTACCAATGAGCTAACTATGTTACTGGAAGGGTTTGTGAGTAAACACCAACCCCCTATGGTGCACGGTCGTCGCATCAAGTTACGATATGCCCATCAAGGGGGCAAGAACCCGCCGATCATCGTTATTCATGGTAATCAGACAAAATCGGTACCAGATTCCTACCGCCGTTATTTGTCCAAGGCCTTCATCGATTACTACAAGTTACAGGGCACTCCTTTAAGGGTGGAGTTTAAATCCAGTGAGAATCCGTTTAAGGATAACAAGCCTAAGCCTACTGAACGTAAGGGTAAGCATAGCAAACGGGTTGAAGCAGCAAAGAAAACTGAGAAACAGAAGAAGAAACGTTTGAAACGTTGATTGCAGGTGTGAAAAAGGGGCTGTACCTAGCCCCTTTTTTTGTGCTCGCCTTTTTAAAGTTTTCGAAAGCAGCAGAGCAAAATTATTTTTCCGTTCGCAGAAACAGTGCCGGATCGATACGCGTATTATTCAGGCTCAGGCTCCAGTGCAGATGTGGACCGGTTACCCGACCGGTCATACCAACGTCCGCGACTCTATCACCACGTTTTACCGCTTGTCCCGGCGAAACGTGTATGTCATTCAAATGACAGAACATCGAGATCAGTCCCTGTCCATGATCAACAAAAACAGTCTTGCCGTTAAAGAAGTAATCACCCACGGCAATAACTTTCCCCTGTGCCGGAGTGATAACCGCCTGACCCTCGGCTGCCGCGATATCCATGCCACTATGGGGGCGACGAGCTTGTTCGTTAAAGAAACGACGTAGGCCAAAGGAGCTAGAGCGTATGCCTTTTGTGGGTTGTAGCAAAGGTTCCGGGATGGCGTAGTCTTCATTCCAGCTGCCAAAGGCATGACGAATGATCTTTATCTCTTTGCGTATACGTATCATATCCTTGGCAGTCGGATTTACCATACGCTTGTTTTTTATTGTCAGACGTTGTTCAGCATATTTCTTTGCCTTCACAATAAAACTAATCTGCTGGACCTTTTTCGCTTCATCCTTTATCTCAAGGTAGTGTTTACCTGTTTTTGCGGTAAGTGGAATGCCGATGATGGCCTGCCAACCGGTCGCTGCACGATGCAACATGACAGGATTATTGCGATAGCGTACCAGTGGCCGCTTGGTAGTATTTATGCCCAACTCAACAATCACCACCCCCCCCGGGACCGAGTTTTGCTGCGGCAATGCCAGCGCCTGATTCAGTGTAATGAGCAGGAGAGTTATAAATAGAAAAATTTTATGGGTCATCATGTGCTAGCTATTTATTCAGGGTTTCATCTACGGTACAGGATAAACGGCCCTGGTGTAGACGGATATCGATCCTATCACCAACTTGGGTCTGTGTATTCTTGCTGACTATCTTACCATCCTCATTGCGATGGACGATGGCATAACCGCGTCTCAATACCGCCAGTGGGCTAACGGCATCCAGAGCACGCAGCAATCCAGCCAGCCGCTGTTTATGGTGTTCCTGGGCATAGTGTATTGCCGCCATGAGCCTGTGTTGACTTTCATCCAGCTTGATCCTTTGACGTCCAATCAGCAGCAGGGGATTGTTCTGCTCTAATCGATGCTGCAGGTGTTGCAGTCGAAGCGCACGTTGTTGCTGAATCCGTCCCTGAGCCTGTTGTAAGCGTGCCTCTAATTCATCCAGGCGTTGTGCCAGTTCCTGCAGACGTTGTCCGGGATGACGCAGGCGCTTTTGCAGGTGCTCCAGGCGTTTGGCATCACGGTTTAGCGACTGCTGCATATTACTGGAAAGGCGTTGTGCCAGTGTTTGCAGGCGCTGCTGGTATTCCAGCTGATCCGGGCTCAGGCTCTCTGCCGCAGCAGAGGGCGTCGGGGCGCGGTAATCGGCGACAAAGTCACTGATGGTAAAGTCGATCTCATGACCCACGGCAGAAACGATAGGCAGTTCTGATGCATGGATAGCACGCGCCACCACCTCTTCGTTAAAGGCCCACAGGTCCTCCATCGAACCGCCACCACGGCCGACAATGAGCACGTCACACTCCTGACGAAGGTTAGCGGTGCGTATGGCATTAGCAATCTGCTGGGCTGCCGCATCACCCTGTACCTGTACCGGATAGAGGATCACGGAGATAGAGGGGAAACGGCGCTTTAATACAGTGAGTATGTCCTTGATGGCCGCGCCGGTAGGGGAGGTGACCACACCGATGCAGCGCGGCAGCTGTGGCAAAGGCTGCTTATGTTCGGGCTCGAACAGACCTTCTTCGGCCAGTCGTTTCTTTAAGGTCTCAAAGGCCCGCTGCAGGGCTCCGGCACCGGCCTCCTCCATGTGTTCGGCGATAAGCTGAAAGTTACCGCGAGGCTCATATAGCGTCACCTTGGCCCGAATCAGCACCTGCATACCCTCGGTGGGGGTAAAATCCAGATGCATATTGCGGTTACGGAACATCGCAGCCTGTACCGAGGCATCCCGATCCTTAAGGGTAAAATAGAGGTGGCCGGAGCGGGCATTGGTCAGATTCGACACTTCCCCCTCTACCCATACCAGCGGAAAGGAGGATTCCAGCAGGCGTTTGGTCTCATTATTGAGTTCCGAGACGGAGAGGATGCTGCGTTGTGGTAAATTATCTGACATATTGAAATATATTAGGTTTTCTTGAGGTTGCTCGAATTTGTGTGCGCTCGTTTTACTGCACCAGTGCCCTTTGGGTGCACCAGTGCCCTTTGGGTGCACCAGTGCCCTCGGGGTGCACCAGTGCCCTCTGGGTGCATCTGTTGAAGTTCCGCAGCAGATTCTAGTTGCGAGCAGGGCGCTCAAACAACCCCTTACGGTCTTCATTTTGAGTGCCTTACCCATCGTTCCGAAGGTCAAGGCAAAAAAAGGCCGGTCTGAGACCGGCCTTTTTCAACAGTCTAAGTTACCAGCCTACAGCTTGTAACTAGGCTTAGCCTGTTCTTTAGCTTGCTTCTGAGCCTGCTTGCCCTGGAACAGAGCCTTTTTGGCTTGCTTCATAGCGTCAGCATTGTCACCATCTTTCAGGTGTTTTTCAGCTTTTTCGATCATCTTACCGGCATCACGCCACAGGAAACCGGTCTTTTTGGCTGCGGCATTCTCAGCCTTGGCCATATCTATAGTCTTCTGTACTTCTTCTTTTGCTGGGCCGGATGCACAGGCAGACAGCAGAAACAGGGAAGTGATAGCCAGGATGGCAAATTTTTTCATATCGATATTCCTCCAAATGTCACTTATTCTTATCGCGCGTTATAGATATGACAACATAAAGCGCTGTCATCCCATAAACCGTAGACTAACCAGTTTACCGCCTATTCGTCAAACCCTATAATAAGGCGTTAATATTTCACCAGCCCGGAAACCAACTCAATGCGCATAGTTCAGGAAGCCCTCACATTTGATGATGTATTACTCGTCCCGGCCCACTCCAATGTCCTGCCCAAGGATGTGAGCCTGAAGACCAAACTGACCCGGGAAATCGAACTCAATATTCCTCTGGTCTCTGCGGCCATGGACACTGTGACGGAGGCCAGGCTGGCGATCGCCCTGGCGCAGGAAGGTGGTCTTGGTATTATCCACAAGAACATGACCTCCGAGGAACAGGCTGCACAGGTACGTCTGGTGAAGAAATTTGAGAGTGGCGTGATCAAGGAACCTATCACCGTCAGTCCCGAGATGAGTGTTGCCGATGTACTGGCCCTGACCCGCCTGCACCAGATCTCTGGGCTGCCTGTGGTCAAGGGTGAGGAGTTGGTGGGTATCGTAACCAGTCGTGATATTCGCTTCGAAACCCGCCATGATTCGCCGGTTTCCGAGATCATGACCCCAAAAGACAAGCTGATCACCGTTAAAGAGGGAGCCAGCAAGGAAGAGGTGCAGGAGAAGCTGCATCAGTACCGCATCGAAAAGGTGTTGGTGGTCAATGATGACTTTCAGCTGCGCGGTATGATCACCGTTAAAGACATCCAGAAGGCGACGGAAAAGCCCAATGCCTGTAAGGATGACCAGGGCAGCCTGCGTGTTGGCGCAGCGGTAGGTGTGGGGGCTGGCACCGACGAGCGTGTTACAGCACTGGTAGAGGCCGGTGTCGACGTGATTGTGGTGGATACCGCTCATGGTCACTCCCAGGGTGTGCTGGATCGAGTGAAATGGGTAAAACAGAATTTCCCCCAGGTTCAGGTGATCGGCGGCAACATTGCTACTGCTGATGCAGCCAGGGATCTGGTGGCTGCCGGTGCCGACGCGGTGAAGGTGGGTATCGGCCCCGGTTCCATCTGTACCACCCGTATCGTTGCCGGTGTCGGTGTGCCACAGATCTCGGCCATCGACAATGTTGCCGCTGCCCTGGAAGGCACTGGCGTTCCGGTGATCGCCGATGGCGGTATCCGCTACTCTGGTGATATGTCCAAGGCCATTGTAGCTGGCGCCTACTGTGTCATGGTGGGCTCCATGTTCGCCGGCACCGAAGAGGCACCGGGTGAGGTTGAGCTGTTCCAGGGCCGTTCCTACAAATCCTACCGTGGCATGGGCTCATTGGGTGCCATGGGTGGGTCGCAGGGCTCCTCCGACCGCTACTTCCAGGAGAGCAGCGATGCCGACAAGCTGGTCCCGGAAGGTATCGAAGGCCGTGTCCCGTTTAAGGGTTCCATGCAGCCGGTCATCCACCAAATGCTGGGTGGCCTGCGTTCCTCCATGGGCTACACAGGATGTGGCACCATCGAAGAGATGCGTACCAAGCCACAATTTGTCCGGGTTACCAACGCTGGTATGGTCGAGAGCCATGTACACGACGTAACCATCACCAAGGAAGCGCCCAACTATCGCGTATAGTTGTCAGCCGTGATCTGGTGAAAGGCCCCGATATTTATATTGGGGCTTTTTTTATGCCAGCAAAAAGTCAGGCGAGAGGAGGGGAATGAATGATCGTCAATCATACGTTAGAAGCACGTTGATTGAGCCTCGGCAATGGGTCATGATGTCGTGAAATAAGGAGAACTTTTCGATATGGAAATACGGATGTTTTCGCCGCAATACAGACACAAAACAATAAAACTGTTGCTGCTTGTGCTGATATTAACCGCGTGTGTGCCGGTTCCCATCGTCGATTCCGATGTGCGTTACGAAAAACTAAAAAAGGGCGTCTACTTTTTGGTGGTAACGGGCTCAGCAGAATCCGGGGAAGAGGAAGTCTCAAAACGCTGGCATCAGCAGGCCCTTCATCTGTGTGGTGCGGAGTATACACATACGGCAAAAACCTATGACCGTGAGTCGGATGTTCGTCGTAATCAACCGGTGAACTATATTCAAATCCGTGGTGATATCCGCTGTCGCTCATCACAGGACGGCTGAATCTGACACGGCATTTCTGTCGTCTCTACCTGCCACCTATTTGTACTAAGGGTCGTGATATCGATGTCTACAAAAATCCCCCCAATGACCATCAGCCGTGCTGCCAAAGAGATCGGTATCGGCATTGAAACCATACGCTACTACCAACGTATCGGTTTGATAGACGAACCCAGCAAGCCTGCCAGTGGCTATCGTATCTATCCGTTGGAGACGCTGGAGCGACTGCGCTTTATTCTGCGAGCCAAGGAATTGGGCTTCAGTCTGGCAGAGGTCGAGAGTCTGCTGGAGTTGGGTGATGGCAGTTGCCGGGAGTCGATGCTGGTGGCGAAAACCAAGTTACAGTTGATTCAGGCGAAGATCGCCGATCTGCAGAACTTGGAACAGGTGTTGGAAGGGGTGGTACACGCCTGTGAGGTCAACCCTGACACACATGGCTGCCCACTGGTAGAAACCCTGGGTAGTCAGCCTCAGCAAAAGCCTTGACTCTGTACCCAGGTACAGAGTTTATTCTAGGCATCCCAGGTTTGGAGAAGATTTATGAAGTTACGTACTCCCGGAGTATCCCTGATAGGCGGCATCACTGCCGGTATCGCCGCCTCGCTGTGCTGTGTTGGCCCATTGGTCGTCTTGATGCTAGGCATGGGTGGTGCGTGGGTCAGCAATCTGACCGCACTGGAACCCTATCGTCCCTTGTTTATTCTGTTTTCACTGGTGGCTTTGATCTACGCCTATCGCAGTATCTTTAGTAAAGACGACTGTGAAGAAGGTAAGGTCTGCGCAGCACCACCAGTACGCTCAAGTTATAAGTTGATGTTCTGGCTGGTGACCGCCGTGGTGGTACTCAGCGTGGCATCCCCCTACATAATACCGTTGTTTCTGTGAGGTGTGAAATGAGAAGTTTAATCGTAGTGTTCGCCCTGATGTCTGTCTCCCTGTTTGCCCAGGCTAAAGAACAGACCATAGTATTGTCTGTACCAGGTATGACCTGTTCTGTATGCCCTATCACGGTAAAGAAAAGTCTGGCCAAGGTAGAGGGTGTGATCAGCGCCGAATCCGAGTTCGATACCAAGACTGCAACCGTTACCTTCGATGATACTAAAACCAACATCGAAGCCCTACGTAAGGCCACTGCCGATGTAGGCTATCCCTCTATGGTAAAAGCGCAGTAGTCATGTCTGTTAGGGTAATACTTGAGACTACCATCACCTGTCCGCAATGCGGCCATGTGAAGGTTGAGACCATGCCTGATGATGCCTGCCAGTGGTTTTATGAATGTGAGGGCTGCGGCGCGGTGCATAAGCCTAAACGTGGAGACTGTTGTGTCTTTTGTTCCTACGCAACGATTCCCTGTCCTCCGATTCAGCAACAAAATGCGGCTGACAGCGGCAACGGTTGACAGTCCTTGTGGCTATCATGGAATATGTAAAGGTCCTATCTAGGGCCTTTATTGTTTTGATATCAGATAATCACATGGAGTAAGTCATGGGCTTTGTAGTATTAACATTAGTTTCGTCCATCCTATGCGGATTCATCTGCTACTATATCGCTCGCCAGCGCCAGGCCAATTATACTTTCTGGTCGGTAATGGGCATCGCCTTCGGACCTCTGGCGATTCCGTTCGTATTCTTTTCCAAAGCCGTAACGCAATAAATATTTTTTCATAGCAGAGATATCTTGCATGGTGATCGTTTACGAAGCCGCCAATACCTTTGAAGCAAATCTGCTTAAAGGTTTGTTAGAGCAGCAGGGGATCGAGGTAACGATTGCTGGTGAATACCTGCAGGGTGGTATCGGTGAGTTACCGGTTGCCGGGTTGGTGACCTTGAGTGTAGAAGAAATAGATCTGCTTGCTGCGCAAAAGATCATTAAGGATTATGAGGCAGGGGTCTATGCCCTGGAGGATGAGGACTAAGCGCATCTATTGATGCGAGTTCAGGCTAGGCTTAAGCCAGTAAAAGATAGGGCCATCCATGGCCCTTGGGAGTTTGACTGCTAAATAGTTATAACGTTTGTGTAACGGACCAATCAGCCTTTGGTCGCGACGGCCAGGAATATCGGATATGTCTTCTCTTCTTTGTTAACCGTGTGCGCGGTGACAAAATTTATATCTTTAAAACCATATTTTTCCAACACCGCTGTAAACTCCTCTCGATCAAAGCCAGAATGAAATACACCCTCTACGTCCGTTGGGTGGAAGCTGCCATCCTCTTTATCAAGATCGGCAAGGGCGACCTGGCCACCGGTTTTAAGATGTTCTGCAAATCTCTGTACCATCTTCTCGGTGTCTTCTACATGATGCATAGCCATGGCACTGACGATCAGATCAAACTCTGTGCCGAAGGGCTGTTGGGTAATGTCCTGACATAGGGCCTCGACCTTACCTTGCAGGTCTTCTTTCGCCAGCAGCTTTTCCAACATAGACTCTGATACATCTACCGCGGTAATCTTGTTTACATGTGGTGCCACATGCGAGGTTATTAGCCCGGTGCCGGCACCAAAGTCCATCACATGCATGCTGTCATTCAGCTCAATACTATTGACAATGCTGCCACCAATGGCCGTTGAGAGTGCCAGGACCATTTCATTCACATCCCAGTCTTGGGCTTTTTCGGTAAACAGATCGGACATTGTGTAACTCCGCTAATTCAACATGGGTAAAATTCTGATCGTTCCTTACCTATCCAAGCCTTTGAGAAAAAGCTGTACGACCTTGTGTACATGCTTTTCCTGAGCGGCTTTATTAATAGGTTCTTTGCTACTCATCATACGTTGATTACGCGGGCTAAGTATCATTGTGGCAAACATCTGCGCATGAAATGCCACATCATCCAGTGCCTCACAACGTTGCTGCAGAAATGCCATCAATGGTTGCATCACCCGCGTTGGACCTGCGTCCATAAATGGTTTAAGCAGATTTTCCTGCCCGCCCTCTGTGAGCATCATCTTGTATACACCCAGTGCGCTGGGGGTTAGATGAAAGGCCAGTAGCTGCTTGCCAAAATTGCGTAACTCTTGTGTCAGGTTGCCGGAACCGAAATCGTATGGCGGAGCCTCTTCTGTGCGTATCTTTTCCATCACTGCGACAAACAGCGTCTCCTTGGATGGGTAGTAACGATACACCGTCTGCTTGGTCACACCGGCCTGTATTGCCACAGCATCCATACTG
>Ga0224506_10001644_pt1 | contig 15827 bp, 8 predicted proteins | sample SF_Jan12_sed_USG_2_FD_169108 | JGI IMG/M metagenome (GOLD analysis project Ga0224506, IMG submission 169108) | Sediment microbial communities from San Francisco Bay, California, United States - SF_Jan12_sed_USGS_8_1 | ecosystem: Environmental > Aquatic > Marine > Sediment | place: USA... | reverse complement strand
ATCTGACCTGTGCCCATCAAAGGCAACATAGGCTGTTCCAGGATCAAAATGGGAAGCTTCTATCCGTGAACACCAGGTGTTTAAGGGAAGGTCCGGGATATTCTCCACCACGTTTTTCCAGGTCCTCCCGCCATTGCGGGTCAGCTGGACGTTTCCATCGTCAGTGCCGCACCAGATGATTCCCGGAACAACCGGTGACTCGGATACCGTGATTATCGTGCAGTGTATTTCGGCTCCCGTGTTATCAAGAGTGATGGGTCCGCCCGAGTCTTTCTGCTTTTCGGGATCATTGGTTGACAGGTCAGGGCTGATGATATCCCAGGACTGCCCTCCATTGACGGTTTTGAAGAGAAAGTTCCCGCCCGTATAGACAGTTTTAGGATCATGAGGAGAGATATGTATCGGAGAATTCCAGTTGAAACGATAGGGAGCCTTGCTGAGGGAAGCCAGCGGCCTGATCGTTTTGCCCCTGCCTATCCTCATATCATATCGGGATAAACCGTTCATCTGGTAGTTAGTGTATACGGTGTTGGGATCTGTCTGGTCAACCTGGACGTAGAAACCGTCTCCCCCGCTTATTGTGTACCAGTCATCGTTGGTGATGCCCGCCGTATCCACGGTGGCACTCGGACCTCCCCAGCTGCCATTATCCTGAAGCCCGCAGTAAACGTAATAGGGATTTCTCATGTCGAACCCGAGCTGGTACACCTCTGCCAGAGTGATGTTCTGGACAGCATGCCAGTTTTTTCCGCCATCATAGCTGATATCGATTCCGCCGTCATTCCCGTCAATGAGGTGAAGGGGATTGGATGGGTCAATCCAGAGCGCATGATGGTCCGGATGAGTGCCGGCTGAAATAGCTTTGAATTTCTTGCCCATGTCTTTGGAGACAAAGCTTCCCCCGGAGAAAACATAAACAACCTTATCATCGCTGGGGTCAACACGAATCTGGCTGTAGTAGAAGGGTCTGAAGTTGACCCGCTTGTACATCTCGTTGTCGCAGGTTCTTTTCCAGGTCTCGCCTTTATCTTCAGAGCGCCAGATGCCTCCGTCCTCATGCTCGATGAGGGCATAGACCACATCAGGATTACTCCTGGCTATGTCGATTCCTATCCGGCCCATGATGCCCTCGGGCAAGTCTCTGGTCAGCTTTTTCCAGGTTCTTCCTCCGTTTGCAGTCTTGTAAAGCCCGCTCCCCGGTCCTCCACTCCGGAAATAATACGGAAGACGTCGATGGTCGTAGGCGGCTGCATAGAGAATCTGATTGTCCGAAGGGTCGATGGCAAGGTCGGCAAACCCGGTATCTTCGTTCACGTAGAGGATTTTATTCCATGTTTCTCCCCCATCTGTGGTCTTGTATATTCCACGCTCCTCGTTTGGGCCCCAGAGATGGCCCATGGTTGCCACGTAAACAACAGCCGGGTTTTGATGGTCGATTACAATCCGGCTGATATGACGGGTTTCTTTCAGGCCCATATGCTTCCATGTTTTTCCGCCGTCCACGGACTTATACACGCCATCTCCTATGGTGACGCTGTTTCTACAGGTCGCTTCTCCTGTGCCGACCCAGATAATATCAGGCTGGAGCTGAGCGATGGCAATATCTCCAACCGAAACCGTGCTTTCTTTGTGAAAAACTGGTTCCCAGGTGAGTCCGTTGTTCTCAGACTTCCAGACGCCGCTGGGACCGATGGCAGCATAGATGATCCAGGGCTGGCTTTCCACCACATCTATATCCACTGTGCGTCCGCCCATGACCGCGGGTCCTATGCATCTCCAGTCAAGTTTTTCAAATAACTCGCCAATCTCTTCAGCACTCTGGCCGGATGTTCTCGAGCTCAAACAAAAAAATAAAAGAATGATGACTAGCGCGGCAAAGGGTTTGATTTTTCTCATCCTTCCTCCTTTATCAACCTATTGGAATATTATCTCTCTGTATGAAACGCTCTTTATTTTATACAAAGAGAGAGGAAAAACAAGAGTAAAAGAGGGGTCAGGGCTCGACAGTAGACATCTATCATCAGGACAAAGGTTCAAGCAATAGAGGAAGGCATTCATATCGGGTGCTTATTCACTGGCAAAATGAAATTAAGCTTTGTCCTAGTGCCTTACTTATAACTGTATTCTCGATTGACTAATATCAATCCTAATTAGACCTGACTCAGAAAAACAGTGTTTAATGTCGAGCCCTGACCCCATAAATAGAAAGGAAGAGAACCCATTTAAAATATTAAATGAAACTCTAGTCTCTGTTTTTACGTAGTATATTAAAAACATGGCTTCTTTTTTTTGGCATTTTTTTATATATATTGATTTCAACAAGAAGATGTCTGTAATCTTCTCATCTACAATTCAAAGGAGGTTGTGATATGTATCGTCGCTTAATTTGCGCTTTGTGCTTTTTCCTGAGTCTTTCTCTTATCCTTGCTGCATCCACAGGGGAGCTTGCTTTGAACAACTACCATCAGCCGAATGAAGTCGCTTCTCTGCTGAAATCGTGGAACACAAAATACCCTCAGCTGACAAAGCTTGTCAACATCGGCCAAAGCTCCGGGAAGAGCGATATTCTTATGCTGCGGATCGCTGCTCAGGGGAAAAGCGTTGAGCCGGATTCCAGGCCGGCAGTGTTTGTCTCGGCTAACATAGAAGGATATCACCTGGCTGGCACAGAGGCTGCGCTGCTCCTCATCGAAAAGCTCTTGACCGGATACGGCTCTGATAAAAAAGTCACCTCTCTTCTCGATAAGCGAACAGTCTATGTGGCTCCTCTTCTCAATCCAGATGTGGCTCAGTATTATTTTATCCAGACGCGGTATGAGCGCCACAGGAACAGCATACCCATGGATGATGACCTGGACGAACTGGTCGATGAGGATGGGCCTGATGACCTCAATAAAGACGGCCTTATCACCCAGATGAGGATAAAAGACCCGGAAGGAACGATGATTCCTGACCCGAGTGATCCCCGCCTTATGAAGAGAGCTGATGCTAAAAAAGGTGAAAAGGGAGTGTATAAGGTCTATACCGAGGGCCTGGATAATGACGGCGATGGAGAGTACAATGAAGACCCTGCGGGCGGCGTGGAGGTCAACCGGAATTTTCCCCATGACTTTGAATACTACGTCAAGCCGGCAGGCCTCTGGCCTGTTTCACAAAAAGAATCCATTGCGCTCCTTCAATTCCTCGTTTCCCACCAAAACATAGCCCTGGTCTTGAACTTTTCCACGGAAAACACATTCCTGAACCTGCAGCAGACTGGCCAGGCAAGAGCCGCAGGAGCCACAGTCAGAGTTCCAGAGCGCTACGCTTCTTTCCTGGGCCTGGATCCAGACGTAGACTACACTCTCAAGGAAGTCGTCGATGCTATTAATGCCAGCGGTGTCACGGGAGGGCAGCAAGTCGATGAGAGCTTTGTGGCCATGATGCTCGGCTTAGGCCCCGCCATGAATATCGATAATCAGGATATGCCGCTTATTCAGGAAATACAAAAGGATTATAAAGATGCGCAGAAAAAAGCAAAGCTTGATTATCCGGAGTCCAGAGCTAAGGGCGTTGGCAAGGGTTCCTTTGCCGCTTACTGTTACTTTCAGTACGGAGTCCAGGTATTTTCAGCGGACCTGTGGGCTGTTCCCGAGCCCAAGAAAGAGCCGGCTGCCAAGGATAAGGACGCCCTGACTCTCGACAAACTCAAAACCATGTCCTCTGAGGATTTCCTGGCCCTGGAGGACGAAAAGATCGAGGCTTTTCTCAAGGAACAGGGTGCGCCTCCGAATTTTAAAGCCGAGATGGTAAAAAACATGGTCAAGTCCGGCCGGATCACGCCTGAAAAAATGGTGGAAATGATAGAAAAAATGCCCAAAATGCCTGCTGCCAAGGAGGGAGAACATCCGGATTCCTACATACTCAAGTGGTCGGACGAAGTTCTCAAGGGGAAGGGGTTCGTCGACTGGGCTCCCTATAAACATCCAACTCTGGGTGATGTAGAGATCGGAGGGTTCGTTCCTTATTTGAGATTGATACCACCGCCGTCTGAGCTCAAAAAAACGATCGATTTTCATACCGATTACTACATCAGCCTGATGGATCGTCTTCCCCAGGTCGAGTTAAAAGAGACAAAGGTTGAGGCTTTGGGAGATGGCGTCTATCAGGTGACTGTGTACTTCACCAACACAGGCTGGTTTCCGACCTCCACTGCTCAGGGAAGGCGTGCGAGAACTGTCTGGCCGATAAGGGTTGAGCTGAAATTGACAGCAGGACAATCCCTGTTTTCCGGATACCGCATCGTGAATATTCCATTTATCGATGGCAGCGGAGGCACTGGAAAAGCAGAGTGGACGATAAGAGGGAAAAGAGGCTCCAAAGTCACGGCCACGGCCAAAGCCCCTTATCTTGACTCGGTGACGACAGCAGTCGTTCTTCAATAAACGGAGGAAAAAATGAAAAAGAATAAAATATTCTTTGCATTTCTCGTAATAGCCTTTTGTCTGGTTTTTCTCTTGCCCAAAATCTCTCATGCGGCTGAAGTCAAGCTCTCTTTCGACCACTTCTACGACCACGCCGAGCTCACAGCAGCGCTGAAAGCTCTGCAGAAGGCAAATCCCCAGTTCATGAAATTGATATCCCTCGGCAAATCCTACGAAGGTCGCGACATATGGGGTGTGATTCTCAACAATCCTCAGACTGGACCGGAAGAGCATAAATCGGGCTTCTACATCGACGGAAACATCCACGGCAATGAAATCCAGGGAACAGAGGTCGCGCTCTACGCTATATGGTACCTCCTGGAAAATTATGGCAAGACGGAATTGGCCACCCGCCTCCTGGATGAGAGAGTGTTCTATATCATCCCGACCATGAATCCTGACAGCCGGGATTATTTCGTCAATAAGAAAGAAATCTACCGGTCAGGAGTCATCCCCGTCGATGAAGACCAGGACGGTGTGGCGGACGAGGATGGACCTGAGGATCTGGATGGAGACGGATTCATCACCACCATGAGAAAAAAGGACCCCAACGGCAGGTTCAGAGCGCATCCGGATGATCCCCGTGTCCTGATTCCCGTCAGACCGGGACAGAAAGGCGAGTACACCCTGCTGGGAACCGAGGGGATCGATAACGACGGCGACGGACAGATCAACGAAGACAGGCTTGGTGGCTATGACATGAACCGGAATTACGGCTTCAACTGGCAGCCCAATTATGTTCAATACGGAGCCGGAGAATATCCTTTTTGCTTCCCTGAGACCAAAGCCACTCGCGATTTTCTCCTTGCCCATCCCAACATCATGGGAGGCCAGAATTTCCACAATGCGGGAGGAATGATCCTCAGGGGTCCTGGCGCTAAAAATCTGGGTGAATATCCCATGGGCGACAGGAGAGTCTATGACCATATCGGGAAAAAAGGCGAAAAGATCATCCCCGGCTACAGGTATCTTATCGTCTACAAAGACCTGTATACGGTCTTCGGCGGAAGCATAGACTTCCTCTACAATATCCTCGGCGCTTATACTTTCTCCAATGAGCTGGATATATCGCCCACGTTCTCCTTCCCCATCGAAGGAGAGAGAGGCGAAGAGGAAGAAGAGGATGAAGAAGTCCAGAGACTGCGCTATATGGCCGAAAGACTCGCTGAAATGACTTATCATGACCTGGTCCTCCTGGGCGAGCATTTTGCTGACTGGAAACCATACAAGCACCCTCTTTACGGAGATATCGAGATCGGCGGTACTAAGATATACGGCTCCCGTGTTCCCCCTCTCTTCCAGCTCGCGGACACCTGTCACCGGAATGCAGCCTTCTGCTTATTCCATGCTGACCAGCTCCCGATACTCGAATTTGATGGAGTCAAAGTCGAAAAGCTGGAGAGCGACCTCTTTCAGCTCGATATATCCGTCAGGAATACCCGGGTGACCCCCTCCATGTCAGCCCTGTCAGCGCAGAGAAAGCTCCATCGAGCAGACCGGTTAAAGATCGAAGGCAAAAATGTGAAGCTTGCGGCCGCAGGCCGCTTGTTCGATGAATACCGAGGAATCACGGGCAAGATCGAAACCCGGGACAACTCCATCTGGGTAGAATCCGGGGTTCCCGGTTTCGCTCGAGTGACCTATCGCTTCCTGGTCAGAGGGAAGGGCAGCGTGAAGCTGATCTATGACTCTCTGAAAGGTGGATATATGACTACAACCGTTGCTCTTAAGTAGGCAAACTCAGAGATAATAGAAAAGAGAACGGTTAGTATCGCGGACTGTTAATGGCTGAAAGGTAAATAAAAGGGCTCATCTCTCCATCTTCGATTAAACTCATCATTATCAAATGGAGGACTGACCCCAAATTTTTCCTTTCTTATAGCAAGGAATGAAAAAATTGGGGACTGCCTCCTATTTTTCCCAAAATTTCGCGGCCAAACGGTGAACCTTATCTGTATTTCCACCGTATTATGTAATGAATAAGATGCATCGATTTGGAAATTCAAAAAGTTTTAACGAGTAAATGATAGGAAAAAAGTTCCATTTTTTAAAAGGGGACTTTTGTCTCATTGTCCGTCCCGTTCGCTTTTCCTATCATGAAAATATGCAGGACAGACAACCGCTTAGCGTTGATATAGATAATTTTAAAGCACATGCAGGAGGAGCATTTTATGAAGAAAAAAGCCGCATTCATGGTCATGTTCCTGTTTCCTCTATTGTTATGGGCCAACGGGCCCAAAGCAAAAGATCCTGAGCCTCAGCCTCAAAAAACGGTCCAGGCTGTTCGAGCGAATGAACCGATAAATATCGATGGTGAACTCAAGGAAGAAGTCTGGAACGGACAAGGATACAGCGATTTCATCATGTCCGATCCCCACGACGGCGAAAATCCGACCGAAAAAACAGAAGTCTGGATTGCCTACGACGATAAAAACCTCTATGTGGCTGCCCGACTCTATGACACAGAGCCTGAATTGATCAAATGTCTCCTGGGAAGGCGCGATGACTTTGTCGATTCTGACTGGTTCATTTTTGCAGTTGATACCTACTATGACCGGCGTTCTGGATACCAATTTGCCGTGAATCCGTCTGGCTCCATCGTTGACTGGACCCTCTATAATGACATCTATGATGATACTACCTGGGACGGGGTCTGGGAATGGAAAACCCTTATCAATGAGAATGACTGGACTGTTGAGATGCGAATCCCGTATAACCAGCTCCGGTTTCCGAAGCAGAGCGAATACGTCTGGGGAGTCAATTTTCGAAGGATCATCAAGCGCAAGAATGAAAATGTCGCATTTGTCTGGATTCCCAAGGAGGATACGGCTTATGTTTCTCGGTTCGCTAAGCTGGTGGGAATACAAAACATTCGACCAGGGCGCCATATCGAATTACTCCCCTACGCTGTCAGCCAGGGAGAATTCAGTCCTGCCGAGGCGGATAATCCTTTCCAGACAGGACAGGAATTCTTCGCCAATACGGGATTCGACATGAAAATCGGCTTGAAGAGCAATCTGACAATGGATGCCACCGTCAACCCGGATTTCGGTCAGGTCGAGGTCGATCCCGCTGTCATCAACCTGAGCGCCTATGAGACATACTACAGTGAAAAGAGGCCGTTCTTCATCGAGGGTTCCAACATTTTTGACGAATTCGGCAATGGTGGAAACGCCTTTAATACCAACATAAACTGGCCACAACCGACTTTCTTCTACAGCCGCAGGATCGGACGGGCTCCTCAAGGCTACGTGACCCAATCTGGATACGTAAATTATCCGGACAGGTCAACCATTCTCGGGGCGTTCAAGCTCACCGGGAAGATGGGAAAAGGCTGGAACTTTGGGTTCATCAACGCCCTGACTGCCCGTGAATACGCTGAAATAGACACTGGTGGCGACAGAATTCATGAGGAGGTTGAACCTTTTTCTTATTACGGCGTACTGCGCGGCCAGAAGGAGTTCAGCGAAGGAGATAGAGGTATCGGATTTTTGGCTACGTCGGTCATGCGGGATTTACGGAAAGAGACACTCGCTTCCATTCTTAACGAGAGAGCCTTCAGCCTGGCTATCGATGGCTGGACATTTTTGGATAAAAAGAAACACTGGGTCATCACCGGCTGGTTTGGAGGCACACGTGTGGAAGGGAGCCAGGATGCGATAACCGGGCTGCAGTATTCCTCTTTGCACTATTTCCAGCGTCCGGATGCCGACCATGTGGAGGTTGATGATACCGCCACATCTCTTATGGGCTGGGGAGGACGCCTGTGCTTAAATAAGCAAAAGGGCAGGTTCCTTTTCACTACGGCCATAGGAGCTTTATCCCCTGGCTTTGATCCCAATGATATGGGATTCCAATTCGGTTCTTCAGACGTTATTAACTATCATACGCTTTTAGCCTACAGATGGCCTCATCCGGGGAAAGTCTTCCGCAACATGATGGTGTATGGAGGGCCTTTCGCCAACTTGGACTTCGGCGGTAACAAGACCTGGGAAGGCGCTCTTGTCGCTGCTGAAGGCCAATTCCTGAACTACTGGAGTTTCGAAACCATGGTCGCCTATAATCCCAAAACAGTGAGCAACAGGCTGACAAGAGGAGGGCCTCTAGCCCGGGTTCCCTATGGTTATCAAGTCGATTTCGTATTGAGCACTGACAGCCGTAAACCGATAGTGATGACTGCAGTAACCAGCCTCTACAACAGGCCTGACTGGGAAAGTCATTCCTGGTTTGGTGGTGTTTATTTCCGCTGGAAGCCGCGAAGCAATATCAGCTTCTCCTTCGGTCCGGAATATTCTGTTGATGACTCCTATGCGCAATGGGTCAGGAGAGTGAGTGATCCGTTGATGATTGACACTTTTGGAGAAAGATACGTATTCGCCAGCATTTATCAAAGGACGCTTTCCACTGAGATCAGGCTGAATTGGACATTCACTCCCAAACTGACTCTGCAGCTCTACCTCCAGCCCTTCCTGGCAGTGGGCGAGTACAGCGATTTCAAGGAACTCGCCCGACCCAAGTCCTTTGACTATAACTATTACGGTGAAGGCGACTCAACCATCACCTTTGCTAACGATTATTACTCCGTCGATCCCGATGGACCTGGTCCGGCTCCGGAATTTTCCTTTTACAACCCGGATTTCAACTACAAATCTTTCCGAGGAACAGCTGTCTTAAGATGGGAATACCTGCCGGGCTCGATCCTTTACTTTGTCTGGACCCAGAACCGCGCTGATTTCTCCAACCCGGGAGATTTCAACTTCAGGCGGGACCTCGGAGACCTGTTCACAGCCCCGGGTGACAACATCTTCCTGATTAAAATCTCATACCGCTGGAACATCTAAGAAACCAATAGGACAAGATAGGGCGTTCCGCTCAGGAACATCCCCCTGGGAATTTTTCTATTCCCCTCCGATCTGCAGCAGCTTGATGCGAAAAGTCGGAGCTGTGAAGCTTCGATTCAGGTCAAGGTCATTACCAACCATGTCGATTCCGTTGAACATTTCAAAAGCGTTTCCAGCAACAGTCAATCCTTTCACCGGGAAGGCAATCTTGCCGTTCTCGATCCAGAAGCCTGAGGCGCCTCCGCTGAAATTGCCGTTAACAGGATTGATCCCGTAGCCCGTAATTCCTTTGAGCAGAAGTCCGACCTTGGTGGCACTGATTATATCCTGCGGAGAGCTTTGACCTGCTTCCATGTAAAAACCGTGTGCTCCGATGCCGGGAATACTGGTAAAGCCGCCTCTTGAGGCATTGCCGGTGCTTTTGACGCCTGCTCTTTTAGCCACGATGGTGTTGTACATGAAACCCTTGAGTACTCCTTTATCCACGATGACTCTCCTCTGGGTGGGGACTCCTTCGCCATCAAAGGGACGGCTTCGCATGCCTTTGGGACGCGTCGCATCATCGATGATGGTGACCAGCTCAGAGGCGATCTTCTGGTCCATCTTATCCCTGAGGAAGCTGGCTCCCTGGAGGACTCTCTCACCGTTAACAGCAGCCAGGATTCCGCCCAATACAGAGCGGGCCACATCCGGGTCGAAAATGACCGCGGCCTTCTGTGTTTTGATCATCCTGGGGTCGAGCATTTCGTAGGCATCTCTGGCAGCTTTATCCGCAATCTCCTCTGGCGGCTTCAAGTCAGCATAAAAGCGCCTGGAACAGGACTCTCCTCCGGTGGACTTCTGGTCATCTTTTTCGGCCACCACGGATACCCCGAAACCGCATCCTGACTCTTTTGAGCTTTTCAGGAGACCGTTGGAATTGGCGATAAATACCTCCCCTTCTCCTTCCGAATAGGAAGCTCCCGAGCTCTTGGTGATACGGGGGTCTTTCATTGCTAATTTTTCCACTTTTTTCGCCAGCTCGATCTTCTTCTCCATCGGGATTTGACTGATCTGCGGGTCATAGAGACCTTCGACCTGGGTTAGGCCTTTATCATCAGGGAGAACATTATTTTCATCAGGAGTCGTGTTGACGGCAAAGCGGATGGCGCTTTCAATCGCGTTATTCAGGGCATTTTCCGTGAAATCATTACAGCTGGAAAAAGCCATCCGCCCCTGGACAAAAACCCTGAACCCGACGCCGTGTGTCGCAGATTCCTGGACGGTCTCAATCTCGCCGTTCCGGACTTCTATACTCAGGTTCCGCCCTGATTCGATGTAGACTTCAGCCAGGTCCGCACCTTTTTTCACACATTTATTGACCAGTTGTTCGGCTAATCCTTTATAGTCCATGGTTATCTCCTTTCTTTCACTTGGCTCATCTTCTCGCTCTGCTCCCGCCCACATTAATACCACGAATCCTGACTGTGGGCTGTCCGGCTGCTACCTCTGCAGCTTGACCTTTGCCGCAGATTCCAGGACCGAAGTCAAGGTCATCTCCGACCGCGTCTATGTTGGAAATGACGTCCAGGCAGCTTCCGATCAGAGTCGCGCCCTTGACTGGAAGGGTCTTCTTCCCGTCCTCGATCAAATAAGCTTCACGGCAGGTGAAGTTGAACATTCCGGTGACGGGGTTGACGCTGCCACCGCTCAGACTCTGCACGAACAGCCCGCTTTTAGTCGAGGCCAGGATATCTTCAGGCTTATCCTTACCCTTCTCGATAAATGTGTTGGTCATCCTGGGGATGGGAATGTAACGGAAGCTCTCCCGTCGTCCGTTTCCGGTGCGTTCCATCTTGAGCTGCTTGGCTGACAGGACATCGGTCATGTACTTGACCAGGACGCCATCCTGGATCAGGACATTCCGTTTCATCTGGGTCCCTTCATCGTCGAAATTGGTCGTTCCGCGGAAATTGGGTAGGGTCCCGTCATCAACCATGGTAAACACATCACTGGCGACTTTCTTCCCGAGTTTTCCAGTAAACACCCCGGTCTGGCGGGCTATCACATCACCTTCCAGCGGATGACCGACAGCTTCATGAACCAGCACGCCGCCCCAGCCGTTCTGCATGACCACGTCCATGATTCCCGCAGGCGCATCCTTTGCCTCCAGCATGACGATGGATTCCCGGGCGCATGTCCGGGCGACTTCCTCAGGAATGACTTCGTCAAACATCTCAAACCCGGAGTGACGGCTGAGCCTCTCTCTTCCCATATGACGGGTGTTGTTTCCCACTCCCAGAGTCTGGACGATGAAGAAAAGCAACGGCAGCTCATCGCTCAGAAGCAGGCCTTCACTGTTGGCTACGGTCCTTCCTCTGACCTCATCGTAATAGCTGATGGAGGCCATCTGGATTCTCGAGTCGTAATCCAGAGCCGCCTGATTGGCCCGCTTCATGACATCGATCCTTTTCTCATCGGCGACAGCTCCAAGGGGAAGCTTGACCGTGACATAGGATTCCCGGCTCCCTTTCTTCACCTTGACCGGTCCGACAGACTGGCCGTTTTTTGCGACGAAAGAAGCGATCTCCGCGGCTCTCATCATTTTTTCTTCGGTGATATCGTCAGTGTAAGCAAACCCGGTTTTATCACCCGATATGACTCTCACGCCCGCGCCCTGACTGATGCCGAATACTGCACTCTTGAACTTGGACTCCTCCATCAGGATCTCCCTGGAGATCCTGTTTTCCAGGTAAACATCGGCAAATTCGCCGCCCTTTTCCAGAGCCTTCTGGATAACTCTGTCGAGAACTTGAGGGTCAACGGCGATCTTGGCGCTTCCCTTCTCGACGCCTTTGCAGGATAAAAGCTGCATCATAAGAGAGGGGGTTGCTGCCAGAGCAATTCCTCCCTTAAGGCTTGCCTCGAGGAATTTCCGACGCGGAATTCCCTCCACAAAATACTTTTTAAATTTCATGTTAGACCTCGATGTATAAAATTTGGATTATTATATACTACAAAAAAGATTGAAGCAAAATGTAATAAAAAAAATGAGGATAGCATTTCTATTTCCGTGACGGTTAATTATGGAGACGTAATCGGCTAAAGCGACGGTTCCTCTCCATCCTTACCAAGACCCTCCCACCCTCCTTCATGGGCTTTGGATAGAGAAGAACCAACGCCGCACTTCCGCATTAGGTCGGATATTTCCCTCATCACGGAAATGGAGATATTTCTAAAAATGAGGGACAGGCTGTTTTTTTGGGTACCGTCCCATTCCGTTCTTATTTTAAGTAAGAGAGACTGTCATTCAAGCCAAAGAGGGACTGTCCCCTTTTTTGCTTCATTCAAAAATGGAAAACTTAATATTTTTATTTTTCAAGCTAACTCCCATGACTTTATCTAGTTGAGCTAAAGAAAGATTGTAGTCGATAACAGCCCTCAGTTCACCGCTGATCGTGTTGGCCAGGTCTCGCTGATACTGGAGCACAGTATAATGGGTCGTTAAACCCACCTTTAACTTTTTCTCCTCTGCTTCCAGGGCCTTCTCTGCCAACTTCCTTGCTGCCATGTAGGCTTGGAAACGTTTATAATTGGTCTCGACTGCTCGAACCGCATTCTTGACTTCGAGAATAACCTGCTGTTCCTGATTCTTAAACCTCAATCTCGACTGATCCAGCTCGGTCCTGGCTTGAGCCTGCTGGGCACGGGAGAACATCGTGTTAAGCGGAACGTTGAGAGTTAATCTTACGGACCAATTCCTGAATTTGAAATTAAAGGCATCTTTGAAAGAATCCATGGCTCCGCCAGGCAAAGAGCCTATCGGGTCACCCAAAGGGTCATTCGGGTCATAGAGCAGTTCAGTTCCGGATATTCCGGGGCTCCAGTAGGATGCAATGAGGTTCAGCTCTGGAAGAAGCTGATTCTTGGCATAGGTCAAATTTATTTTTTTATTATTTATATCTGCTCTTATTCCGTATAAATCAGGCCTGTTCTGAAGAGCCATTTCGAGAGCCTCTTCAAGGCTCACTTCCTTTTTGGTGAAATCAGGCTTATCGACGGGCATGACCTCAGCATCCATTCCCCCTTCCTCGGAAGCAAGATTGATCATTGTTTTCAACTGATCTTCTCGATTCTTGACTTCGGCTTCAGCCTGAAGTATATCCGCTTCGCGTGTGGCGACTTCTGACTCGGCGCTTAAAATCTCGATCGGAGCTAGAGTCCCCACTTCCACTTCTCTCTTGTTTTTAGCTAAAAAGTTCCGGGCCCATTCTAAGGACTGCTTTTTCGCATTAAGGTCTTCTAAACTGAAGACCAGACTCCAGTAAGCGCTTTCCACTTCATAAACTGTGTCCATGAGGATTCCTTTGAACTGATTTTCCGAAATTTCCATGCTGTTCTTAGCAACAATGATTTCTCTTCGACTCATCTTAAACCCAAAGTTCTTAAGAAGAGGTTGAGTAAAGTCAAAGCTCAGGATACTTGTGTACCGGGGATTGTAGGTCTGGTATCTTAGGTTTGATTCTCTTCTATAGGAATACAGGCTTATCGAGAAATCAGCACCCGTGGGAATGAGCTGTCTAATCCTGCCTATATAATCAGTATAATCTGCCTGTACAGAACCCGCAACTTCAATCAGAGAAAAAGAGGGCTCTTCTCTGTCCTGAAGATAGTAATCAAAAGTTAGAGTAGGCAGGAATTTCTCCCTGGCCAGAGAGATAGAGATATCAGCCAGTTCAGGGTTCAAGACTTCGACCGCAACATTCAGGTTGTTCCTCATGGATTTGGTTATGCATTCTTCCAGGGTGAGAGATATTTTTTTCTCTTGAGCGTGAAGACCTGCAAAAAGAAAGAAAATGAAGACAAAACAAAGGGCGTTTTTATATTTTAGCATTTTAAACCTCCGTTTTTTTCGCACACATAATTTTCCTACCATCAGTTCCTGGTTTGAATTCTTAATTTGATCGTGACTAAAAATTTATTCCTTTTTCAACCCGACTATTATTTATCCTCGTCGACGATCCATCCATCCAGGAGGTTGATGATCCTGCGGCTGTAAGAAGCGTTTTTTTCGGAATGAGTGACCTGGAGTATCGTGGTCCCACCCTCATTCAACTCCTTGAACAATTCCATGATCTCTTCGCCTTCTTTGGTGTTCAGGTTGCCGGTCGGCTCATCGGCAAGGATGAGCTTGGGCTCGGTGATAACAGCCCTGGCCACCGCGACTTTCTGCTGCTGACCTCCTGAGAGCTGGTTCGGGAAGAGGTCCTTCTTGGCCACGACGTGAAACCTGTCCAGCATATCAGCCACTTTGCCTTTCCTTTCAGAGCCTTTTACTTTTTTGTACAAAAGCGGTGTCTCTAAATTCTCGTAGACCGTCAAATCATCGATAAGATGATAGCTCTGGAAGACAAATCCGATATAATGCTTGTGAAGCTCTGTGAGCTGTTTTTCGGGCAGGTTATGGACTTTCCTGTCAAAGAAAAAATATTCCCCGCTGGAAGGATTATCCAGCATGCCCAGGATGTAGAGAAGAGTGGACTTCCCTGCCCCTGAAGGGCCCATGATGGTCACGAACTCACCCTCTTTAATCTCGAGGTTGATATTCCGCAGAGCGAATGTCTTGATAAATCCTGTTGAATAATATTTGGTGATATCGACCAGTTTTATCATATCAGGCCTCCTATTCTTAGCCTTTCTCCACAATGAGTAAGTTTTTATACAAATTCGATCTCTTATTCAAGATTAAAGCTCATTCATACCTCAGAGACTTCACGGGATCAGCGTATATCACATCGTCCTTTAACATAAATACAACATCTTTTGAGAAGATCTCTTAAAGCGATTTTAAGGTAATTTTTTAACATCATAAATCCTCAAAACAAGGAATGAATACTGACTGATAGAAATAAAAATAAAAAAAGCAATATCAAAATCCAGATGATTTTTTTCATTTACTTCCCCCTTTTATATTCATTTCTATTTCGCTTCTCCATTTTTCTTTATACCTTTTTCAAAATTTCATATGAGTTTATGCGAAAATTCCTCAATTTTTATTCATAACGCAACGCGTTAGCTGGATTGGCTATTGCTGCCTTAATGGCTTGAGAACTGACCGTGAGCAAGGCAATCAACAAGGCAACTACGGCTGAAAAGACAAATACTCCCGGACCGATAGATGTGCGGTAAGCAAAGCTCTGCAGCCAGCGGCTCATGGCGTAATAAGCAACAGGCCAGGCGATAAGGTTGGCCATGAGCACCCACTTGATGAATTCTTTATTGAGGAGAGTGACGATATTCGATGTTTTGGCTCCGAGAACCTTACGGATTCCGATCTCCTTTGTCCTCTGTTCTGCGGTAAACGCAGCCAACCCGAATAAGCCGAGACAAGCAACGAATATGGCAAGGACTGAGAAATATCCGAATATTTTGCCCGCTCTTTTCTCCTGCCTGTAGACTTTGTCAAAATCGTCATCAAGAAAGAAATAATCAAGAGGACGATTCGGGGCTAATTCTTTCCACTCTGTCTTTAAAAAAGCGATTG
>Ga0224506_10001643_pt1 | contig 15831 bp, 11 predicted proteins | sample SF_Jan12_sed_USG_2_FD_169108 | JGI IMG/M metagenome (GOLD analysis project Ga0224506, IMG submission 169108) | Sediment microbial communities from San Francisco Bay, California, United States - SF_Jan12_sed_USGS_8_1 | ecosystem: Environmental > Aquatic > Marine > Sediment | place: USA... | reverse complement strand
GAACTTAATGGAGGCGAAGCCCCAATCTTTCCGTTTTTCGGTAAAAAGGAGCCTGAAGAATTTGTTTCCAAGTTTGCGAGACTTTTTGCGTCCATTAAAAAGAGCGGAACATTCGTGCCAAGGAGAACTTTGGTTTCGCCGCTGTCGGAGCAGAAGAGTGCGGAGAGGGCGGCATGGGTTTTTGGGACGTTTTCTTCAGGCTTGACTAGCCCTGTTAAAGAATTTTATAAGGCTATTGAGGAGGATTACATTAAAGATAAAAAAGAGTTCATGGACCAGTGTTTAGGTGTATTTACGGAGGATAAAACTTTGAAGAATAAGGTTTTTCCACATCCTTTCATCGCAAACTCCGCCATTACCGATTGGAAACGTATGTTATGTGAATTAAAGATCAAAAACATCCAAGATCTGTACTCGGATATACCTACCAAATTCCTACTCAAAAGAAAGCTGAACCTAGCAGGCCCCTTTTCAGAATTAGAGACTTTTAAACATGTGTCAAAAATCACAAGTAGGAATAGGTCTTATCGAGATATGTCGGTTTTTGTGGGCGCTGGCGCCTGGCTTCACTACATACCAGCAGCTGTTTCAGAAATAATTTCCAGAAGCGAATTCTTGACGTCGTACACGCAATATCAACCCGAAGCCAGTCAAGGAATGCTCATGGCATTGTTTGAGTATCAGAGCCTCATAGCGGAGCTATTAGAGATGGATGTGGCTAATGCTTCAATGTATGATTGGGCAACTGCCTTGGGGGAGGCTGGAAGAATGTCTGGAAGGCTCACAAGAAGAAGTGAGGTGGTTATTCCAAGATTTACGTCTCCTGATAGAAGGGCGACACTGCAAACATACATTGATCCGATTGGAATGAGGACGGTTGATGTTGCTCAGTCAAGAGAGGATGGGCAAATTGTGCTGGAAAATCTTAAAGAGAAAGTTTCTTCAAATACAGCTGCAGTATATTTGGAAAATCCGTCCTATCTTGGTTTTTTAGAAACCGAAGTAGATGCACTGGCTGAGATATCGCATGACGCTGGTGCATTATTCATTGTTGGAGTTGATCCTACATCGTTGGGAATCGTAAGGTCTCCAGGAGACTACAGAGCTGACATCGTGGTTGGCGAGGGACAACCGTTTGGAAATCCGGTGAATTTCGGCGGACCGCTACTTGGAATTTTAGCATGCAAAAACGACATAAAAATGATTAGAGCAATGCCCGGGAGAATAATAGGTATGACTACAACAGTTGATGAAAAGCAAAGAGCCTTTGTCATGAGCTTACAAACTAGGGAACAACACATTCGCAGAGGAGAAGCCACTTCTAACATATGTACTAACAACGCCCTATGCGCCCTTGCTTCTGCCGTATATCTTTCACTTCTTGGAAAAAGCGGCATTCGTGGGCTAAGCGAACACATTCTGGCTAAAACGAAATACGCAATTAAGAAATTTAGTTCAATTGATGGCATTGACGTGCCTTTATTCAAAGCACCACATTTTAAAGAATTTACAATTCGTTTCAAACGTAGGCACGCTGACGACGTGTTGAGAGAACTCTTAGAGCATAATATTTGCGGAGGTAAGTCGCTTGTACCAGAATTTCCAGAGTTTGGAGAGTCAGTGCTTGTATGCGTTACCGAGCTGCATAGCAAACAGCAAATCGACAACTACGTCGACGCGCTTGATCGACTTTTGAGGTGAAAAGAATGTATAGACAAAGTAGATGGAATGAACCATTAATCTTTGAAATCAGTCGTGAAGGAGCAATTGGTCACGTACTTCCCGCGCTAGAAAAGGAAATATTCTCGGAATTAAGGGAGGCCTTAAACGAGATACCGAAAGAAATGCGTAGAAAAGAGTTAAACTTGCCTGAAGTAAGCGAACTTGAAGTTGTGCGACATTTTACAAGGCTCAGTCAAATGAACTATGGCGTAAGCCTCGGCACCTATCTGCTAGGAAGCTGCACAATGAAATATAACCCGGTTGTTAACGAAAAACTTGCCTCTTTGGAAAACGTACAAAATGTCCATCCACTCCAAGACCAAAGAACCACGCAAGGAAGCCTCGAACTACTATACACGCTCGAAAAAACACTCTGCGAAATAACGGGCATGCATAAGTTCTCCTTCATTCCAGCAGCAGGTGCCCACGGAGAGTTCCTCGGATGCCTCATGATGAAAGCATACCACAAAGAACATGGAGAAAAAAGGAGAAAGGTGATCGTTCCCGACTCAGCCCACGGGACAAACCCTGCTAGCGCTGAGATGGCTGGCTTCGAAGTGAATGTTGTCAAAAGCGATGAAACAGGATGTGTAGACATTAGAGAATTGGAGAAAATTGCCACCGAAGAAACAGCTGGTTTGATGCTTACAAACCCGAACACACTAGGTATTTTCGAGAGAAACATCGAAGAAATTGTCCAAATAATCCATGATGTAGGCGGTCTACTATACTACGATGGAGCAAACTTAAACGCAATTATGGGGAAGGTTAGACCAGGCGATATGGGTTTTGACATAGTTCATCTAAATGTTCATAAGACATTTTCAACCCCTCACGGGGGAGGGGGACCCGGAGCAGGTCCTGTAGGAGTCAAAAAAGAACTTCAAGAATACTTGCCCGCACCAACAGTTGAATACGACTCAGCGACCAACTCGTATTATCTTGACTACGATAGGCCAATGGCTGTTGGCAAAATCCGGATGTTCTACGGTAATTTTTCTGTTTATGTGAAAACCTACGCGTACATTTTGATGATGGGGGCCGAAGGGTTAAGGTTAGCCGCTGAAGCAAGCGTTTTAGGATCGAACTATCTGTTAAACAAGCTTAGGGAGCTTAAGGGTGTTGCTCTTCCCTTCGATTCTGGGCAACCTCGGAAACACGAATTTGTTTTGAGTCTCTCAAAGTTGGCTAAAGATACTAGTGTAAGAGCTCTACATATAGCGAAAAGGTTCCTTGACTACGGTGTCCATGCGCCCATAATCTATTTTCCCTTGATAATTGATGAGGCTTTTATGGTTGAACCAACCGAGAGCGAAACTAGGCGGGAACTTGACAACTTTGCTGAAACTATGTCGGAGATAGTAGATGAAGCGTATAACGAGCCAATGAAGGTTCTTGGGGCGCCCTACAACACTTCTGTCTGTAGAATTAATGAGGTAAAGGCTTCTCATCCCAAAACCCTGTGCTTAAGCTGGAGAATGTACAAAAGGGGAAGTCGCGGTGCTTAAACGAACAGTTCTTTTCCTCATCTACCTTAAGCTTAGGGCGCGCGTTAAACATTAGAAGCCAGAGAGCAGTAGCAGCAATGCTCGGAAAGATAACTGGTCAAATAGCTAGAATCGATCAAGCTTTAGTTATGTGTCACTGAAAACGTAGAGTTCTTCTTCGTATCGTCGATCAAGCTTTTGTCCGGGCGGTAGGCATTTCATTTTTTTCTTAGAGAGGTGTTCAAGAAGAAGCTTGTTTGCTTCTTTTGAATCCATATTAAGCCACTCTATAGGCACGTTCACGAAAAGAGGGCGAGCTGGGATCACATGACGTGTTGATTTTTGCACAAACACCTCTCCCGAGAGAGCTGTGGTGACGACATCTCTTTTAGTGATTCGCGGTGCAACAATCGCAGCTAATGCTTTGCCCGATTTGACTTTGTTTACAGAGTCGCTTTCTGTTTCGTAACCAATTTTGTAACCAACCGACCTGAGGCTCCTTTCAAGCTGCTTGAGATATTCGTAGATTTCCTTTGTGCTTTCGATATTCTCGGAGATGCCATAGCACTTCCTCAACGTGACTATTCCTATTATGATTTCTCTGTCGTCCAGTTTTCTCTCCAGTTCGCTATCTATAATCTCCTGAAGGTTGTAACCTGACTCTTCTAGGTCTTTCTCTACGTTTTCACCCGTTTTTTGTCCGTTTTCTATGGTTCTGAACCAACTTCCCACCGTTATACTTGGGTTGTTATAGTTCACTAGACAAACAGGGATTAGCTTGTACCCGAGATGTTGAAGGGCGGCTACTCTATGCATTCCATCCAAAACTACGTGCGTTTCCCTGTCAACAATTACCGGGTGCTTGCAAATACCACGTTTGATTTCACCGCATAGCCGTTCAACGATTTTTGGGATAATATCCTCAGGAAGGTGTAATTTCTCAACTTCTTCGAGTCTGATTTCAAGCTCCAACCTAGGATGTGAAACAAGGTACCCCATTGCGTGCCACCGCCTCAGACCTTCTCAACCACATACTTGATAAAAATGAGAACAAAAGAATGGTATAAGGTTTTCAATTTGGCGTTGTGGCGATAGACCTTTTGAGTAATTGTGTGCACGACCAACCCTTGTGTCGCCGCGACTATCCACCAACCCATCGACCCAACCCCCTCAGCACATGCAACCACATCTTGCGGTAACCATAAAATTACTCTCTCCCACCAAAAGCTGAGAAAAACTGTGATCGATCGCGTTAAGCTTAAGAATTACTTTAGATCTAACTGATTTTCTGAGGAAAAACTCATGGAATCGAAGAGAATACACTTGTACAATTTTCATCAGCAGCGGGGGCATCTCACAACATTCGCGGGATTTGAACATGCATTGTGGTATGAAGGGATAATTCCAGAACATATGGCGGTTAGAAACGCTGTCGGACTTTTTGACATAACTCATATGGGGCGATGCACAGTAAAGGGCGTTAATGCGGCTGATTTACTCGATTATCTTTTAACGCGTGATATTTCTCCAATGAAGATAAACCAGGGGCATTACACGGTTATGTGTAACAATCACGGTGGAATAATGGATGACCTCGTTGTTTTTCGTTTAAGAGAAGACACCTTCTTTTTGGTGTATAACGCAGGTAATCGCGAAAAAGATTATGAATGGATACACTCTCATGCTAATGATTTTGACGTCCAAACTAGAGATGTCTCAGATGAAGTTGCAATGTTTGCCGTACAAGGCCCTAAAGCCCTTGCCACGCTACAAACCCTCTCCAGTGTAGACGTGTCTGGCATACGCCGCTATTGGGGGCGCTGGGCGAGCTTGAACAATCTTGAGGTCTTACTTACAAGAAGTGGATATACGGGTGAAGACGGATTTGAAGTATATCTCTGGAACACTTCATTAGAAAAGCCTGAAAAAGCGGAAAAATTGTGGCAAACTATCCTTAAAGCGGGTGAAGAATGCGGTATCAAGCCATGCGGCTTAGGTGCAAGAGATACTCTACGCCTAGAGGCAGGTATGTGTCTATACGGCAACGATATTGACGAGAACACAACGCCTCTAGAGGCGAAGCTAATATTTACCGTACGCTTTGAGAAGGATAATTTCATCGGCAAGGATGCCCTTTTAAGACAGAAAGTTGAATCTCCGAAACGGGTACGTGTAGGGCTTCGAATGTTAAAGCGAGGAATACCTCGGCATGGATACGAAATCTTTCTTGACGGCGAGAAAATCGGCGATGTCACAAGTGGAACTTTCTCTCCACTACTGCAACGCGGTATTGGTATGGGTTATGTTCCCACTGAACATGGAACAATAGGGACCCAAGTAGACATAAAAATTAGAAAAACTTTCCAGAGCGCTGAAATAGTTGAAATGCCTTTCTATGATACAAAAAGGTATGGTTGGCAGCGTAAAAAAACTGACTGCTTTCTCAACACATAAAACTGGCGGCAAAGCTTCATTGTATCACAGGAAAATCTAAGCCGAGGCTAATGTATACGAAAAAATCATTCTCATTCTGTCTCATGCGGTTTACTAACATAACGAAATATTGCAAACACTAAAATGCAGATTGCGTGAAGCTACAATGTGGGTTGAGTATGCACGTTATAGCCTTAAAGACCTCGTTAATTAAGCCTAACGATGATCTAGTGGCTGCCCTTATCCGAGCCGTTGAAAAGCACGGAGTGAAACTGAACGACGGAGATATTCTGGCGATATCATCGAAGGCCGTGGCATCAGCTGACGGGCGCATCGTCAAAATGAAGGCGGTGTCGGTGTCAAGAAAGGCGGAAGAGTTGGCGAAAAAACACTCGCTTGAGCCTGAGTTTGCTGAGTTGGTCTTAAGAGAGGCTGACAAGATTTACGGGGGAGTCGAGAAAGCTATTCTTACATTGAAGGATGACGCTTTGGCGATAAATGCTGGAGTTGATCATAAGAATGTCCCGGCTGGTTGTGCTGCCCTATGGCCTTTAGATCCTCAGCGTAGAGCCGAGAGTCTCCAGAAGGAGATCAAAAGGCGCGTAGGCAGAAACGTGGGAGTTCTAATAGTGGACAGTAGCGTAGCCCCCCTAAGGATGGGTACTAGGGGTGTGGCGTTAGGAGTAGCAGGGTTCAAGCCGATAATTGACTGCAGAGGAGAAAAAGACCTCTTTCAAAAGCCCTTATTAATTACTCGACACGCCGTTGCCGACGATCTTGCATCTGCGGCTCATCTTGTGATAGGGCAGGCCAGCGAAAGAACACCGGCAGTTCTTATCAGAGGAGCACCTGTTGCTTTTGTTGAAAGTGCCAGCATAGACGAAATGAAGATCTCTCCTGACAAGTGCGTATATATGAAGGCTTTTCGCGTATCCGCTAAAGGAAAGAAATAGATTTTCCTGCAAGTTTCCTATAATTTCAGACCATACGCTTTTAATGCTTTCATCAAGGCAGTTCCAATCAATGCTGCGGCTATTGCGATCATCACTCTCTCAAGGGGGTATACCCATGCTAGCAATTGCCACATGGTTTTCCATTCGTCCACGATGGGAATTAGGGTTGGCCAGTAGATTGCTTCAAACATTATGTCGCCTACAATATGTCCGAAAAGAGCGGCTACAAGGGATACTATGACAACTCCAAAAGTTAGTCCTATCGACTTTGTATACCCGTGTATTTGCTCCAGCGCCTTTGATTGTAGTGGAGAGACTAGGATGACTAAACCAACGATCTGCATCCAAATGAAGTATGGGTACAACCATGCGGGTCCGACTATCGGATACAAGGCAAAGACGACTAGGAAAAAGGCGTAGGTGACAGCGCAAGTCATCCGCTTGCCGTTGTAGAGCATGCCTGAGCAGAAGGTTGTAGCTGCATGTGGCACAAAACTGAGCGGCCCAAAAGGCCCGCCAATCTGGCCTAGAGATAATCCGATAATTCCGCCCACAGCTACAGAGAGAACACCTAGGTATGGACCGAGTATGATTCCGATCAGCGGAGCCATAATAACTGCCATCGTAATAAAGCTCCCTGAGGTGCCAATGACGGGAAAAAGAGGCCAAAAAGTGAAGATTGTGTACCAAGGAGCGAAAACAGCAATCAATGCTATGTTTTTCGCCACCAATTTTGCGTTGACCCTTTCTTGCTGCATTCCTCCCCTCTCCACAATCTAATTCTTCTTACACTATACACGCGTTTGCCATGCTACGTTTAGTAGTGTGTTCAGTACACTCTGCTCGATTGCTTACCTAACCTCGATATACTCGTAGGCATCCCTTAATTTCTCGAAACAAAAATGTACTTTCTGAAAGTTCTTTCTAAATTCGGCAACATCTTCTTTTACTTTTTCTGAAGGTTCCTTGTCTACAATTACGCGCTTGATAAACTCCGCTATTTCCTCCATCTCTTTCTCTTCCATACCCAACCTAGTTATTTCAGAGGTTCCCAGTCGGATTCCCCCAGGGTTCATGTAATGTCTTCCCTCCCGAATATCCCAAGGCAAAAGGTTGCGGTTAATTATGATGTTTGCTTTTTCAAGCTTCTCTTCAATTTTACCTCCGTCTCCATATTCGGTTATGTCGATGAGTAAAACATGAGACTCCGTGAAACCCTTATGTTCAGCCAAAACCTTGAATCCTCTCTCATAGAGCGCCTGTCCCAGCGCCTTCGCGTTGCTTATGATTTGTTTTGCATATTTTCTTCCGAATTCAAGCATCTCCGCCAATGCAACGGCCACTCCAGCCACGTTCTGTAGATGATGATTGCTCACGACTCCTGGAAACGTCGCCTTCTTTATTCTCTCCGCATGTTTCTCCAAGGATAAGATCATCCCGTGCTGTGGGCCTGGTAATGTTTTGTGTGTGCTTAGTGTTACGACATCTGCTCCCTCCCTTAGTGGATCCTGAAAAGTTCCTCCGGCGATCAATCCTGCCACGTGTGCCGCGTCATAGGCAACAGTGACACCGAGGTTGTGGAAATATTCTTCCATTTCCTTAACTGGATGTGGGAAGGGAAGAACGCTGCCGCCGAACATGACAAGTCTAGGGGTTTTCTCTGTCTTGACTAGTTCTTCAACTCTTCTAATAGTGTCATCAATGTCAACGTTTAGCTCTTGATGATCTAACGCAAGATATTCAACGTTGAGTCCATGTACAGCCCCAGCGGTTCCTCCAAACTTCTTTTTGCCCATAGAGATGTGGCCGCCGGATGGTATCGATAGGGCAAGCATGTAATCCCCTGGGTCAGTGAAAGCTGTGTAAACAGCAAGGTTTGCGACGACACCTGAGATCGGTCTGACGTCGACAAACTCCGCGTTGAAAAGTTTTTTAGCTAGCTCTATGCAAAGCAGCTCAACTTGGTCGATGTATGTGCACCCTGCATAAACTCTTTTTCCGGGCCATCCTTCGGCGTATCTATTCCCAAAATCTGTTATTGTTGCTTCGCGAACAGCTGGGCTTGGAACGTTTTCACTTGCTATCAAAGGGATAGCGCATTTAAACCAAGCGTGATGTTTTTTTAGTAGTTGAAAAACCGTTTCATACTGCTCTTTGGCATTACTCAATATCTCAACTCCTTTCACGTATTTAGAAAAGTCTGAATTTTAAAATTATTGCACTATGCGCGCGCAAATCTTACTCTCTTATCCACTCTGGAAACCATTTGTAATATTCCAGCGGCTTAGCCTGTCTCAGTCCCTTGTAAGTTGCTTTTGCCAGCGCTATGTTGCCGCGCTTACCTTTATACAGAAAAGCTAGTCCTTTTGCCTCCAGCGATGTTAGCAGTTTGTCCAGCTGCTCGTCGCTTATGCCTGCAAGTCTCTCTTCTATGTCTTTTCGGCTCATGTAGAGGTCAGGATTAACTCTGTAGTCTTCTGCAAGCATTTGCAGTATTTTTTTCTCGCTGATTTCGGTGGTGGGTGGTTTGGCGGTGGAGATGGGAACCTTCAGCTTCTCGTGTACGCGTCGATGCGGCATCCTTAACTCCTCAGCCATGGTTCTGAGTCCCAATCTGTAGATGACTGTCCTCATAACCTCGCTGGTTCCAGCGGCCATTTCATTTACTTTGGCGTCTCTTAGAAAGGATTCGACTGGATAGAACCGCGTCCATCCGTCTCCACCCATCACCTGAACTGCGTCGCTTACCAGTTCCCTGTAAGCTTCGGAGGTGAAAAGCTTGGCTGTGGATGCTTCTAAAACCGCCTTTTCCCCCATGTCCAGAAGGTGAGCGGCGTGATACACGAGTAGCCTAGCGGTTCGAAGCCGCGCGATCATGTCAGCGATCTTAAACTGGTTGACTTGAAACTCGATGATGGGTTGGCCGAACTGGATTCGCCGCTGGGCGTGGCCGACCGCGTATCTTGTGGCTTCGCGCATTGGGCCTAGCATGCCGGCTGCGAAGAGGTTTCTCTCGAAGTTGAGTCCGTTTACAAGGATTTTCCAGCCTTCGCCTTCGGCTCCTATCCTGTTTTTAACGGGAACTCTTACCTCGTTGAAGTCTAGGTATCCGTTGGGGAGGCCGAACCATCCGGAGAGCTCGTTTATCCTCTCCACTGTGAAGCCTGGTGTGTCTTTCTCTGTTATGAAGGCGCTGAGGTGGTTGTGCTTGGTTATGTCCTGTGGACGGTTGCTTGTCTTGGCGTAGAGACAGTATATGTCGGCTACTCCAGTGTTGATTATGAACTTTTTCTTGCCGTTGATCACGTATTCGTCGCCCTCACGCTTCGCTGTTGTTTCTATGCCAGCGGCGTCTGAGCCGACGACTGGTTCTGAGATGCAGATTGCTCCCAACAGCTCGCCCTTGGCGATTCGGGGAAGCCATCTCTTTCTCTGCTCGTCGTTTCCGAACCTTAAGAGTTGTTCTGTGCCGCCGATTATGGTTGTGATGTAGGCTCCGGCTAGGGCGAAGCACACTCTGCTGAGTTCTTCGGATATGATGCAGCATCCGGTTGCACCCATGTCTGTGCCTCCTTGCTCCTCTGGGATCGAAGCTCCAAACCATCCTCTTTCAGCCGCTTTCTTCAAAAGGTCGGACGGGAATTCTCTTGTCCACAGTATCTCTTCTCCTCTCGGTATGTTCTCGTCCGCGAATTTTTTAGCCTCGTCCGCGAGCTTGTTGTGTTTTTCACTCCACCAAGGGTATGTTTCCATTATCTTCCACACACGACGTTAGTTAAACCTATGAAGGCAATTAAAACTTGCTGGATGGGCCGTGTAGGCAAAGGATTATTTCCGTTTAACTTTAAGCATGGCAAGCCAACTGTTGCAAGTAGAAACCAAAATATAGGCATTTAAAGGTCTATTAATTGAAACTGGGTTGAGCATTTTGGCTGAAGGGCTTTTAACATGAGCAAGATTGAGAAGATTAGGAAACGGGACGGCAGAATTGTCGATTTTGACTCCAACAAGATTGCGGAGGCTATATGGAAAGCGGCGAAAGCCGTCGGGGGCAAGGACCGAGCGCTTTCCGTTAAACTGGCTGGGCAGGTTGTTGAAACGCTGGAAAAACAGCTTAAGCCGGGTGAGATGCCGAGTGTGGAGCAGGTTCAAGATATTGTGGAGAAGACTCTGATAGAAAATGGGCACGCAAGAACAGCGAAAGCCTATATTCTTTATCGGCAGAAGCGAGCGGAAATACGAAGAATGAAGGCTTTGCTGGGCGTGACAGACGAGCTTAAGTTGCCCTTAAACGCTATTGTCGTGTTGGAAAGACGGTACCTTCGTAAGGATGAGAAAGGTAGGGTTATAGAGTCAACTAGTAAGATGTTTAGACGAATCGCTAAGAGTTTGGCTGAAGTTGAGAAACGATATGGTAGAAGCAATGCTGAGATTTCTGGATACGAGGATGAGTTTTACCGTTTGATGACTAGCCTTGAGTTCCTTCCAAACTCGCCCACAATCATGAACGCGGGCACTATGTTCAGACAGCTCAGTGCTTGTTTCGTGCTGCCCGTGGAAGATTCCATAGAAGGCATATTTGACACATTGAAGGCAGCTGCCATAATTCACAAGACTGGTGGAGGAACTGGATTCTCTTTTTCACGACTTAGGCCAAGAGGAGATGTTGTTAGAACCACAGGTGGCATAGCCTCGGGAGCTATATCCTTCGCCAAGATTTATGACGTTGCGACAGAGGTTATGAAGCAAGGTGGTCGTCGTAGAGGAGCTAACATGGGCATATTGCGCGTGGACCACCCGGAAATTATGGATTTTATTGTTGCGAAGGAGAAGGAAGGTGTGCTTAGAAACTTCAACATTTCAGTGGGTATCACTGACGAGTTTATGGAGGCTGTTGAGAAGGACGGTGACTTTGAGCTGATTAATCCCCGGAACGGTGAGGTTGTTAAGACGCTGAAGGCTAGGGCAATATGGAACCTGATAATTATGATGGCTTGGAAAAACGGTGAGCCTGGAGTTGTTTTTCTTGATACGATCAACCGTCACAATCCAACACCTAACATCGGAAAAATCGAGTCTACAAACCCGTGTGGAGAACAGCCTCTTCTGCCCTATGAATCCTGCAACTTGGGAAGCATCGATGTCAGCAAATTTGTGACCGATGATGGTAAGATGGACTGGGATAGACTGGGGAAAACGGTGAGGCTGGCGGTTAGATTTCTTGACAATGTTGTGGATGCCAACGTGTACACTTTGTCTGATATAGAGAAGATAACCAAGGGCAACCGAAAGATTGGCTTAGGAGTGATGGGTTTCGCCGATATGCTCATCAAAATGGGCATAAAATACGATACCGAAGAAGGTTTACGAACTGCGGAACGGCTCATGAAATTCATAAACGATGAAGCGAAGAAAATGAGCGTGGAGTTGGGCGAGGAGAAGGGAAGCTTTCCAAACTTTAAGGGAAGCGTTTGGGAGGGACGGTTCAAAACCTTAAGAAACGCTACGGTAACAACCGTTGCTCCTACAGGAACCATAAGCATAATCGCTGGGTGTTCTCAAGGAATCGAACCGCTCTTTGCCATCGCCTATGTTCGTGAAGTTGCCGAAAGCCTAGGAAGAAGTCTTGTTGAAGTTAATTCGTTGTTTGAGAATATAGCGTTGAAGGGGGGCTTCTATAGCGAGGAACTCATAAAAAAAGTGTCAAAAAAGACGTCTATTCAAGATGTGGAAGAGATTCCGGAGCGCATAAGGAAACTCTTTGTGACTGCTCACGATATAAGTGAAGAGTGGCACGTCCGCATGCAAGCAGCGTTTCAAAAGTATACGGACAACGCGGTTTCAAAAACTATTAACTTTCCTAACTGGGCGACGCCGGATGACATTGAAAAGGCGTATTTGCTTGCATACAAGTTAGGATGCAAAGGAATCACCGTTTATCGACATGGAAGCAGAGAAGCGCAGGTTTTGAGACCTATTGAAAGCGAAGGAACGGTTGCAGACTTCAGCCAAGTCTGTCCAGCCTGCGTTTAGCATCGCATTGTCTAGTCTTGTCGCAAGAAGAGAGATGGAGAGAAGATGGCTAAGAAGCGTGGAACCATTTATTTGTACACGGGTGAGGGAGGAGGAAAGACAACCAACGCCCTGGGCTTAGCTCTAAGATGCTTAGGTCACGGCTACAAGGTTGTGATAGTTCAGTTCTTGAAATGGTGGAAAAACACTGGCGAATACAAGTTTCGAAAAAAGTTTCAATCCCTATACCAAATTCACCAGTTTGGGAGAAAGGGCTGGATTGGACTCGGCAACTTGGACGAGAGGGATAAGGAACTGGCGAGGAAAGGCTTAGAGTTTGCGAAGAAAGTTGTGAAGGAGAAGCCTCGGCTTCTCGTTTTGGATGAGATTAATCTGGTGTTGCATTGTAAGCTTCTGGACGTGAACGAGGTGATTGAGTTTTTGAAAACGGTGCCGAAGGAGACCAACGTGGTGTTGACGGGAAGGTATGCTCCCAGAGAGCTTGTGATATTCGCTGATTTTGTTAATGAAATTGTAGACGTGAAGCATCCGGAGGAAATACCGACGGTGAGAGGGATTCAATACTAAAGATCGAAGAGCTCCTCTATTCTCTCGATGAGAATCTGTCTTTATAAAAGGTTAATAAAAGGCAGAACAAGCCAACAGACGTTAGAGCAACCTCTCCAACCAATATGAACTTGTTGGTTTCACCAACCAAAACGTATCCGTAGAAGAAAAAAATTATTAGATGCACTAGAACCCAGCTTATGCAAGCTAGAGCTATGCCTATTCCCATGGCTTCCCTGAATATTCGAAGGACGAGTTCTCTGTCCAGCTTGCCCATATATTATTCTTCAGCACAACGATTCTTTTAGAGGTTATGAAACCAATATACGTACTCAAAAGATGTAGTCGCCATTTCGATTTTACATAAAAAATGTCAGGACAGATTCGCGAGTTGTTGTTTTTGAACCCGGCAAAACGTCTTTCAGAAATAGTGTTCTGATTCATATTCTGAATGGTTACTCCTAATGTAGACTCCACTTTCATACAACTTAAAAATCCAACGACTCTAGAAGCTTTGTAAACTCTCATGACGGTGGAAGTTATTGAAGTGAACAAAAGACTTCGCAGGGTAGAAAAAATAAGCGTGTCGTCTGGCACGAAACGTAAGGGTGAAATTAGTAAGAAAGAGCTAGCTGATTTGTTGCTTAGTGCGGTACATGAAACGATGAGGCAGGTTTTCAGAGGAGAAGGCGCCGAGGTTATTAACAATTTTATAGGGAACAAATGTCATTTGGAGCAAGAAGAGATTGTTGAGAAACCAGAGGTCTTTTCTGCTGGTTTAGAGAGGTTGTTGGGTTCAGGGGCGTCAGTCGTAGAGAATTTGATTCTCAAGAGTTTGTACCGTAAGCTTGAGTTGAAATTTGAAAAAAAGAAAGGTCTGAAGTTTTCAGATTACATAAATGAATTGAAGAAAAGGTGCGGTTGAAAAAGAATGAAGCGGTGCGAAGAGAAGTATAGAAGCGTATTTGCTTCGTCTCCAGATCCTATAACAATTGTCGATTTAGATGGAAATGTAACAGAATGTAATCAAGCAACGCTGGATGCGCTTGGTTATTCATCTAAAGATGAAGTAGTTGGCAGAAGCGTTTTTGCATTAGTTGCGAAAAAAGACCTTGAAAGAGCTAAAGAGGATTTGAACAAGATCTTAGAGCAATGTTCAATGAGAAATATTGAATATGCTGCTCTGACCAAGGATGGCCGTGAATTTTTAGTTGAACTTTCTGCAAATATTATTAGAGATTCTTCAGGAAACCCTATCGGTTTTGTAGCTGTAGCAAAAGATATCACCCAAAGCAAGAAAGCAGAAAAAGCATTGGAGGAAAGCGAGAAGAAATACAGAGAATTGGTTGATCTATTGCCTCAAATTGTTTTTGAGTTTGATGAAAGAGGCAATTTCACATTCGCTAATCGCAAGGGATTTGAGTTTTTTGGTTATACTCCAGAGGATTTTGAGAAGGGTTTGAATGTCCTTCAAATGTTTGTTCCTGAGGACCGAGAAAGAGCCAAAAATAACATCGGGAGGAAACTTAGCGGAGAAAAGTTTTGCGGTACTGAATACACAGCCATGAGGAAAGATGGCAGCAAATTTCCAGTTATGATATATTCCAGTCCTATTGTTCACGAAAACAAACTAGTGGGCTTGAGAGGGATTGTCGTAGACATCACCGAACGCAAACAGATGGAGGAGGCGTTGCGGGGGAGCGAGATGCGCCACCGGGCTTTGATAGAAAACTCTTCAGATATTATTCAAGTCGTTGATTCGAAGGGTGTTATTCGCTATTTAAGTCCTTCTGTTCAGCGGATACTGGGATACGAGCCAGAAGAATTGATTGGCAGATTAAGCATTGATGTGGTTCATCCAGACGACCTCCCCAAAGTTGCTGAGGGTTTTGAAGAAGCAATTCAAAAGCCGGGTATACCTGTAGTCACAGCGTGTCGATGTAAACACAAAGACGGCACATGGAGGGTGATCGAAGGCACCGGCATCAACTACCTCAATCGTCCCGCTGTGAATGGGTTCATTTCAAATATGCACGATATCACCAAACGCAAACAGATGGAGGAAAAGCTTAGGCAATATTCAGACCATTTGGAAGAGGTTGTTCAAAAAAGAACTGAAGAGTTATTGGAATCGGAGAAACGGTACTCTGTTTTGGTAGAGGAAGCAAGCGATGGAGTTGTAATAGCTCAAGACGGAAAAATAGTCTTTGCAAACAAGAAAGCCCAAGAAATTGGAGGCTATCCAAGAGACGAACTAATCAGTCTTCCTTTTGAAAGATTGGTGGACGAAAATTTTCTCCAACTTGTAAAGGAAAGACACGAGCGGAGATTGCAGGGAGAAAAAGTTCCAGCAACATATGAAGTTGAAGTGATAGCCAAAACTGGTGAACGCGTTCAAGTTGAGGTTAGCGCCGCGCGTATAGATTATCAAGGTCGCTCTGCAGACCTCGTAATTGTGCGAGATATAAGAGAGAGAAAGCAAATGGAAGAGGAGCGTTTAAAGCTGGAGAAACTAGCAACTATGGGCGAACTAGCAACAATGGTAGGACATGACCTGAGGAACCCCTTGCAATCCATAGAAAACGCAGTATACCACCTCAATAATGAGTTGACACGTCTTTCCCTTTCTGTTCCACAAAAAGCGATGGAAATGCTCC
>Ga0224506_10001642_pt1 | contig 15833 bp, 16 predicted proteins | sample SF_Jan12_sed_USG_2_FD_169108 | JGI IMG/M metagenome (GOLD analysis project Ga0224506, IMG submission 169108) | Sediment microbial communities from San Francisco Bay, California, United States - SF_Jan12_sed_USGS_8_1 | ecosystem: Environmental > Aquatic > Marine > Sediment | place: USA... | reverse complement strand
CCACTTCCTGCGCTGTTGCGAGCGCACTTGCATCGTTTAAACTCAGTGCCTGTTGAATGGGGCTGCCTGCCGAGCCAAACAGGCGGGCAAGGTTCCAGAAAATGACAGATCGACGCGCCATGATATTGGCCTCCACTTGTGAAGTGTCCGAAGTCAACCTCCCCCAAAACGCACATTTGTAACACTGGCTGAAATCAGTATACCAATGATTACCTCATGTATAATCTATTGTCAGATATGCTTTTCCAATCATAAATCGGGGTGAACCCGACCTCACGACAAAAAAGACTAGCCTGCCTTCAGTAAATTCTCCCGAAAGATAGCCTTGTGAACATCACCAATACTGATAATACCCAGTAGTTTTTTATAATCATCAGTTACCGGAATTCTGCGTATTTTATAAACGCACATCATTGAGACGGCCTTTAGTAATGGCATATCTGGTGTTACGTAGGCAACGATTTGTGTCATTAAGTCACTGGCAGTCTTGTGCATCACGTCTCGATAATCGGCTTCGATCGATTCAAAGTCAGTTTTCTTTCCTGCTTCCATTAATTCAGTAACATCAGGAAACATGGCTTTGAGTATGTCTTTTTCCGAGATAATACCGATTAATGTATTATCATCATCTATCACAGGGACACCCGATATTTCATTTAAACACATCATTGAAGCAATATCTTTGATTGGTGTATTTCCACGCGCTGTTTTTACTGATTGATTTATTATGTCATTAACAATCATACGAACTTCTCCAATATGCCTAAAAAATGATTCTGGTTAATGCTTTTATATCTAACATTCGACAGACGGTCCAGCAAGGATATTTAATGGACAAGTTGTTATTGTTAATTTGCTAATGGGGGTATTAAATAGCAGGACAAAGTTTAACGATTTATAATATAAGTGAGTTTGAATATTATGGTTTAGTCTCTTTTGACGCGTACTGTGATGGTACTATCAGTTGCAAGCCCGAATTCTATTAACAAGCCTGTAAGTGAAAAATATCTTTTTTGTTAGAACAGTTGCTACGGTTACGCCAGCTCTGTTATATCTCTAAGAATAAACCTATGTTCAGTCCTCATTATTCTACACTTAAGGTGATTCACAACGTAGCTTGTTAAAAGAATACAAAAATAGCATGCGCAGCAAGCTGTTAGTCATGTAAGTGACAGGCAGAGACTAAGTTTTCTTAGTGAAAACAAGAAATAAAAATGATAAACATGATTTGCTTGTATCAATATAGCTCTTTTTACTTATCACATATTAAAATTAGATGAATAAAGACAAGTTAAAACCCATATTCTTTAGCGCTCGGCATAGACGAAAAATAATTTACTCGATTATGTTAGCGGCCCTGATGTACCTTGCCGTTGTCTTATATACGGGTCATGAGCAGGCACTGGAAGCATTTATGAGAATTGGATTATTGGGCTGGCTTTTTCTGATTGCCTGCTCGTGTATCAATTATGGTGTCAGATATCTACGCTGGCAGTTCTACCTCAAATTAAACGGCCATTGTTTACCTCATCATTTGAGCTTTCTTTACTATCTGTCTGCTTTTGCATTGACAACAACACCAGGTAAGGCGGGGGAGACCATCCGTTCTGTATTGTTACAGCCACATGGTGTCCCCTATCACACCAGCCTGGCCTGTTTTCTTATAGAACGATTAATGGATTTGGTGATTGTGACTTTATTGTCTTTTTTAATATTAATTAATTTTGAAGACTACACCTATTTCATTGTGATCTTTATGTCAGTTCTTTTACTTGTATTACCTCTTATTCGGCACAGATTTTTCCAAAATGCCTTATCAAAATGGCATAACGAGCATAAAACAACAAGCTTAGGACGGTTTGCAGGGCATGCAGCCAACCTGCTGCAATATGCTGGTAAATTGCTAATGCCAAAAACGTTATATACTAGCTTTGTTCTTGGCCTGATTGCATGGAGTGTTCAGGGGATCGCTTTTTATTTTATATTAGTTATGCTGGGATTTGAGGTAAGCTATGCATTGGCAATGGGTATTTATGCTGTAAGCTTGCTTGCAGGTGCCGCCTCATTTATTCCTGGTGGTATAGGTAGTACGGAACTGGTTATGGGCTTGCTACTTACTGCAATTGGTGCAGATAGTGCTGTTGCAGTAACTGCACCACTGATTAGTCGCTTGAGTACATTGTGGTTTGCTGTCATCGTTGGACTCATTGCAACAGGAAGTATTAATTTATTGAGACAGAAGACGGAAAGTTAGATCCACCCCTGCCCTTTATGAGTGAGCACATGAACAGTTGTGAGTAATTCTGTTTTACGATATGTGGGTACGGTTCTCCTGATTAAAAATAGACTCTACGGCAATAATGAATATTGTCTCCCTTGCAATAGATCCCACTATTGATAGTTAATAGTGCAATTGTAAATTCGACAGTTTTTACCACCATTTCCACAGGTCGTTGCTGATGTACCCGAACCATTATAGGTATGAAACTTTATCCCATACGCAAATTTCGAGTTATCAACAGGTACTGAGCAAGTTGTGTTAGTCACTGACCTGATATTGGATGTAGCACTTGAAACAGACGTCCCTGACATGCAACTGCTTAGTGAATAACTGAAGCCATCGCCTTTTGTCCAGAATAATACCAGCTTGACCGGATGTGTGGTCGAGTTGTCGACCACCTTGCAATCGTATCCAGTAATTTTTGTCTTATCTGGTACATGAATTGGTGCCGCAAGGCCGCATACTGCTATGTTACATTGGGAGACATATCGATTTGTTAAACCGCCCTGGGAACTCCATGATATTTTTTCATGGTAGGAATCAAACTCATTTCCGTAGATACTGTAGAATTTCCTTGCTGGCCAATATGGTGGGAAAATCCGCTGATATTCCGCCTTACTAATAGATTTTGTTGTCGTCCCCTTTTCGATAGACGGGAGTACTATTAGCTTGTCACCTTTTTGTAACTGAGCTTGCCCTCCAGGCATTGCTTTAGCTGATATATCACTTGTGATGAAGATCGTTAGGATAAATACTCCGCCAGATATTATTGCTGATATTTTATTCATGACAACCTCCTTTTTATTTTGTCCGCATGGTAAGAAGTCAGACATAAGCATGTCTCTTCCCTACATGCTTTTTGCATGATAACGCATTATCAAGGTTGCATGAATGATCTGAGTCAATCCTGCTTTACATAGCATTAGAATATTGTATTTATGTGTTTGTTTATTTAGACCATGCTATGGCTGTGCAACCAGTTAACTATGCGGTAATTCAGGATGAGGCAGCGACATGTTTATTACAGGTGCGATGGTGTTTTCAGTTACTTAATAATATCTGCCTGTCTGGTTAAAGAAGATAAGTATTACAAGACCGAATATGCGTTACTCCAGGCTGAGAAAAGTGCTCGTGGAAAGCATACAATTTCGAATCGTGGCCAGTCCCTTACGTCTCCCAACCCATTTTTGTTGTAGAAAAAATGAAGTTATTAACTAACCATAATATATTTGCGAGAATTGCTTAAATTATAATCAAATAAATGTGCGTTACTTCACAGCAACAATGCATAACAGTTCATAAAAAAAACCATGTTTTAGTTGTTTTGAGACCACTTACACATAATTGATTCACAAAGTCATGATCAGCCTGTTTCGTATCGAAACTATAGATATGCAGCAAGAACATAAGATGTACATATAACGTACAAACTGTTTGTGGTTGGATTTTTTTTCAATATTGGGTGTGAGGTAAATATGGATATACGTAAATTAAAAATTATTAAGCAGAAGCTTGAACAAGACTACGATCTATCCAGGAAAAGACTGTTATATGGTTTTGTAATAGCCATCTTGCTTATAATTTTAACATTTATCCTGATCCTGGCGGGTCATACTGTTGAAGGTAGCTTGTTTGGCGCAGCTGGGATCCTTGGACTGGTTGGTTTGTTTATTGGACGTGGGGGGCCTCCCTCACAAGGACTTCCTGAAGACAGTGTGCAACAGGAAGCCAGTGATATCAGAGATTTGTTAAATGCTTTATAATGCACAGAATCATTTTAGCAGACTATTGAATATGTTATTTAAAAAAGCATAAGTGTTAAAGCTATATGCTTCATTTGTTGTATTATTCTGTTATATGCTCTGTAATTGATTTAATTGTGTCAATGAGTTTGTTAGCCGTTATCTGGCTAAAAATATCTTTGCAGTTAAAGGTAAATGCACCTGCCATTTCAGACCAGCCATACGTTGAGATATCAATTCCTGGAAAGTGTTTTTCACCTCGTTTTCTGGGTAAACAGAATATTTTTTTATCTTTAAACAGTAAATTGTATGGCATGTTGTTTTTATTAAGTTTTGTATCTGATGCCAACCTTCTTCAATATCAGTGAATACATAACATAAAGCAGGATAAGCTTGTGACCCTCCATTATGTGATAAATTACTGGAAAAGATGGCAAGGGCCTGTGTCTCAAGAAATATCTGGAAATGGAGATGGTTGACTGATGCCCCAGCGCCTAATGAATTATAGGTAGTGACAAATTCAGGTATTTTCTCCTGGATGCTGGCCTGTAACTGTATCACATGATTAAGGTATTCTTTTGATAAGTACTGACTATTATGACGTGCCTTATCTACCACCAGTAAGGCATGATATTTTACAAAAGGGAATTTGTTATATAAAAGTGAAATTTGACGGCCCTGATATATTCCTTCAGCAAACATTTCTTTTTGTAGAAAAGCTTTATCAAAATGAAAACCTTCATGATTGAATTCAGTGTTTAAACGAATGTCTTTCACCGTACTCATACGAGTTGGTCTGAAAGAACGTAATTGATTAAAGTTTAACTGTAATCTGATCCCGTTGATTTCAAGTTCGCGGCTTTGTAGTGGTTCAAGCTTATCCAGGCCAATTGAGATGATTTTGTTAATTACCGAAATATCATCTCTGGAATCATTCGGTTGTTGCTGATTAATATGGCATGTCTGGTAATAGTCTTTAATATAGGCATAAACCTCGACAAGAAGGTTTTTGTTCTCTTCCAGAAGTTCGGGATATTGAAAAATATTTGCACAGGCAAGGATAAAGGTTCCTGCGGTTCTGGACTGAAGAATATCCGTAAGTCCATTCGAAAATGCCTGTTGATAGTTTTCTGTGGAGGATAATACTTGCTCAATACTTAACATTTTCACAAATCAGTTTTTCATTATCTGGAGACCAATAGCTTAATTACAATAACCGATATTGTCTATCACCGATGATAAGACTTTTGCCAATAGAAAGCTTGCATGAGTGCCCGAAGCAGGATTCTGTGCTAACTCGTCTTCCCTAAAAAATATGCTTGACATCATATTAATTCTGGTTGTATTTTTACCTTAACGCTGGTTTGTCAGCGTCCCGCCCACGGGAAGGGCTGCGCCCATCAAACATACGCTACAATTTTGCGATTTCCTTGCATCCTGAGTAAGTGGGCTCCGGGATATATGACTCCAAGGAGGTCGTTATGATCCAAAGCCTTACAACGCTTCGTGCGCAATTATTAAACCAGCCTCTCCAAAAGTTCAGTAAGTTTGATGATGGTGATCCGCGTCGACTCAATCATCTGTCTCTTGAACAACAAAAAAAGTGCGCCAAGGAATTACTCAAGCGCTGGCACTCGTCTGATGATGCACACCAACGAAGGTTTAAACTCAGCGATGCCCAGCATACCATTGCCAGGGAATATGCTTTTAAAAACTGGTCGCAACTGAAAATCCATATTGAGCAGGAGCGTATTGCCCGCAAGACCGTGGCACAGGGAAAACCCTCTGCACTGGATGAAAAACAGCGTACCCTGCACATCCGCTGTGGGAATGATATTCAACATGCACTTGTAGCAGCCGGGTTTGTAGGTGATTTTCTAAATGTCCCGGATCCCTATGTCCATGGTCCGGTGCCTGAGACAGCCACACGCGAGGAATTTATTCGCGTGCGGGCAAAATACCTCAGCACTGATCACAGCCCACCTTATAAGCAAGTATTGCAGGATCTTGGCCAAATTTTTGCTGATCTGGATACTGCACACAATTACAGTGCAGTATATATGTGGTTTGAACATGATTCGCATGATCAACTGATGCTGGCCAGCCTGCTGGATCATTTTAATGATGCGAGCAAGCGGCCGGCCACTCTCAAGATGATTAACATTAGCCACTATCCAGGTGTTAACATATTTAACGGCCTTGGTCAGTTGCCTGCAGAATCGATGCGTATTCTGTGGCAGCAGTTTGAAGAGGTCACGCCAAAACAATATGCCATCGGTAGGCAGGCATGGGCAGCTGTTCGATCATCGACGCCTGCAGCACTACAGACACTTGTTGTAACGGGGACACCGGATATACCGACTATGGCAATTGCTCTGGATCGTCATTTAAAGCAACTTCCCTCGCAACGTAATGGCTTAAATCTTACGGAGAATTTGACCCTGCAAATTCTTGCGGATAAAGGTCCGCTCAATGCAGCACGATTGTTTGGCTGGTATACAAATCACTATGAGCCACTCACGTTCATGGGAGACACCGGTTACTGGCATACCCTGACTGATTTGTCACAGGCCATGTATCCGGCTATTCGAATGGATAAACAGGGCGATGAACCCAAAACCTGGTATGTGGAATTAACCGATGTCGGGCAGGGTTTGCTGGCTAACAAACTGGACTGGCTGGAAATGAATTCTATCGACCGCTGGGTTGGAGGTATTCATATCAATACCCGACAAGGCGCTATTTTCAGAATTTAAATAAAAGACAGCCAGGAAAATATGATAAATGCTGAGTCAGATTTTATTGAAATGTTAGAGGTTTGGCTGACGTAGTAATTTTCACCTTCTTGATTAATCGTTCTGTTTTTAGTATCCATTGCTTGATGCGGTTTGAGTCACCATATTTACTCAGCTTTCCCCATGATTCGAGCAGCACAATGATGACAGGGCGGGCATTGATTTGTGTTTGCATCACCAGGCAGTTCCCTGCCTTGCTGGTATAACCGGTTTTGCTTAAGGTGATGGGCCAGGCATCTCGGTTGACCAGGCGATTTGTGTTGCCGAATTCGACTACGCGTCCTTTATGCAAGTCAATAATACTGTCCAGGGTTTGTGTAGTGAAGTCCCTGATCCTCGGGTAAAGACTGGCGGCCCTGACGATTTTAATTAATTCGCTGGCAGTGGAGACATTGTCATTGTGTAGACCAGCTGCATCATAGAAATGGGTTTTTGATAAACCAAGAGATTGCACTTTGTCGTTCATGGCTTTTACAAACTCAGAGGTGCCGCCAGGATAGGTGCGGGCCAGCGCCATGGCTGCACGGTTTTCAGAGGCCGCCAGTGCAATACGCAGCAGGTCTTCACGCATAAATTGCATGCCTCTTCGCAAACGAGATCGGGAGTAGCGAATACGATCCTTGTCCTTTTTGCTAATGGTGATCACTTCATCCATGGGCAGATTGGCATCAATAATCACCATGGCCGTCATTAGTTTACTGAGTGAGGCGACCGGCATTACCTGTTCTGCATTACGTTCGAAGATGATTTCATTGTCACGCTCATCATAAACGAGGGCGACATGTGATTTTAAGCGGAGTTTTAATGGTTTGGCGCGTTCACGAATATCTTTTGCCGATACATAGTCAGCTAATGGAGTGGCACAGGTAATTGAAGCCCAGCACAGCAAGATAAACAGACTCAATGTTTTCATGCTGTAAGAATCGTCCCGAGACCCAGTACTTTCACACACTTCCCCCTATTTGTTTAAATCAGCTTATTGTAATTGTTGTGCAGTGCCTTTAGACAGCAGATAAAGTCGCATGATAACTTTTTTGAAAATCTGTTTGCCACTATTTAAGCCATATTGCTGTATAAATTCCTTCTCTGCTTCGGCTTGCCAGTTCGGGAAACTGATTTTAATCTCCTGTTCGCTGTCTGAGATAGCTAGTAGTTCGACTGTGTCCAATCCTGTTTCAGTTTTAGCATATTTATTGATGATTGCCTTGGCTGTAGCCATATCAGGAGCCATGGTTTTCCATGGAGTCTTAAGTTCAGCAATGAATTTTTTAAGATCGATGTCGGTATACATCAGCTTTGTTCCGTTATACGTACTGTCCACTGGAATGCGGCAAAAATTATACCATAAAAATTGTGGTATATGGCAGATTTTAAAAACTTTAAAAACAATAATATAGGCGCATATAATGAATTTTATGGTGTTGATTTAAAGGGCTGTATGGGAGAAGAGTCAGAGGATAGAAAGTACAGCCCGGACCCAGCCCCGACTTTGTGATCCCCACAAAATTCGACTCGCTCGTCATTGTGAGGAAACAGTGAAAAATAGCTATTTTTCACTGTTAACGCGGCAATCTCCAGAACCATAGCTGATTCAGAAGATTGCTTCGGTCGCCTTACTCCCTCGCAATGACGAGCCTTTTTCCAGGTATTTCATCGCATAGAGCTATAACTACCTGTTTTTGATCATTATTTTGTATTTTGTGGGGATAGGTCAGTATCTGACAACAATATTGTGTACACGCTCTATTTATCTACAAATTTTTTAAAAACTTTAAACTCGCCGAGAAACGGTTTATTTTGCTATTGTCTTTTCCCATGAGCGCAAACAAAACCCATTCTGAATACCAACGCCGTATAAACATGGCGCTGGAGTTTATTGAGCAGCACCTCGATCAAACGATCCGGCTTGAAGATGTGGCTGGGGCCAGTCACTTCTCAGCCTATCATTTTCACCGTATATTTCATGCTCTGCTAGGTGAGACTGTGAATGATTATATCTCACGTAAACGCATGGAAAAGGTGCTCAGAATGTTGATATACAAGCCTGAATTGAGTGTCCTGGATGTGGCTGTTTCAGGTGGTTTTTCTTCCAGTGCAAATTTTGCCAAGGCCTTTAAACTCTATTTTGGTGTCAGCCCGTCTGAGATACGTAAGTACCAGCCAGGAAATACTGGTAGTGTTGAATCCAGCAAGATTGGAAAACTATATAGCAAGTATGGAAAAGTTTTTAAACCAGAGGACCTCTATTCTCAGTTTGTCACACAGCAAGGGGTATTCGACCCTGAGAAACTAGAGGAGTTATTAATGAAGATCAAAGTAGAAGAGATACAGGAAAAAACCATTGCTTTTCTAAGCTCGCCCAGGGGATATGAGCTGGATTCTGTATATGCCACCTGGGACAGGCTTAGCCAGTGGGCGCAAGCAGAAGGCATTGAAAGCGGTTTTCATAACAAGTTTGCCATCTGTCATGATAATCCTGTGATTACCCCTGAGGATAAATGCCGCTATGATGCTGCAGTTGTTATTAATCCTGAAATGACTGTTGCACCACCCTTTACCCAATCTGTGATACCTGGTGGAAAATATGCTGTTGCTTATTTTAAGGATAATGCAGAAAAGATAAGCCGGTTTATGACCGAGTTATGTTCACAATGGCTGTGTAATAGTGGTTATGAACCAGATAATTATCCGCCAATATTCAATTACCTGAATGACTCGAGAGAAGATAAATTTGTGGAAATGGACATCTATATCAAGCTTAAGCCTTTGAGTGTTAGCTGATTGCCAAGAATAGGCCAGACCCTGAGTTTTTATTGTGCGGTGCTAAATTTTGCTGGGGCGATGTATTGATCATCGTCCGTTGCAGCATCACTGTTCATGAGACGCCTGCTGTCACAACCGACTTACGCCGCTCTGTCATTTTCCATCACAGATACCGCAACCTTTTTTTATTATTAAAAGAATATTACCTATAATATAATGAAATATATTAAGGAAATGTTGGGCTTATTTGTATTTGATGATTTATTATTTATGGAGTGATATTAAATATATAGACATACAATAATTATGGCTTAAGGTGTTCTTTGTGATGTGCAAATCAGGTGAAGCATAGCCGAAGCAAATAGGCTATATTTGCTAATCCTGAAGTTAGTCGGATCAAATAATGAAAATTTCAGTGTATGGGTCAACAGGCTTTATTGGCGGCGTGTTTTGCAATTTGTTTGCCGATGAAGTGATAAAAATCGACCGTGAAGCACGTAAACCCGAATCTGGTGAAATCCTGTACCTTATTAGTACGACCAGCAACTATAATATGCTGGAAAGCCTGAAACTCGATATTGAGGTTAATCTGCTGGTACTGATGGAGGTGTTGGAGGCCTGTAAAGAGAAGGATATTGTTTTTAATTTCATCAGTTCAGGTTTTGTCTACGGCAATGATATTATCGATGCATCTGAAGACGATTGTTGTAATCCCAGTGGTTTCTATTCAATAACAAAACGTGCTGCAGAATCCATGTTAATCACATTTTGCCAAACCTTTAACATCAAGTATCGAATTATTCGCCTGGCGAATGTGTTTGGTACCGAAGATGAGGCAAGCTCAGGCAAGAAGAACGCTCTGGGGTTTCTGGTTAATCAGCTAAAAGATAACAAGGATGTTAATCTGTATGACGGAGGAAATGTATTGCGTGACTACATGCATGTAGAGGATGTTTGCCGTTCCATCAGACATGTGATGGAAAAGGGCGAAGTTAACACTATATATAATGTTGCGACAGGTAAGCCCCAAAAGTTTGTAGACATTATTAAATTTGCAAAAGACTATATCGGTAGTAGTAGCAAATTGGTTCCTGTTGAAGCACCTGAGTTTTACCGTCTGGTACAGGCCAAAAATTTCTCCTTGAATGTCAGCAAATTCAAATCCTTGGGATATGAAGAAAAAATAACGATACAAGATGGTATAAAAATATTATGTCACTAGAAAAGTTAATCAAAGAATTTATTGCCAAGGCCAGGGAAGAAGATGATAAATTGTTCCCCTTTATTGCAAACAAGAAAACATTTGATGAGGAAAAGGATTCAGTCTATTACTCTGGTCCATACTGGGACGATAATGAAATAGAATCAATTTTCTATAGCATTCTTAAAGGTAAATGGCTGTCTGCCGGGGAAGCAGTTGATCGGTTTGAGAAACAGTTTTCCAAAAAATTTAACCTTGGTCATTCGCTCATGGTTAACTCTGGAAGTTCAGCCAATCTGGTTTTGATTGCCGCATTGAAAAAACACTTTGGCTGGCAGGATGGTGATGAGGTTATCGTGTCCTGTGTTGGATTCCCTACCACCATAAACCCTCTGATTCAAAATAATCTTAAGCCAGTGTTTGTTGATATCAATTGGGAAGACCTGAACTGGGATATTGATCAGGTTGAACAAAAAATTACTAAGCGCACCAGAGCCGTATTTTCATCCCCGGTTTTGGGAAATCCTTATGATTTTACAGGATTATTAAACTCTGTGAATCCAACAAACTTCAGTTAATCGCCGATAATTGCGATAGTCTTGGGAGTAAGTGGAAAGGAAAATATCTAACCGATTACGCTGTGGCAGCATCATGTTCATTCTATCCGGCACATCATATTACCACCATTGAAGGGGGCATGGTGTCATCAGATACACAGGAAATAGTTGACCTGGCGAGAAGCTTTGCCTGGTGGGGGCGCGGATGCTACTGTGTTGGAAAACAAAATCTCCTGGCGAATGGTATGTGTGGCAAGCGTTTCGATAAATGGATTGATGATTTTGATACCACCATTGACCATAAATATCTATTTACCAATATTGGCTATAACCTGAAGCCCACCAATTTACAGGGTGCAGTTGGGATTGAACAGTTAAAGAAATATGATGATGTCCACAGGAAGAGGAAAAACAATAAAGATAGGCTGGCTGACATATTTGAGCGTATAAATGGTGTTGTCAGTATACCAGAACGCCCGGAGGCTGATACCAGTTGGTTCGGTGTACCGCTCATCTGTAAGGATGACACCTTGAAGCGCGCACTGGTAAGGCATCTGGAAGAAAATCGTATTCAAACCAGAAATTACTTTGCTGGGAATATTTTAATGCATCCGGCTTACCGTGAAATCGATGATTTCAAGAAATATCCAAATGCTAACCAGGTATTAGGCAAAGTATTTTTTGTTGGTTGTTCACCAACCATTATTGATGAAATGATCAGCTATATAGAAGTTGTTGTAGATAAATTTATTACTTTACAGCGTAAATCGGCATAATTTCATGGAAAAAGATCTGGCAGTCTATTGTGTTTGTTTTCCAGGACACGAACCTTTACGACAGCAGAAATATCAGAATAATATTATGTGTAATGCTAATGTACTTTCCGACGAGTACAGAGTGAAGTTGCAACAGAAGGGATATGTATTTGATGATAGTGGTGACAATATTTCCAGCCTCAACCCAACACTTGGCGATCTGACTGCGACCTACTGGATTTGGAAAAATTCGCCACACCAAATTGTCGGTACAAGCCAGTACCGTCGCTTTTGGGACAAGAGCCTGCTAGATATGGATTTTGATGAGAATACTCTCTACGTGCAGGATCCCATTGACCTGGTAGATAAGGACTTTAAACAGCAATATATTCACTGTCACGGTGAAGTGGGTTTGTCTGTTCTGGAAAAACTGGTTTATGAGAACAAAATCCCACTAACCCGTACAATGCTTGATCAAGCCTATGCTTTACGATGGCTGCATGGTTGCAATATGTTTATTGCGCATAAACCGCTATATGACAAATTTTGTGAGCTATTGTTTGAGATAGTCTTTGCCGTGTATGATGCTGTCCAACATGATCTAGACAAACTGGGAGACTATAACAAACGCACTCCTGCATTTGTTGGTGAGCGGGTGGTGAATATTCTAATTGCCAATAAAGAGCACTTTTTTCCACACCTGAAAATCGACACCATCAAATGGCAGCAAGTAAAAAAACCGTTTCTTAAGAAATTATATAAATAATGTAATTTGCATGCCTGCAAAATAGAAATGTTATAAAAACAGTCACAGTATGGTTTTATCATTAAATCAATAATAAAACTGCTTTTGCCATTGTGTTTGACTTGTTACGACTAAGGACGGTTCAGATATGAATACGGCGAGTAATCTCATGGGGCGCTGGTTGGCGAGCTTTCTGGAAAAACCATCACGCGACTATTTGCCTTTTTCCATCACCGATACGGAAACTCTTAGAGAAACTATGCAACCCGGTGACGTGTTGCTGGTAGAGGGTAATTTGCGCATCAGTGTGGCAATCAAATATCTAACTCAGTCAACCTGGTCGCATGCGGCACTGTATATCGGTGATGTACTGGATCAGAAAAATGCAGCGGGTGAAAAGCTTAATCTGGTTGAAGCTGATTTGACTCAGGGGGTCATTGCCGTACCGTTATCAAAGTATGCGGCATCAAATACCCGTATTTGCAGACCTGTCCATCTACAGGCCGATGATCAACAAAAACTTATTCAGTTTATGCTGGATAGTTTGGGCAAGGAATATGATCTGAAGAATGTGATCGACCTGATGCGATTCTTGTTGCCAACACCACCTGTCCCTACGCACTGGCGTCGTCGTATGTTGGCAATTGGCAGTGGTGATCCGACACGTGCAATATGTTCGACACTCATCGCCCAGGCGTTTCAGAAAGTGCATTACCCAATCCTGCCGGAAGTTGAGCGTATAAAGATGATGGCTGCCTGTGGCTGTATGTATACTGAAAAGGAAATCCTGCATATTCGTCATCACAGTCTGTTTACCCCACGTGATTTTGATCTTTCACCCTGGTTCAGAGTTATTAAACCGTCACTGGAAAAAGGCTTTGATTATACAAAGCTTAACTGGGCGAGCTGAATCAGGAACACAGACTTGCATGGTTAATGCAGCTGCGCGGATAAAAATTAGATCTTAATCTCAAACGGCTATCTAAACCTGCTCGTTTTGTTGCAAACCACAAAAGTTTGCTGATGTTGTGCCACATTGAGCATAAACGACTGCATTGCCAGCTTCTATTAATCCATTCAAACAGTAGTGATAATGCTGCATTTTTTTTTGTTAAAAATTATTATGCAGCCAACACCATGGCCGATATTTAAAAGCATAAATTCGAACATATAAACACTTATTAAAAGGAGTTGTTTTATATGCGAAATCACTTATTTGTCATGGTGGCGACATTAATGTTAACGGCTTGTGCGAGTACTGGTGCGAATACAGAGACGCTGTTAAAAACGGTTTCTTTTGACAGTAATTGTGCAAAAGACAAGATCAGGATTCTGTCCCAGGATGATCGACCTGGTTCTGGCCAATACCTGGTGGATGCTTGTGGCAAGAAGGTCAAGTATAAAAGGACTGGTACAATTTACTACCGTGCTGATAAGAACCCAATTTAATTTCAGTTGATTTTATTCCTGTGGCGAGAGTGCGTCGTGATATTCAATTGCACACTCTCCGGCACTCTTTTTTCTATATTACATATGGCACGAGTACATGATCAGGGTTCTTCCTGGTTTCATATCATGTTTCTTTTGACCCATTCCGTACATAAATGAAGATGGGGTCAGTAACAACCTCCCTGATAAACACTTGACGTAGGTCATGCCCGCCACGGGATATGAGGTAGGCGAGGGGCGGCAGAAAAGATACCGTGCGTTGCACCATGGACCGATTCGGGTGATATAATCACGATTGTTTCAGTCAATCGATAGCGCCAGGTTTGAGCCGACAGGCTTGGGCCGGATATTCAATGGGGAAGGGCCTATCACTCATCAACAGGTGAATCATTATGCAGCCTTACCGTTTTCGCATACTTGTTTTATTCATTGTTTGCATGTTGCCATACAATGTCCTGCGCGCCGATGTGCTGGTCCTGGTGCATGGCTGGGCCGCTAACGCCGATACCTGGATACAAAGCGGAGTCCTGCCCGTACTGGAAACCCAGGGCTGGCAAAATGAAGGTGTCGTGACCAGTACTCCCCAGGGAGTGCGCTACTTCCCTGCCGCTTATCCGAGCCCGTCCAGGCAGCGTGTTTATCGCGTGGATCTACCCGCTAATGCCCCTTTATTGTTACAGGCCTCCCACCTGACCTCACAACTGGCGTTTATTCAGGCGCGACATCCTGATGAAGCCTTGACCCTGGCCGGTCATTCTGCCGGTGGTGTAGTAGCACGACTGGTGGCGATACGTCCCGATTATGTGCGCATCAAGTCTCTGATTACCATTGCCGCACCCAATCTGGGGACCCCACGCGCCCTGGATGGTCTGGATGTCGTGGAAAGTAAACCCTTCTTTTGTCCTGGACCCGGCATTGATTTTCTGAAAACCATGCTGGGCGGAGAGGAGTATCAATATCTGCGAAGCTCACGTGGTGCCATGATGGATCTGACCCCGGTAACTGCGGGCACGATGCTTGGCTGGTTAAACCAACAAGTCCATCCTGATATTCAGTACCATGCAGTGATCCGTACAGGTAATGATGATCTGGTCCCGATGAATAGCCAGGATCTAAATCAGGTACCGTCCCTGCGTGGGCGTGCCCGCGTTTACCTGACGCCTGCCGCCCATGGACTGAATCCGGCAGATGGTAAATTACTGGCGGATATTCTCGCCCACAGTTAATCATTAAGCGGGACGCCGACTATATATTGCCATGAACAAATCGGCACGATATTGTCAAGCAGTAGGAGAAACTCTAACGAGTTAACAATATGAATCGGTATTGGTCTGTGGCCCATACACGTTACAAGTCTGCATTCATAACTCATGTTATTTAGGGTAATATGTCAGGTTCGTATAGCGCGATATTGCTGGGTTTGATCCCTTTTGTCGTTTATGATGAATAATCGGGGCTTTTTCGCAGGTGTAAATCTGGTATTGTTGTGGTTGGTTAGCGGTTTGTCCGCCATTGTGCTTGTATGATAATTAATAGAGTGCTGAA
>Ga0224506_10001641_pt1 | contig 15868 bp, 12 predicted proteins | sample SF_Jan12_sed_USG_2_FD_169108 | JGI IMG/M metagenome (GOLD analysis project Ga0224506, IMG submission 169108) | Sediment microbial communities from San Francisco Bay, California, United States - SF_Jan12_sed_USGS_8_1 | ecosystem: Environmental > Aquatic > Marine > Sediment | place: USA... | reverse complement strand
ATATAGCCGACATCAGGCCTACCGGCACGGCAATCACCATAGCGATCAGGGTAATTAACAGGGTGCCAACAAAGAGTGGAATGGCACCAAATAGACCTGATGAGCCGACTTGATCGGCGCGAATAGCGGTTTGAGGGCTCCACTCGAGACCAAATACAAAATCAACTGGACTGACTGATTTAAAAAACTGAATTGATTCAAAAATGACCGAAAATACGATGCCCGCCGTGGTGAATATGGCAATGCTGGCACAGGATAATAATAGCAGCTTAATAATCTGTTCTGACTGTACTCGAGCATTCTGGTTCAACGAAATACGCCGATAACTCACGAGCAAACCGAATCCTACAAAAGAAAGCAGTGCGCCACTAATCACCCAACGACCTATTCTTTCAAAGCGGATTAACCGATCTGCAGCTGCCTGCATATCACCCGACAGGCTATCGCCACTAAGAGCGCCTGCGGCAATATTATGCAGTTGACTGACAATTAGGTTCTGCTCCGCTGAATTTGTTGGCATTATTTCTGGAGGTAACGTATTAACGACTAAATGGGTAATTAGGGTATTCCGAAACAATAACCAGACTGCTAACAGGATCAGAGAAGGCAATACCGTCCAAAATAGCGACTGCAGGCCATAATAGAAGGGTAATGAGCTTAGAAAACGAATGCCGCCTGCATGTCGAGCAAGGGAAAGCGAGCGAAGGCGTCCCTGCACAAAAGCCAGTACGCCGAAACCTGCTAGTAATAGTATTAAACTTGCTATTTGCATGTCTTTGTTCCGAAATTACAAAAGTGGCCATCACCAGGATGGCCTGTTAATAAATGGCTACCTAATGTCTTCAGCGGTTAACACTGTTTCGGTGCTTACGCGCCTAGCCACTTCATTGCGCATGGTACGAGGCATGGGAATCAACCCTTTGTCAGTCAAATAGCCTTCATCGCCCCAGGCTTTTTCACTGGTGAATTCTCTTAAATAACCCCTAATGCCTGGAATCACAGTTAAATGCGCCTTTTTGACATAAAAGTATAAGGGTCTTGAAACCGGATACGACTTATCAGCAATGCTATCGAATTCAGGAGCAACCCCCTCGATAATAGCGCCCTGTACCAGGTCCGCATTTTGATCCAGAAAGCTAAACCCGAAGACACCAAAAGCATCAGGATTGGCAGCCAGCTTTTGAATGATCAAATTGTCATTCTCGCCGGCCTCTATGTAGTGTCCGTCCTCTCGAATACTATGACAAACGGCTTTGTATTTATTTTTGTCGGTCTTTTTCAACGTGGCTATCGATGCTATCTGGTTACAGCCACCTTCCATCGCCAACTCAGCAAAGGCGTCACGGGTACCAGAAGTAGGGGGCGGCCCCAACACTTCAATTTGTACTGCTGGTAACGTCGCATTCACCTGATTCCAGGTGGTGTAAGGATTTTCGATCAATTTGCCCGTTTCACTCTCTGGAACCAATTTGGCCAGGGCCAGAAAGATATCCTTACGAGTCAAATTTATCGCCGGTGATTCAGTAGAGTTGGCCAATACGATGCCATCAAACCCAACCTGTACTTCAATAATTTGGGTCACACCATTACTCAGACACTGGTCAAATTCAGACTTCTTGATACGCCGTGAGGCATTGGCAATATCCGGGTACTGGGTTCCGATGCCATTGCAGAACATCTTTAAACCACCACCTGAACCGGTAGCTTCAATTTTGGGTGTTTCGCCCGAGGCTCGGCCATATCGTTCGGCGACTACGGTAGAAAAAGGATATACCGTTGACGAACCCACGACTTCAACATTGGTTCTTGCCTGTAAACTACCGGCCATCAAAAGCGCGATAACGGGTGCTGTCAGTATTATAAAATTCAGTTTCATGTCTTAAGACTCCATAGTCCTACTTATCGTTTTGTAAGACCTAGGTTAATTGGGCTTGATGACAATAATATGAAAGCTATATGACAGTATTGTGACAATTGAGATAAATAGGTGAAATTGAATGCCTGTCCTAACATCGCCTAACATCGAAGACCAACACAGAATACCGGCTATAAAAAAACCAGTAACATTCTAGTTATCCATGCTGATTGGAAACTTACAAATAAAGGTAGCGCCTTTATGCTCCTTCGATTGAATCATTAATAAACCTTTATGTCGCAGGATCACGTGCTTCACTATAGCCAAACCCAGTCCGGTTCCGCCCGTGTCCGAATTACGACTTTGATCCAGGCGATAAAAACGTTCAGTAATTCGAGGAATGTGTATAGGATCAAAGCCGACGCCATTATCCACTACCTGAATACGTAACCATTTCTTCCTTAAACTGGTTTTTAACCTTATCTGGCACCCCTGTGGATTATGTTTAACAGCATTAAAGACCAGGTTACTAAGGGCGCTATATATTTCAGAGCGATTGCCGCGCAAATATAGTGTTTCGTCACACTGAATATTGAAACTATGTTGATTTTGACTGAGTTTCTCTGCCTGATGTTTAATCTCTAACAACAGGGGAAGGACCTGTATTTCCCTGGTTTCCAGATGCTGATTACCTGACTCCATTTTCGCAAGCATAAGCAGGTCGTCAGCCAGTTGCTGCATCCGATGAATTTGGCTATTCATTTGCGACATGGCTTTGACCAGAACCGGATTATCCGGAAACAGATCCGGCAATGTTTCTGAATAACCCTTTAGAACGGTCAGTGGTGTTCTAAGCTCATGAGACACGTTGGCAACAAAATCTTTTCGAGTTTGTTCCAGATTTTTTATCTGTGTGGTGTCGGTGACAACCATGACCAGTTCGCGATGGTCTACTCTGGTTGCACTGATACTAAGATGCACCAGCTCACTTAACGGGGAGACAATTTCCAAACTTTTAGGATGTGATTCCTGGTGGATATAGGCAACAAATGCCGGCAAACGCATCAAATTAGTAACCGGGTTGCCTTTATCTTTCTTCTCCAGGCCAATCAAATCTGCGGCGGCGTCATTCCACCAGTCAAGGCAAAAATCCTGCTTGAGCACAATCACTCCCTGATCCAGGGCCTCCGTTAATTTGTTTACCCGTAAAAGCGCAGATTTATAGCGTATCTTGGCTCTATTTTGACGTCGACTGCGGTTCTCCAGATGATGAACAACGTCTCCCCAGAGACCATCCTGGTCATAATATGGCTTTTTCGTTCCTTTTTTTAACCAGTCAAAGAAGTTCCGGGTTTTTGAAATCAACCATAATAGATACAAAAACAAAGCCAGTGACAGCAATTCAAAGGGGTAACCAAAGCTCCATCCGAGCAGCAGTGAAAATACCGCAATAGTGAACAGGTTACGTTGTTCTTTTTTAAATCCTGAATTCATTTTGGTATTTCGCTGCCTGTAGAAACGCCTGAAAATCGATAACCTACACCCCTAACTGTTTGAATATATCGGTCATATTGAGACTCAGCCAACACCTTTCTCAATCTAAGTATATGAACATCAACCGTGCGTTCATCTAAATACACATTGCCACCCCATACATGATCCATTATCTGATCCCGGTTATATACTCGATCCTGGTTTTTCAAAAAAAACTGGAGTAGACGAAACTCTGTTGGCCCCAGATTAAGTAACTGCTCTTTAATCATTACCCGGTAACTGGATGGATCAAATATCATGTCTTCAAACTGAATTATCTTATTTACTTCCAGACGGCTGGTTCGGCGCAATACCGCATGGATACGCGATATTAACTCTCTGGGAGCGAAAGGCTTGGTTATATAGTCGTCTGCACCTGAATCGAGGCCGGCAACACGATTATCCTCTTCAGTCTTGGCCGTAAGCAGTATAACCGGAATGGTCGCGGTCATTTCACTTCGCCTTAGTCGTCGAAGAAACTCCAACCCGCTAACTCCTGGCATCATCCAATCCAGCAAGATAATATCTGGCTGTTCGTCTACCACTAAACTATGTGCTTTTTGTGCGCTTTCTGCACTAGATAGTTGAAATCCTTCCGCGGCCAATACCAGTTCGAGCATATCGCGAATTGCTTGTTCATCATCAACAATCAGCACCCTGTATTGTTGGCTGTTATTGTCGGTACTGGCATCAAAATTTGAGTTAGACAAAGGTTAAGCCCCTGTGATTTTTAATTGTGACTATTAAAAGACACTTTTATGACAGTTATATGACAGCAAACTCATAAGCGCCCCTGGCATGGATGGACGTTTCACTAATTAACAGTTATTTTCGAACGGTTTATGCTTCTACAGGAGCAAATAGCTGCATTCACCACCGATGAACTCTCATCTTCTAGGATTATGATATAAAAACTATAGGATTACTAAGTTAGGAATAACATATGGTCGAACTGCGAACACAACGAACAATTATCACAGATGTAAATCAGTCCGATGCCCGTTTCATGTATAACATCGTGAACACGGACGGTTGGTTGCATTTTATTGGAGATCGCTCAATACATGATATAACCCAGGCCCAGGATTTTTTAGAGCAGGGATTTCTAAAGTCTGCCCGTGAATTAGGTTTTGGTTACTATGCTATTCGAAGCCTCAAAGGTGAAGAGATTGGCATTTGCGGGTTTTTAAAGAAGCCCTTTTTATCCTATGTTGATTTTGGTTTTGCGCTGCTTCCAAAATTTTATCGTCAGGGATATGCCTATGAAGCCGCCCAGGCCATTCTGGAACTGGGATACCACCGCTTTAAGTTATATACGCTGAATGCGGTTACGCAACAGGATAATGTCGCATCACAGGCGCTACTCAGAAAGCTCGGATTTATACAAACGGGAAAGGTAAAATCCGATCCTGCTAGTGAAAAGGAGTTGTTGGTCTTTCAACTCGGTTGAAATTTTGTCCTGAACGCCGTTCGCCCTTGGTGGCGTTTGTGTCTTATCGCCGAAAGGTCTCAATTCAACAACTCAACACAGCCTTTACAGCCCTGCTTTATAATCACCCTTATCCAGTCCGTATTTTTTCATTTTGTCATAGAGTGTTTTTCTCGGCAGTCCCAGACTGATCATCGCGTCCTTAATGCTCCCCTGATGCTCCGAAAGCGCACTGGTTATCAACTGAACCTCATATTGCTCAACCAGTTCTGTCAGCGTTTGCCGATTCTGTACTTCTTCATCAAAGGGTGCCGACATTTGATCAAAAGCGTGTTCGCCTAATAACACATAACGCTCAGCCAGATTTCTAAGCTCACGTACATTACCCGGCCAAGTGTGTTGCATAAGGGCTGCCATCCTTGCTGTTGGCAGCGGGATAATTTCTCGCTGATATCGGGCGGCGGCGATTAATGCAAAATGCTGAAATAACAGGGGAATGTCCTGCTCACGATCCTTGAGTGCCGGAATATCGACTTTCACTATATTGAGTCTGAAATAGAGGTCTGATCTAAAGCCACTTTGATTGCTCAAATTCAGTAAGTCTGTTTTGGTCGCGGCAATAATACGAATATCCAGATCAATCGATTTATTACTACCCAATCGCTCTATCTTACGTTCTTCTAGCACCCTCAATAACTTAACCTGCAGACTTTGTGGCATGCTTTCTATTTCGTCTAAAAAAACAGTACCACCATTAGCATATTCAAATTTACCAATGCGTTGTTTGTCAGCACCGGTAAAGGCACCGGATTCATGGCCAAACAATTCACTCTCAATCAGATTCTCAGGTACCGCACCGCAGTTGATCGCCACATAATTATGCTCTAGTCGGCTGCTATTTTCATGCAACCAGCGTGCAACTAGATCTTTTCCCGTTCCGGTGTCGCCATGGAGCAACACATCGGCGGGTGCATCGGCGATGGTTTCCAGAATGCTAAACAGCCGAAGCATAATGGGCGTTTTACCTAAAATTCGAGGGCCAGGTGCCGAATTCATTTTCAACTGATTCTTTAACTGGCGGTTTTCCAGTGTCAGGTCGCGCTTCTCATAGGCTCTTCGAACCACATCTGTCATCAGTTCAGCTTCATAGGGCTTTTCGATAAAGTCATAGGCTCCGGCACGCATGGCGGATACAGCCATACTAATATCGCCATGTCCGGTTAACAGAATCACGGGAATTTCATGATCAAACTGATGGATGCGTTTCATCAACGTCATTCCATCCATCCCGGGCATGTTAATATCTGAAATAACAACGCCAGGCCAGTTTTCTTCAAGGTGATCGATGAGTGCCTGACCATCAGCAAAGCAGCGGACATTAATATCTTCCAACTCCAGCGTTTGCTGTAGTGATGTACGAATGGACGCATCATCGTCACAAAAGAATACCGGGCCTTTCATTTGAGATCCTCAGGTTGTTTGAGTAACGGTAGCCGAATTTCAAATATTGCACCACTTTTGTCAGCATCCTTGGCCTCCAGTGTCCCGTTCATGGCTTCAATAATTTGCCGTGAAATACTTAGCCCTAGCCCCAGGCCTTCTGAAACATCTTTTGTCGTGAAAAATGGTTCAAAAATTTTGTTGGTATCAACCAATCCGGTGCCATTATCTTTTACCTGCAACACCGTGTGATTTTCATCAACACTAATGCAGACTTCAACTTCTGGTTTTACCAAATGCGCGGTAGCCTGGATAGCATTAGACAACAGGTTAACCATAACCTGTTCCAGCCGGACCATATCACCAGCGACCCAAAACGGTTCCTTATGGCCACACCGTCTTAGTTCACCAGGATAATTATCCAGCATGGGCTGAATAAGATAGGAGGCACCGGTAACAATTTGTTGCAGATCAATAGCAATCAACTTGCTATCTGATTTTCGGGAAAACAACTTAAACTGACTAATGATTTTGCCCATACGATCACATAGCTGTCTAATTTCCTGCAGGTTTTTATCTACTGTCTCCAGTTTTCCGCGTTCCAGAAACTTTCCGGCGTTGACACTAAATGACTTAATGGCCGTTAAGGGCTGATTGAGTTCATGATTGATACCGGCTGACATCTGACCCAATGTCGCCAGTTTTGCAGACTGAATAAGTCCATCCTGTGCCGCTTTTAGCTGATATTCGGCTCTATGGCGCTCTTCAATTTCTTCTACTAGCCTGGAATTAGTAATCTCCAAGTCGCGCGTTCTTTGTATCACCCGCGATTCCAGCTCTTTTCTACTTGATTCAAGATGTTCCAGTCTGGCCTGTCGTTCCTGTAAAAATAGCCAAACGCCAATGATACTAGCGATAAAAAATAATCCGGTGAGCATGCTGCCTAATTGATCATATTGCACGCTTTGGGTATTGGTATAAATGGAGAGTGTCCAGCCCAGTTCAGGCATATGTTTACTGATTCTAAAATATTCCACTTGGTCCAGGCGATAACTTTTTACATCTTCAGACAAACCAGAGGGTTTATTAATCGGCTGAATATTAATCGGCTCAATGGCCACTCCTGGATAACGACGCTCATCACTAATACTCACCATACGTTTATCTGAAATGACGTCCATACTCTTATAACGCCAATTTGTATTACTGGAAAAAAATACTATTGAGTCTCTATCGGTCACAACAAAATCAAATGTTGAACTGGCTTCCGGTACTCGCCATATTTCCTCAAGATGCGACACATTAATCTTTAAAACCATCACTCCTATTACGGTGTCGTTATTCATAATGGGGTTAGCAAAGTAAACTCCCCGCACTTTACTGGTGGTTCCTAATGCAAAGTAGAAACCTGATGAACCTGTCATTGCCTGTTGAAAATAGGGGCGAAAACTAAAGTTACGGCCAATAAAACTGGTTTCTGTGTTCCAGTTACTCGATGACAGGGTATGACCGTAAACATTTAATATATAAATATCCGCTGTTAGCGATAATATGTTTGAAAACGCTTCGAGCTGTTTATTAGCTCGCGCTATTGCTCCGGGTTCCGGCAACACCAAAAGATCTTTGAATTGCTGATTAGACGCCAGGATGGGTGTCATGACCTGATAACGATTAATCAGATCCTCTATTAGATTAGAATATCGGAACAATTCGTTTCTGGCAGATTTTTCAAGAGACTGATAAGCCAGCCAACCGCCCAAACTGGCGGCTATGGCTCCGGTTAACACTAATGACAATAATATTGCGAGCTTAATGCCAGATGACTTCAAAAGAGATAACCAACCTAAAGTAGATATTAACTCAACTATTGTAACCTTAAACTGTACCCATCCTGGATATTAAATTTCATCTGCAAAATGACGCCCTGCCTGGCGAATGCAGTGATCGAGCTCTTCGATCATACTATTAACCTGGTCTACCAGTTTTTCGTCTGCTGTTGCTGCCATCTGCAAAATGGTTTCAATATCAGCTTCAAAATTTCCGGGTATCCACAGGCACCGGTTTTTAACATATTCCACCAATTTTTTTTCACCAGGGTGAAGTTTTTCGTTCACTGCAAATAGAATATCAAAATAACTGGCAAAGTAATTTGATACGACATGATTGAGGGCTATGAGGTCTTTGCGAGTAACCGCTTTTTGCATTTGAAAGATATAGGCCGGCATTTGTCGACGCAATAATCCGTGGTTCTTTTGTAAAATAGCTGCTTTTAATTCCGCTGGATAGGGAATCTTATATTTCTGCTGAAGGCCTTCCAATAGCTGATTCCGGTCGAATAAAATTTCCGCATGTAACAGGTTGTACCAAAATGACGTGGTATAACCAATACGTGCGCTGTGTTCGATAGCGACCTGAGCAATATTCTGATCAAAACTATTGATGTCACGGTAAATCAGCCTGATTTCAGATCCGTCATTTAATTGGCCATCGTCTTCGGTTTCCCAATACTGATTATTAAACTCTACATATCTCAGATATTTATTGGTAATCCGTTTACGGGTACTATGCGATAACTCCGCATTTAAATAGACATAAAAGTTATGATCAGAAAGCTGATCTTCATAACTGGTTACCTTAGACCCCGCCAGGGCAATGGCTTCTACTTCAGGACACTGAATCAGTTCGTCTACAATTTCTCGAAATAACAGTTCCACATCCATCTCCTTGAGCGTTTATAATATTTGACTAAGGTTAGCCTGGTTTCTACCATTAATGACAACCTGAAGCGGCTCAAAACATAACCTGTTGGCCTGCAGTACGGCTACTTAGCGCATTGAATCTGATTACCGCCCTCATATTGTGCCTTATTGAGGGCTTCCTGACACCTTGCCATCCATTCAAGTAACGATTCTGTTGGATGAAGCTGTGCAATGCCGATACTGAGAGTAATGTTTGTTCCCAGGTCTTCATATTGGAGCATATCTTGTTGCTGGTTAATGATTTCAGCAAAAGCAACGGCATCCGCCAGTTTGGACTCGGGCAACACCGCCAAAAAGCTTTCCACATTATAACGCCCGATCACATCACTTTCACGAATACGCTTATTCATTGACTGGGCAACATTTTTTAAAATGTGGTCGGCATGGGTGTATCCCAGTTTTTGTTTTACTTCCCGAAAATGGTCGAGTTGGATTTGCATTAGACTGAGGGGTCGTTTATGGCGTTTAGCCCTTTTTAGTTCCGCTTCCAGTTGTGCTAAAACATAGTCTTTATTAAATACCTCTGTTAAGGGATCCATTTGCATGACTTCCTGAATTTGCAGGGTACGTTTTTTAACTTCTTGTTCAAGTTGCTGGTTATTTTGTGCCAAGACCTGTTCAGCTTCTTTTAAATGGGTAATATCAATAGCGGAACCCGTATGTCCGATAAAGGTATGATCTAATTCAAATCGCGGCACGATTCGCTCATAGTAATGTCGATACTGCCCTCGGGCTGATTTTAGGCGATATTCTATTTCACCCGAGTGTTTGGTGATTTTTAATTCATCCAGCAAGATGGTATATCGGCTTAAATCATCAGGATGAATAAATTGCTGCCAATGACCCTCGATCAGAGCCTGCTTATCATGAACATGGTCCTGCCAGGACTGATTAAAAAAGGTACGTACGCCCGCTTTATCAGCCATCCAGATCAATGTTGAAGACTGGTCCGAAAACAAACGGAATCGGCGTTCGCTTTCATTTAGTGCCGATAACAGAATCCGCTCCACCTGAGAAATCGAAACGCTCTGTTCATCATCAACGTATTGTCCCTGTTTTTCTCTATTAACAAAGGCTGCCAGCCTCATATCTGCGCCTAAAATGTGCGATATCAACCAGGTTGATAGATAATCCAGCAGGTCTCTGGAAAACTCGGTATCCGTTATGTCAGACGCGTCAATAAGTGCATTAATATGCTGATTAAACATGTCATGTTGCTGGTAGTGATACCTTTTTTCACTTTCAGGCATAGACGTGCACTGCATAATAACTTCTTCTTCATCTCTAAAATGAAGTGTCATATATTGAATCAGCTTTTCTGAAAGCTGACTAACGACAGATATCCCGTCCTTATGGTTAACGGAGGAAGAAAGTTGATTAATCAGATCTATAAGTGACTGATGTTGTTCGTCCAATTCAGGTATGCCGATTTCAAATTTTTCATTCCAATAAACTAATTTCATTGATCTGAAGCTCAAAGGTGAAGACATTAAATACGAGTTATACGTGACTTATGTAGCCTATGTGGTTACTGAAACCAGCATAGTACATGACAATTACCAATTACTATTCATATTTATAACCAGAACCATACACGGATCGAATAAAATCATGATCCGCCTGAAATGTATCCAGTTTTTTCCTGAGTTTTTTAATATGGCTGTCGATAGTCCGGTCACTGACAATACGGCCGTCAGGATAAATATGATCCATCAAGTGATCCCGTGACAGTATAACCCCGGGTTTTTTTACCAGCTCGGTTAGTAATTTAAACTCTACCGATGTTAACTCCACTTGCTGATCCAGGTAGTGAACCTTATTGGTGTTTTCGATTAATTTAAGCTCAGAAAATAACGCCGCTTCATTAGATACACGTCGCAATATGGCTTTGACACGAGCCACAAGTTCTCTGGGGCTGTAGGGTTTACACAAATAATCATCAGCGCCCAGCTCCAAACCCAGTAAACGATCTACTTCATCTATTCTGGCCGTTGTTATGATTATGGGTGTTTTTTTCCGGTTGCTAATCTCACGACAAAGCGTTAAGCCATCTGTACCCGGTAACATAATATCCAGCACGATAATATCCGGCGTGTTGTTAACTAACCAGGGCATAACTTCATCGCCATGATGAATCATGGACACTTGATAACCGGCATTGGTTAAATAATCCCTACCCACGTTAGCCAGCTTTATTTCATCTTCAACAATGAGGACGTTCATGCTCTAACCTCTGGAAAGTCAATAATAATGGTCAAACCTTGATCCGGGGATGATTCCGCCGATATTGTGCCCTGATGCGCGGCGACAATGTTGCTACATATGGCCAAACCCAGACCTGATCCGCCACTTTCACGATTACGGGAACTCTCTACTCTGTATAGACGGTCAAACAGTCTGGGGAGTTCTTCACTGGAAACTCCAGGAAAAGAATCTGACCATGTCACCTTGGCGCTGGCATCCAGCGAAATATTCAATTGAATCGGTGGCTGGGTATATTTCAGGCTATTGCTTAAAAGATTGGAAAACAATTGCTCCAGACGTTTGGTGTCTGCCTGAATCACTACGCTATTCTTTGGTAACATTAGGTTGTAATGCAAATCACTGATATTTCCCATATGGTCCTGAATAAAATCCTGCAGCCATATTCTTAAATCAATCAGCTCCATTTGATAGGTCAACGCCCCTAGATCGGATAATGACAACTGGTGTAGATCATCTACTAAATGTGATAACCGATTAACTTCTTCCGAGAGTGACTGTATCGCCTGAATAGTTAGCGGCCTTATTCCATCGATCAACCCTTCTATTTCTGCCTTGGCAATAGCCAATGGAGTCCGTAACTCGTGTGAAATATCTGCTACCCATTGTTGACGGCCCTTTTGGTTTGCTTCCAGCTTTTTCGCTAACCAATTGAAGTCTGTTGCCAGTTGAGCCAACTCATCATGCCCCCTAACCTGAATCGGTTTTTCATAGCGTCCCGCGGCCAGGTCATGAGTTGCTGACTTAAGACGAATAATGGGTTTGACGAGGCGATTGGAAAATATCACTGAAACCGTTAATGATATAAACAGCGCGATCACAACCACGGCAAATAGGCTGGAACCGACTCGTGAAACAAATAGGCGATCGACGTCGAGACTAGGCTGTTTTCGTTGAATAACCCCTAAAAAACCCACGACCACATTGTTGTCAATTTCTATAGGGATCCATTGGGTTCGTTCAACTGGAGGCGTTCTACCCACAACGATATTTTTGTGTTCATCGGCAAGAATAATATTTGTGGGTGGAGGCATAAGCCTGCCCCGGCCATTCATCATGTTGTCATGCATTTCACCCATGGTACGTTGCATTGGCTGACGCAAAAGGTAACTATTTTCCTGTAACATATTTTGCCACATGACGTCATTGTTTCGGTACTCATCCCAATTGCCAAGTTGCAAAAATTTTTGAGACAAATTATCCGATAATAGAGCTAAACGCCTGACTTCATTCGTATTCAAATAGTTAACAAAGAGATTATTGAATTTCATCGCCCCAAAGGATGCCATGATTAATATAAGCAATACGTTTGTTGATAATACCAATAAAAGGATTTTGGCCCGTAGCTTCATAGTTAAATACTCCGATCACTTGCTTATAGCATACGTAAAATTGATCGACAGATTGTGAAAATATCGTGAAACTTATCGTAAATAACTAAATTTACGATAAGTTGTAGTTCATAGTGAAAGCTTACAGTGGTTTTTCTAAGAACCCGCCAGTAACCCCAAGATCAAAATGATTATTGGCTGGTAGGCCGTTATTAGCGTTCGGACTCTAGCTGGTCCCTGAAGTTTGGATGAGCAATTTCAATCAAGGCTTTTGCCCTTTGGGTCAAGGATTTGCCTCTAAGATCTGCGACACCATACTCAGTGACCACAAATTGAACATGGGCTCGGGTAGTGACCACACCGGCTCCCTCATCCAGACTGGTGCAAATTCTTGAAATAGCACCTTTAGCCGCCGTAGAAGGTAAAGCAATAATCGCCTTACCATTTTTGGACAAACTGGCACCCCGAACAAAATCCATTTGACCACCAAATCCTGAATAGATCTTTTTGCCAATGGAGTCGGCACAAACCTGGCCAGTAATATCGACCTGAATAGCACTATTAATGGCAACTACACCATCGTTTCGCCGAATATTAACGGTGTTGTTTACATATTCACTGTCTAAAAAAGCAATTTCCGGATTATCATCAACAAATTGGTACAGGTTGCTACTGCCTAAAACAAAGCCGGTAACCAACTTTCCCGGGTGAATCTTTTTACGACTGTTATCAATAACACCTTGTTCAATTAGCGGTAACACCCCATCAGAAAACATTTCAGTATGAACACCCAAATGTTTTCGATCATCTAAACAACTTAAAACGGCTTCGGGTATCTGACCTATGCCCATTTGTAAACACGAACCATCATCTATCAAGCTCGCAACATGTTTACCAATGGCTAAAGACGTCTCTGTTGGTGGCATGACTTCATGAATACTCAATGGCGAATCCTGTGTATAGACATAATCAATGTCAGACAGATGGATAAAGCCATCTCCATGAGTACGGGGCATTTGTGGATTAATCTGGGCAATTATTTTTTTGGCTGCCAGACATGCTGCCCTGGTTGCTTCTACTGAAATACCTAGCGAACATATACCATGTTTATCTGGTGGTGATACCTGAATAATTGCCGTGTCAATTCGCTGGATACCCTGTTGAAACAATGAAGGTATTTCAGACAAAAATACCGGAATATAATCGGCCATGCCTATATTAATGAGGGGGCGGGTACAGGCATCTACAAAATAGCAATGATGATAGATATGTCCTTTTAACGCGGGATTACATAACGACTCTATGCCTTCACAATGCACATGAACTAATTGAATATTTTTTTGTGTTTTGGCATGAATCGCTAAGGCATCACATAACACCCTGGGAGTCGCCGCCATACCATGTAACCAGACAAACTCATTACTTTTAATGGATGAGACTGCTTCCAGGGCTGAATTACAATAGGTAGTGTTAGACATTTATATTCCAATAGATTGCCATTATTTTCCGATACAAAAACTGGTAAATATTCTTCCTAATAAATCATCAGGGGTGAAGGCACCGGTAATTTCACTCAATGAGTTTTGTGCTTCCTTAAGGTCTTCAGCCAATAATTCGCCTGCGCCAAATCCCTGTAATTGATAGGCACCATTGTTTAGTGCTTCTTCTGCTCTGTGCAGTGCATCAAGGTGCCGTCTTCTGGCAATGAATCCACCCTCTGTTTGCGATTCGAAACCCATCACTTCTTTAAGATGGTTTCGTAATAAATCGACACCCAGATTTTGGTTTGCCGACAAAGTTATCACGGTATTGTCGCCTTCACTTATATGAGCGGGTTTATTTACCAGGTCACATTTATTACGAATCACCGTGATACGCTCTTCTTTGGGTAATTTATCTACAAATTCGGGCCAGATTTCATGCGGATCTACCAGTGAACATTCACTGTAGTCCACCATCAATAAAACCAGGTCAGCATCAGCGATTTCTTTCCAGGCCCTTTCAATACCAATTTTTTCAACCTTGTCAGTGGTATCCCTAAGACCGGCGGTATCAATAATATGCAATGGCATGCCATCAATATGAATATGCTCTCTTAGCACATCTCTGGTCGTTCCAGGTATATCGGTAACAATAGCACTCTCGCGCCCGGCCAGGGCATTGAGCATACTGGACTTACCCGCATTGGGTCGGCCCGCAATCACCACGGTCATGCCATCTCTCATTATTGTGCCCCGATTGGCTTCCTTCAGAACTTGAGACAGCCGTTCCTGAATCTGCTTTAGGTCATTGGCGACCTTACCATCTGCAAGAAAATCAATTTCTTCTTCAGGAAAGTCTATTGAGGCTTCCACATAAATTCTTAAATGAATGAGTGCCTCTACCAAATGATTGATCTCAACCGAGAATTGACCCTGCATGGAGTTCAAAGCACTTCTGGCAGCCTGCTCCGATACTGAATCAATAAGATCCGCAATGGCTTCAGCCTGAGCCAGGTCTATTTTGTCATTCAGAAACGCACGTTCAGAGAACTCACCCGGCCGAGCCATACGCGCGCCACATTGAATGGCGGCATTTAGTACCATGTCCAATACCACCGGGCCACCATGACCCTGTAGCTCAAGTACATCCTCACCAGTAAATGAATTCGGTCCTTTAAAAAACAGTGCTATACCCTGATCCAGGGTTTGGTCTTTACTGTCTTTAAAATCACAGAAATGCGCCTGTCTGGCATTAGGAATAAACCCCAACATGGTTTCAGCTATCTGAATAGAAAGTGGGCCAGATACCCGAATAATCCCAACACCGCCACGACCGGTAGCCGTGGCTATTGCTGCAATAGTGTCTGTTTGAGACATAGGTATACTCGGTTTAATTGAATAAATGTATCTTAAATTTTGTACCAGCAAGTCACAAGAAGTTAATTTTTAGGATATAGGATTTTGAGGCTCTATTACTGCCAGTTAGTCGCTGTTTAGCAAACGGATACTGTTGAATGAAAACGTCAAAATATCTACCAGATAAAGCCCGTATTGAATGTCTGCAGTGCCTTAGCATGGTCATTCAGTAGTTGGTTTAATTTTGTCAGCACTCAACAAATAGCGGTAGGTGAGTGTTGGCGAATTGAGAGGCCGATAGATTGCAGATAGTGTTGAAAAACTCGTTAGTTTTACGAGTTCTCTTCTTCCTTTATCAGAATGTTTTGCTTTTCTAACGCTGTTTTTACAGCGTTTTGCCCATTTGGGCTGGTTGTTTAGGG
>Ga0224506_10001640_pt1 | contig 15875 bp, 8 predicted proteins | sample SF_Jan12_sed_USG_2_FD_169108 | JGI IMG/M metagenome (GOLD analysis project Ga0224506, IMG submission 169108) | Sediment microbial communities from San Francisco Bay, California, United States - SF_Jan12_sed_USGS_8_1 | ecosystem: Environmental > Aquatic > Marine > Sediment | place: USA... | reverse complement strand
TATATATTTGCAACCGCTAAGGAGAAATGGCAGAGTGGTCGAATGCGGCAGTCTTGAAAACTGTTGAGGGTCACACCTCCGGGGGTTCGAATCCCTCTTTCTCCGCTGAGTGAATATCGAAATTCACTAAAACCCTGTAAATAAAATGTTTACAGGGTTTTTAATTTTATTTAGTTTCATTTAAAATCAAATTTCATCATTCAAGAAGGGGCACTGAAGGTGTCACTTATTTGTTTCATCAACTGACACCTAGAAATTCGAAAAAGTTAGTATTTATAGGGTATTTAGAGATGTTAAAATAAATATTTTTCTTATATTTATTGTCAGAGATTCCATAATTTTTACTGACACCTATGAATAATTCTATTTATATATTGTTTTACATCAAAAAAAGTAAAGCTGATAAACTAGGAAAGGCTAATATTTACTTGAGAATAACAATTGCAGGTAAAAGAGCGGAGGTAAGTATGAATAGAAAAGTGACTGTGAATAAATGGAGCTCCGAATTTGGAAAGGTGAAAGGCTCCTCAACAGAAGCTAGAGAGTTGAATCATTATATGGAATCTATTAGAAGTCGTATGTACAAGACTTATCAAGATTTAATATTAAAAGATGAAATTATAACTGCCAATAAAGTTAGAAATTCATATTTAGGAAAAGAGAATAAGCCAATATTGCTTTTGAAAATCTTCCAAGATCACAATGATAAGGTTGAAAGATTAATTGGAAAGGATTTTACTGCCGGTACTGCAGAGCGCTATAGAACTGCAAAAAACCATATTGAAGATTATATTAAGTTGGAATACAATGCAGATGATATACCTGTTAAAGATGTTAATCATAAATTTATTACAGGTTTAGAATACTATTTGAAAACAGAAAGAAATTGTAGCCATAATACCGCCATAAAATATATAACAAATTTTAAGAAGATTATCCGTATAGCCTATGCAAATGACTGGATAAGTAAAGACCCTTTCTTTAATTGGAAAGCAAGATTAAAGATTATTGATAGAGAGTTCTTAACAAAAGAAGAAATTCAAATAATGATTGAGAAAGAATTGTTTACTAAAAGGTTAGATCAAGTAAAAGATATTTTTATCTTTTGTTGCTTTACAGGCCTTGCGTATGCCGATGTAAAAAAACTTTCCAATGCAGATATTGTATTAGGCATCGATGGAGAACGTTGGATTAAAACAAAGAGATCGAAAACTGATACGAGAAGCAATATCCCTATTCTTCCTACTGCACAAGTTATTTTAGACAAGTATGTTGAATATTCAAAAAATCTCAACACTAACAAACTTCTTCCAGTTTTGAGCAATCAAAAGATGAATGCTTATTTGAAGGAAATAGCAGATTTATGTGGTATTGATAAAAACTTAACTTTTCATTTGGCACGACATACATTTGCAACAACAGTGACTCTTTCTAACGGGGTCCCAATAGAATCCGTAAGTAAAATGTTAGGACATAAATCATTAAAGACTACTCAACATTATGCTAAAATCCTGGACAGAAAGGTGTCCGAGGATATGGCTATTTTAAAGTCAAAACTCAAAACTTCCATTGAGGCAAAAAATGCTAATTAATTTGGAAAGTTTAAAGAATTGAACAATTATCATTGTGGCAGGATTAATTAAAATTCTGTAACACCCTATATTCCAAATCTTTAAAACACTTTTAACTATAGATGTTCACCGAATTGCACACTCAAATTAAAAAGAACTATTTAAAAACAAATTGTATTTGTCTTTACTTAGGTCAAGATACAATTTATATTAAATAGGATGAAATTAAATTACCTTTAGAAATGTGATAAGTATTAATTTTACGCCTTCAGTTTTAAGTATGGAAATACCCTTTAGACTCAAAAAATCGCTTCGAAATTAAAATCAATACTTTAAAAGAAAGATAGCACCAAATATTATCAAATAAAAACGGATCAACCTGATATCCTTTTTTTCAACCCTCAAACTGATATCTCTTTATTAATATGTCCACCCTTTTTTCCGTAAAACTCGCACATGGTATAAAATAATTATTAATTAATTTGTTAAAATAAATATGCGAATACTTTTATTGGATTAAGATGAATAATTATAAAACCTCAATGAATGATTAACAAAATTAAACCAACGCTTGTGATTTTGGCAGCGGGAATGGGAAGTCGCTACGGAGGATTAAAACAGATTGATACGTTTACTCCAGAAGGTGATACCATCATGGATTTTTCAATTTATGATGCCCTTCGGGCTGGTTTTGGAAAGTTTATTTTTATTATAAGAAAGAGTTTCGAAAAAGAATTTAAAGATGTTTTTAACCGAAAGTTGGAAGGGAAAGCAGAGGTTGTATATGTATATCAAGAACTTGAGAACGTGCCTAAAAAATATATAAATCAAGAAAGAAAAAAACCATGGGGAACCGGCCATGCCCTATTGATGGCTAAAAATGTCGTTAAAGAAAATTTTGCAATTATTAATGCTGACGATTTTTATGGGAAGGAAGCCTTTGAAGTGATGGCAAAGCAATTAGCAGTTACAGACAAGAACTCATATGATTTTAGTATGGTAGCTTATTCATTAAAAAATACAATTTCTGACCATGGTTATGTGTCTAGAGGTGAATGTAAAGTAAATGAAACAGATTATTTAACAGATGTAACAGAGCGGTTGCATATAGAAAAAGTAAATGGAGATTTAATACGAAAGGATGAATATGGTGATTTTATACCCATTGATAGAGAAATCATAGTCTCAATGAACTTTTGGGGTTTTACACCAAAATATCTTGAATTTAGTGAAAAACTATTTGCACAATTTTTAAAGAAAAATAAAAATGATTTAAAATCAGAATTTTTTATTCCTCATATAATAAGTGAATTTATAAAAACAGGCAAGGCTTCAGTAAAAGTACTAAAATCGGAGGCTAAATGGTTTGGAATAACCTATAAAGAAGATAAAAAAAAAGCAGAAAGAGCTATAAATGAATTAAAAACTAATGGAGTGTACCCCACCTATTTATGGAAATGATTATGAAAGAATTAGAGATACAAGAGATATTTGATGCTTTTGACCACAAGTATGAGTTTTTATCAGCTAATGAATTAGACTCAGGTCATATCAACGATACCTATTTAGTTCATACTGATGGAGAAGAAGATTATATCCTTCAGAGAATTAATCATATTGTTTTTAAAGATGTCCCAGGACTAGTACAAAATAAAGCAGCGGTAAGTATGCATATCAGAGCAAAACTTTCTCATTTACCCAAAGAACAACTGAAAAGAAAAGTACTAAGTTTTGTAAAGGCAAAAAATAGTGAATTATACTATTATAAAGAAGGAACAAATTATTGGAATATGATGGTATACATCAATGATAGCTATACACACGAAGTAGTTGAAGATAAACAAATTGCTTATGAAGGAGGGAAGTTATTTGGAGAGTTTTTAAACCTTACCAGTGATTTTGATGCTGCTCAATTAACGGAGGTTATCCCAAAATTTCATGATATGTCTTATCGGTTTCGTCAATATGCACTGTCCATACAAGGTGCTCCAAAGGATCGATTGGTAAAAGCTGGAGACTATATTAGGTTAATAGATGAGCTCAAAGAAGAAATGCATCTGTTGCAAAGATTAAAAGAGAACGAAAAAATACCGATTCGGGTTACTCATAACGATACAAAAATATCCAATGCGTTATTTGATTTAAACAACAAAGGACTATGTGTTATTGATACAGATACGGTAATGCCAGGCATCGTACATTACGATTTTGGAGATGCTATCAGAACCATCTGCAACACAGCAGCAGAGGACGAAAAGAATTTAGATCTGGTGAGTTTTAATCTCGAATATTATAAGGCTTATGTTAAAGGATTTTTAAAAAAGATGAGAGCATCGCTTTCTCCTATAGAATTACAACACCTTCCACTTGCAGCAAAAACCATGATCTTTATAATGGCAATTCGATTTTTAACAGACTTTTTAAATGGAGATGTTTATTATAAAACAACATATCCTGAGCACAATTTAGATCGCTCTAAAAATCAATTTAAATTGATAGAAAGCTTGTCATCACAATTTGAGGAAATGAAAATAGAATAGAACAACCTGGCAATTTATATTTAATTGAATTACGAAAAAATAAAACTAAACATTAAAACTATAAGTAAATGTTAAAACCGAATACTACACTAAAAAAAAATCAAAATAGTACATTGATTCCAATATTGATCATTGCGGGTCTATTTTTCATTTTCGGATTTGTCACCTGGATCAATGGAGCTTTGATTCCATTTATGAAAACGATCAATGAACTGACAGATGCTCAATCCTACTTTGTAGCATCAGCTTCCTATATATCCTTCGTAGTAATGGCCTTACCTGCTTCTTATATATTAAATAAAATAGGCTATCGCAAAGGAATGTCTTTAGGTTTAATTATTATGGCCATAGGAGCTTTAATTTTCATACCTGCTGCCGAAGCCAGAACTTACTGGGTATTTTTAACGGGGATATTTATTCAGGGAATAGGAATGACCTTGCTACAAACAGCAGCCAACCCATATATAACCATTTTAGGCCCTATAGAAAGTGGAGCGAAGCGAATTGCCATTATGGGAATAGCCAATAAGACAGCCGGAGCTTTAGGGTCTTTAATTTTTGGAGCGATCTTATTATCAGGAATAGATGAAGTAAAAGAGAAAATAGGGACAGCTTCGGCGGACGAAAAAGCTCAAATGTTAGATGCTATGGCTGACAGTGTATTTAAACCTTATATTATTATGGCCATCGTTCTATTTGTACTCGGATTGTTGATTAGAAAAGCACCGTTACCACATGTGGAAGCCGAACCAATTGAAGAAATCAAAGAAGGAGAAACAACAAAGACAAACATTTTTCAATTTCCACATTTATGGTTGGGTGTATTAACCTTGTTTGTATATGTAGGAGCCGAAGTCATAGCAGGAGATACTATTATTGCTTACGGAATTTCACTAGGTTTTTCTGCAGCAGACGCAAAATTCTTTACCACCCTTACTCTAATGGCCATGGTGGCTACCTATGCATTAGGTGTTATTTTAATTCCAAAATATTTAAAACAGGGAACCGCATTAAGAATAAGTGCCGGATTAGGAATTATATTTAGTATTTGCATACTGATAACTACAGGGTTTACATCCGTTTTATTTGTAGCAGCGTTAGGTATTGCCAATGCTTTGGTTTGGCCAACCGTATGGCCTTTAACCTTAGAAGGTTTGGGTAAATTCACCAAAATCGCATCAGCATTACTAATAATGGCAATTTCTGGTGGAGCTATAATACCTCCATTATATGGAAGGTTAGTTGATTCAAATAAGCATGAATTGATTGCAAGTGGTATTGGCGAATCGGACGCCCTGGCAACAGCAGCAACAGGTAGTTATTGGATTCTATTACCCTGTTATTTCATTATTTTGTTTTTTGCACTCTGGGGACACAAATACAAAAGTTGGTCGAAATAAACAATTCAAAAAAAACAAAATTTAACGATGAAAACGGAATTAAAGAAAAAAGCAATAAATATTAGCTATAAACCAGCTGGTAAGTTTGAAGAAACAAGATTTGAAAAGATCCATAATGTAATTTTTAAAAATTCAAATGAAGCTTCAATCATCGTAGCACAAGAAATAGCAAGTCTTATTAGAGAAAAACAAAAGGAAAACAAAGTATGCGTATTAGGACTAGCAACCGGGTCTTCACCCATAAAAGTCTACGAAGAGTTGGTACGAATGCATAAAGAAGAAGGACTGAGTTTTGCCAATGTTATTACATTTAACCTGGATGAATACTATCCTATGGATATAGATAATATTCAAAGCTATCATTATTTTATGCATGAGCACCTGTTTGATCATATTGATATTATCACTGAAAATGTTAATATACCCAATGGAAAAATTAGTAATGAAGACATATATCAGTATTGTCTTGATTATGAAATGATGATAAAAGAAGTAGGAGGCTTGGATTTTCAGCTATTAGGAATTGGTAGAACAGGCCATATAGGGTTTAATGAACCGGGATCGCACAACAATTCAGGAACAAGAATCATTACCTTAGATCATATTACCAGGGTAGATGCTGCACCTGCATTTTTAGGAATAGAGAATGTACCCAGAACTGCTATTACTATGGGAATTGCTACTGTAAGAGCAGCAAAGAGAATTGTATTATTAGGCTGGGGACAGCACAAAGCACAAATTATTAAAGAGACCATCGAAGGAGATATATCTTCTCAGGTACCGGCTACCTATTTACAAAACCATCAAAACACCACCTTTATATTAGATACAGAAGCAGGATCAGAACTAACCAGAAACAAAACACCCTGGCTGGTTGAATCATGTAATTGGACTGAAGAACTTAGAAGTAAGGCGTTAGTATGGTTATGCCAATTGACAAAAAAATCCATTTTAAGTTTAACGGATAAGGATTATAATGATAATGGTATGTCAAGCCTCTTGATTCAAGAAGGATCAGCTTATGATTTAAATATCAAAATGTTTAACAAGGTTCAACACACCATCACAGGATGGCCGGGAGGCAAACCAAATGCTGAGGATACCAACAGGCCGGAACGGGCAAATCCCGCAAAGAAAAGGATCATTATTTTTAGTCCCCATCCCGATGATGATGTGATCTCTATGGGTGGAACTTTTGACAGGTTGGTAGAACAAGGACATGAGGTACATGTTGCTTACCAAACTTCAGGAAATATAGCAGTTACTAATAAGGAAGCTTTAAAGTTTGCTGAAATAGTACAAAACCTACATCCAAATTCAAAAGAAGTAAAAAATATTATTGAAAATCTGTCGGATAAAAAGGAGAATACGATTGACACTATTGACGTTAGAAAACTGAAAGGGTTGATACGAAGAAGTGAGTCCTACGCAGCAACTCGATATTTAGGGTTAAAAGATGACAATGTACACTTTTTAGATTTACCTTTTTATGAAACGGGAACCACTAAAAAGAATAAATTATCACAAACTGATATAAGTATCATGAGTAATCTTATTGAAAAGGTTAAACCCCACCAAATCTATGCCGCAGGTGATCTGGCAGATCCCCATGGGACACATAAGGTTTGTCTAGATGCTTTATTTGAAGCCTTAAAACAAATAAAAACTAAACCCTATATGAAAGACTGCTGGGTATGGTTATACAGGGGTGCATGGCATGAATGGGAAATACATGAAATAGATATGGTGGTACCCATGAGTCCTGACCAGGTATTAAAGAAACGACATGCCATTTTTTACCATCAATCACAAAAAGACGGAGTGATGTTTCAGGGAGATGATTCGAGAGAATTTTGGATGCGGGCTGAAGAGAGGAATAGAAAAACCGCTCAAAAATATAACGAGTTAGGTCTTGCCGATTATGCGGCCATGGAAGCTTTTAAAAAATACTACTATTAAAATTAGTTAATAATAATTATTACGTTGTTTAGTAGAGAGTAATCTACTTATACAGAAGATATAATTAATATGAACAAGAAGCCTTCATTAGAAGGACCTGAAGACCTTTTTAGTGAGATGCTACACGTTCATTTTAATATTTCTAAAACACAAGAGTAATCTGTTTTGAACAATTAGAAATTGATAGTACCAAAGTGGTAAAAGGATAAAACGAAGTTTTTTGATTTAAAAGTTATTAATGAATGTTAGATATTATTGTTTATTTGATTATTGTATTTCCTAAGCGATCATTGAAGATGTTTTTCTTTATGAATCTATTTCTGGTTATTATAAAGGATGTATAGAGTTATAATAAGATTTTAAATTTTCTTACCAACTCTGTCACTCCATTTTTTTTTTGCTTCTTTTTAAAGGTGGCAGGAGGTACTCCAAATTCTTCCTTAAAGCATTTTGTAAAATATTTAGAATCTTTATAACCAACCATATAAGCGGCTTCTGAGATGTTATACCCTTGCTCTATAATTAATAATGCCGCTTTTTTTATGCGGAGTGCCCTTACAAATTCAACAAGTGTTTTTCCAGTAATATCTTGACATTTTCTATAGATTACAGAATAGCTCATATTGAGCGTATTTGATAATTCTTCTAATTTAAAATCTGGATTCTCAATTTGGTTATTTAATTCATTTACCAACGCCTCAACAAAAATTTCATCTTTTGATTTTACATTATCATCCGTTGGAGTACTAATTAAATCTGTTCTATACTTAGAAATAATTTTTTCTTTTGAGGCAATGATATTATTGATTTTTAATGCTAATTCATTAAAATTAAATGGCTTCTTAATATATTCAATAGCACCAGATTTCAAACCTTTTAATTTAGTAATAGTAGTATTCTTAGCTGTTAAAAGAATAATAGGAATGTGTGAGGTTGATTTCTTTTTTTGAAGAATTTTACACATTTCTATACCATCCATAACGGGCATCATCACATCGCTAAGTATTAAATCAGGATGCTCCTTTTTAGCCATATCAACACCTTGTTGTCCGTTTTCAGCGATCAATACATTATATGTATCTGACAATACATCACGTAAAAATATTTGCATTTCAATATTGTCTTCTACAACCAGTATAGTATATGCTTTACTTGCAATCGATTTAATGTTTAAACTGAGTTCTTTTTCAAGCGCTTTTGATTCATTAAATGATTTAATTAAAGAATCTTTGGATTCTACCATAATTTTATCCTCTTCAGAAAATATATTTTCTTTTGTGGACAATTTAATTCTAAAACAAGTTCCTGTTTCCGGAGCGGATGTCACATCTATTTGTCCCTTATGCAAGGATATTAATTCTTTGGCAAGAGCAAGGCCAATACCATACCCTTTATTATTCTTTCCTAATTCTGATTGGTAAAAGAGTTTGAAAATATCTTCTAGTTCTTCTTTAGGAATTCCCGGACCAGAATCAACCACAGATATTTCAACACATTCCTTTTCTGTATTTTCCTTAACTTCTATTGATATTGCTCCTTCTTTAGGCGTAAATTTAAATGCATTAGACAGCAAATTATAAATGATGTGTTCAATTTTATCAACATCGTACCATACATTAATTACTTCTTTAGGAAAAACTTGAAAAAAATCTATATTTTTAAAACGAGCTTGCTCTGTAAATGACATAGATATACGCTCTAAATCTTCAATTAGATTGTTTTTAGAGGCAAATATCCGTAATCTTCCCAATTCTTTATTCCGAACGGTCATAAGTTCCATAGCAATTCTGGATAAACGATTGGCATTGTTACTTATCATTGATAAACGTTGTATTAATAATCTATTTTTATTCTCTTTTGCTCTATCCATCATGTCATTAATTGGCCCCAGAATAAGTGTTAATGGTGTTTGTATTTCATGAGACATTTTGGCAAAGAAATTCATTTTTAACGCATATAATTCTTTGTCTTTCTGATTTTGCCATTCTTCTTTAGACAGTCTATTTTTTAAGCGAATCCATAGAATAAATCCATATGCTAAAAATGCGAATAGAATAAAATAAAATAGATATGCTAATGGTGAATTCCACCATTGAGGTTTGATACTAATGTCTATTGTTTTGGAAGGAATATTCCAAACATCTTTTCTAGTTCCAGCTTTAACTTCAAAGGTGTAATTGCCAGAAGGTATATTTGTGTAGGTGGCTACGCGGTCTTTTTTGGCATCAATCCAGTCTTCATTAAAACCAACGAGTCTATAAGCATAATGGTAGTTAGGGTTCAAAATATTATCCATGGCAACAAATTGGAAAGAAAAAGAGGATTGATAAGCATTTAAGCTTAATTCTTTTAAGTTGTTGATTCCAACGACAAGTTGTTTGGGTATTATAGAATTGGCAGGCTTATTCAAGACTTCTATGCTACTAAAGCATAATTTAGCATTGCTATCTAACTTTTCCATTTCACTTGGTAAAAAAGAATTTACTCCGTTTTCACCACCAAAATAAAATGCTCCGGATGCATCTTTATGGGCACTTCTCATAAAAAAATCGCTATCTCGTAAACCGTCAACCTGGAAATAGGATTTTAACTCGTTTTTCAGGGTATTGAAATGATGCAGCCCTTCACCACTACTAAACCATATATTATTTTTGTCTTCTACCAACAAACTTTTTACACGAATATCTTGAAGCTGTTTTTTGCCTAAATACGATTCAAATTTTTTAGTTGCTGCATTAAATTTTGTAATAAAACCCGAAGCATTGGTTATCCATAAATTATTGTTAAAATCGGCTTGTAAACCGGTGATATTATAATTGTAATTATGATTTTTATCTGCATGATAATAAACATGCTTAATAAAATGTGAAAAGGAAAGATTGTCTTCGTCTTCCATAAACTGAAACAGACCACCATTGTTAAGACCAATCCATACTTGGTTGTTCCTATCTTCAGTAATTGCTTGAGATAGATTTCCATTTAAACCATGTGAGTTGTAATCGAAAGTTGCTAATAACTCCATTTTTGATGAAAAGACTTGTATTGCGACTCCTGAGGAAGCCCAAATTCTGTCTTTTGAATCTTTGTACAAGGTTCTAATATCTGATGAATATCGATTAAAGGAATCGGTAGTATTTATTTTTTTAAACTTTTTTTGATCTGAGTTATATACCCATAAGCCATTTTGGTAGGTGGCAATCCAAATATTTTCGGCATCATCCTCAACTAAACCTTGGATATACCTTCCGATGAAATAGTTGCTTCCTATAGCATGTTCGTTGTATTGGACATTAGTCGAGTCTTGAAGAGCCTTATTTAATCCTTTACCGTCAGTTCCAATCCAAAGAGATCCGTCCGATGACTTTAGCATACTCAGTACAGGAACAGGTTCTTGGTTTTGACTTCCACATATATAATTTATTTGATTAACGTTAGCAACTAATATATCTATCTTACCTCCTTTTAAGGTCAGCCATAAATTTCCTTTAACGTCTTCAAATATGTTCATAATTGTATTATTACCAATCGAAAACTTATTAGCCTTACTATATGTTGATACAGTACTTTTTTTCTTTACAGGGTCTATACGAAATAACCCGTCACCATCAGTTCCAGCCCAAACAATGCCTTCGTTATCGGCAATAATGGAAATAAACATTGGGTTTCTATTTTGGTTAAACGAGTCTACTAGATTATCGTACCTATCGAATGATTTTGTATTAGCATCATAGGCATACAAACCATTTAATTCTGTGGCTATCCATAACCAACCTCTGTTGTCATTAGTAATCCTGATTTCCTGAGAAATATTATTATTAAATGGCAACACGAGCTCATTTAGCTCATTCTGTGGTTCATTGTAACTGTATATTTTCCCTTTATCAGTACTTATCCATAATTGACCTAATGAAGTAATAGCGAAATTTAGTATAGTTTGATCAATAGTTTTTATAGTGGGTAAGCTGGTAAGGCTATCTATATATTGCTTATTTTCATCCAATTTATATAGAATCCCATGTTTGGATCCTAGCCATAGGTTTGATTTGTAGGCATAGATAGAAGTGAACTGCAATTTTTTATTCGTATCCCTTCGATAATTAACATTCTTCTGAAATGTATATGGGTTAAAATTGACAATATCACCATTTTGGTTAGCAAACCAAAAATGGTTTTTACGATCTCTGGTCACCAACAGTATTTGGACATTAAGTGAATTATTTGTAAAAATTGAAGATGATGATGTAAATGAATAGTCGTATCCATCGTATTTATGAAAACCATTCCTATCAAAAAAGTACATAAACCCTAGAGAATCAGTGTCAATAGAAAATACAGTACTGAATTTCTTATCAAGATGTATAAAGCTTGAATTCTCTTGAGAATAAAGACTACTGGAAAAAGCTAAATAGTATATAAAAAATAGTAATAGTTTACAATATTTATGAGGCATAATACTACTTATAGATATGATATTTTTTAAAAATTTAAACACAAATCAATAAATCATTACTTCTATAGAATTCATAAATTAACAAATAGTTTTAGAACCATGTCAAAATACAATTGATTGATTCTAGAGCAAGATAAGAATTTGTATACACTTTTTTCATCTTTTTAATAGATAAGCGGGTAGACATAATCATCAAAAAGCGGAGGTAAATTTTTCATAGAGTTATAATTTCATAAAAACTAGGTGGTATTAGCTAAATATATCTACCATTATATATAAAAGAATATATGATTTTTGAACAAATGTTTTGAATTACTGAACTCTAATAAAATTAATACTTAAATGTTTTTATGGACTCAAGAAGAAATTTTATAAAAAAATCTACAGTTGCCAGTGCAGGCGTTTTTGTTGCTCCAAGCATTACTTTTGGTTTGGGGAAATCAAACAGAAACTCCAAACTTAACATAGCTCTAATTGGAGTTGGCTTAAGAGGAACTAATCATTTGAACAACGTATTGTTGAGAAAGGATGTTCTGGTAACAGCAATTTGTGATATTGATCCGGCAAGAATATCAATTGCCTTAGATAGAATTTCTAAGGCAGGGCAAAAAAAACCAACCGTATTTGGTAAAAATGAATATGATTACAGGAATTTATTGGATTTAAAGGATGTTGACGCTGTGATTATATCTACACCATGGTTATGGCATTCTAGAATGGCGGTTGACTCTATGCGAGCTGGTAAATATACAGGGCTAGAGGTGTCTGCTGCTAATACTATGGAAGAATGTTGGGATTTGGTAAATACGCACGAACAAACAGGTACGCATTTAATGATCTTAGAAAATGTGAATTACAGGCGTGATATATTGGCGGTTTTAAATATGGTTAAACAAAACGTGTTTGGCGAACTGGTTCATTTTCGATGTGGTTATCAGCATGACCTTCGTTTTGTAAAATTAAATGATGGAAAAACTGCATATGGTAAAGGTGTTGAGTTCGGAGAAAAAGGTATTTCTGAATCTGTCTGGAGAACCCAACATTCATTATTACGGAATGCCGATGTATACCCTACCCACGGTGTTGGTCCTATTGCAGCAATGTGTGATATTAACCGGGGAAATAGATTTTTATCTCTAACGTCAAATGCCACTAAGGGAATTGGTTTACATGATTACATAGTAAAAAATGGAGGTGAGGATCATCCCAATGCAAAATTAAAATTTAAACAAGGTGACGTTATTACATCAACCATTGAAACAGCCAAAGGTGAAACAATAATTGTTACACATGATTGCAATCTTCCAAGACCGTATTCATTAGGCTTTAGGGTACAGGGAAGTAACGGTCTTTGGGAAAATGATGGTGATAGAATATATATCGAAGGGCAATCAAAGAAACCACACCGTTGGGACGATTCCAAAGAATGGTTGGAGAAATACGATCATCCTTTATGGAAAAAGTATGGAGAACATGCGCAAGGTGCAGGGCATGGAGGCATGGACTTTTTTGTTATTAATGCTTTTGTTGAGTCTGCTAAACTAAAAATAGCACCACCAATGGATGCATATGATGCTGCAGCTTGGAGTGCTGTAACACCATTATCAGAATTATCAATAGAGAATAATGGAGAACCTCAGGATTTTCCCGATTTTACCAGAGGTAATTGGATAAAACAGAAACCATATAATTGGATTAAAGATAAGTATTAAAAAGAAAGTAATAAACCATTAACTGATTTAAATATGAAACAACGAATTATTAAGAACTTGACTATAGTTTTGTTTTTTATTACTGGCGTTTTGAACGCTCAGGACAAAACTGTTACCGGTACAGTTTCAGATGAAACCGGGGAACCTCTTCCTGGAGCATCTGTCGTAGTAAAAGGAACTACACAAGGTGTAACCACAGATTTTGATGGAAATTTTGCTATTCAAGCACCTTCAAATGGAACCTTAATTTTTAGCTTTATAGGTTATACAACCGAAGAAATTCCCATTGATAATAAAACAACTATAAATATTTCGCTTGAAGCGAGCATCTCTCAATTGGATGAAGTAGTTGTAGTTGGTTTTGGCACACAGAAAAGAGAAAATGTTACGGGAGCAACCTCATTTGTGAAGCTAGAAGAACTTATTAATGACAGACCTATCGTAGATGCAACTCAGGCATTGCAAGGGGCTGCGGCTGGTTTGCAGATCGTTCAAAGTTCTGGTCAGCCAGGAGATGAAAGTACATCAATTAATATTAGAGGTTTTACTTCAATTAATGGGGGCACACCACTTATTTTAATAAACAATGTACCAGGAGATTTAGAAGACCTAAATCCTAGAGATATATCATCCATTTCTATTTTAAAAGATGCCGCAGCATCTTCGATTTATGGTGCAAGAGCTGCATTTGGAGTTGTTTTAATAACTACTAAAAGTGCCTCTAGAAATCAAAAAACCAAATTTGATTATTCGGTAACAACAAGTATTTCTAGCGCAATTGATCAGCCAGAAAAAGCAACCACACGTGAATTTGCAGAAGCGTTAAATACTTTTGGGGTTAATAGTTATTTTGCCGGTCAAAATGTTGACCGTTGGGTTCAATTATTAGATTTGTATGACAGTGATAGAAGTCAACTAAATCTGGTGTCAGATCCTTCAACAGGTCAAATTTATCCAATTCATTTTGAAAATTCGGAGAATCAATATTATCCCTTGGCAAATAGCAAAATAATTGAAGATTTTATTGAAAATTTTGGGTACTCAACTATACATAATTTCAGTATATCTGGAGGTGGAGAAAAAGTAGGTTACCGATTAAGTACTGGTTATACTTTTGAAGATGGAGTGATGGTCACAGATAAGGACTCATTTAAAAAGTATAATATTAATGCATTGGTAGATACAGATATCACATCAAATTTAACATCTACATCAAACATACTATTCCGTTCCAGTATAAAATCAACACCAAATGCTAGATATGACGAAGCATTACAACTTAGAATGTTTGACCCTACTGGCTTTTTTGATGACGGTAGCGGTGACGTATTACCCTTTGCGAGTCCTGGAAACATTGTTAGATTTTCTGAACCAGCTAAGAGAGATGATGACAATATTAGATTGTTCCAAAGACTTGTTTGGAAGCCTTTTAAAAACTTTTCACTTACAGGTGAATATACCCTTGAAAAGAATTATATAAATACAGTTGCAACAAATAACGGGCAACGTTTTTACAGCACTTTCAGGTTCAATCCTACACAAAGCGAGGAAGACGCTCTTAGAAATTCTAGTTTAAGAAAAACACAAACGAATAGAATTTACAATGGTTATAATGTCTATGCTAAGTACGATTTAAACTTTGGAAAGCATGATTTTAATTTTTTAGTTGGTTTTAATAAAGAAGACGAAAAACAAGATGTGTTTTCAGGTTTTAGAAATGATCTAATTGATCCTACAACATCGACTTTCAATTTAGCACAGGGTGAAAATTTCTCACTTACAGACTCCTATTATGATTGGGCGGTTGTTGGTTATTTTGGTCGCCTTAATTACGGTTTTCTAGACAGGTATTTTATTGAGGCGAATTTACGTTATGATGGTTCTTCAAGGTTTGCTTCAGGTAGTAGATATGCCTTGCTACCCTCATTTTCTGTCGGTTGGGATATTAGCGAAGAACCTTTTATGAAAGACGTATCATTTTTGTCACTATTTAAACCGAGAGCTTCTTGGGGGAGGATTGGTAATCAAGAATATCGTAGACCAGGCACTAGTGTTCAAGAATATTATCCTTCTATACCGGGTTACGAAAGCTTTTTGGCAGAATGGATAAATTTAAGTAATGACCAGCGATTTATTACATTTACTCCTGCCCAATTGGTTAGTGATACTTTCACATGGGAAGAAGTAGAAACAAAGAATATTGGTTTGGATGCTGCCTTTTTCAAAAACAGATTAAACATCTC
>Ga0224506_10001639_pt1 | contig 15879 bp, 19 predicted proteins | sample SF_Jan12_sed_USG_2_FD_169108 | JGI IMG/M metagenome (GOLD analysis project Ga0224506, IMG submission 169108) | Sediment microbial communities from San Francisco Bay, California, United States - SF_Jan12_sed_USGS_8_1 | ecosystem: Environmental > Aquatic > Marine > Sediment | place: USA... | reverse complement strand
CGCGCTCTTCTCCTACCTTCACGGGTTTAGCCAATGGTGGACGCCGTGATCTACTTCTATAGCTCATTTTTTCTTCTCCTTTGTTGGTGGTAATGTATTGGCAGCGTCACTCTTAAAGGGTAGGGATAGCGTACACTTTGAACGTAGAAATTATTGTATGGTTTTCAGCCTATTCTTGATCGTTTTTGTTCTTGACTTTTGCCTTGTTGTTCTTCTTAATCGGTCGATCAAATGAATGTAAGAATATAAGTATTGAGCTTTCTTATAGGAAAAAGAGGGCAAGAGAGGAGGATGATCCGCGAGAAACTTTCCAAACGGTTCCTACTCGTAAACGTTGTCTTCACTACTAGCGCCATCGTTATAGAACGAGCGGGAATCTCACTGGGAATGTACGTTTACGCGGATGCTTACTTCCATGTCTTGGATGTGCCCTTGCTAATCATCGCTTATTGGGTAACCATAGGTCACATATCCTGGACGGCTTACAGGAAATTTGGTTGGATCGCTGGGCTTGTAACAGGCGTAATCATCGACTTACCGGTCGAATTCTTGGCCTTCCATCTTGGGTGGTGGACCTGGATTCCCAGCTGGACCCCAGCGATATTTTTCAACGCCCCTTTAGCGAACTTCTTGGTGTATTTAAGTGTAAGTTTGGGGAGTATCCTGATCTACAAGTATGTAATGCAATAAACAAACTCCGTTTGCGCGCGCCCAAAATATTGTTTCTAACACTCTATTAAGATTGGTCTCCAAATACGATTGTTTAATTCTTCACGTAGGCTAGTGCTTCTTCTAAGGTTGTTTTTTGGGGGTATTTAAAGAATTTTAGGACGTTTCTCAAGTCGCGTTCTAGGAGTTTCTCTGCGTTTGGGTGGTCTGGACGGATGAATTGAGGCCAGTCTATAATTAGTATGTGCTGGTTGGGTTGAAGGATAATGTTGTATGGACTTAGGTCCACGTGGATTATCTTGGCTTTTTGATAGGCTAGGCGTATGTTGTCCAGTATCTCATCTAAGACGGCTTTCGGGTTCGGGATTACTGGATAGCGGTAGAGCTCGTCTCCTTCTATTATGCTCATGACTAGGACATGGCGGTTTCTCGCTATCGGTCTTGGTGCAGCTACGTCGTGTGGCTCGAGGAGTTTCAGAGCGATGTGCTCCTTTTTGGCAGCTATGGTCGAGCGTTTGTGCCAATCTGGCATGTATGTGTATTTGGCTGCGTAACCCCTTTTTCTTTTAACATCATGGAAGCTAGTTCTTCCCAAGCGGTGGATTTTGACGGCCACTTGAGTTCCATCTGGTGTCAGTGCATCATAAACGTCTGACTCTTTTCCTACGCCTAAGGATTTTCCGAATTTTTCTATTATGTCTCTGTCTACAAGAGATTTCAGGGCTAGGATGTCATAGGCTGCTGTTGTGAGTTTATAGCCTTCGTATGGTTGTGATTGATATGTGAGTAGTTTCTGCTTCTGTAGTTTCATCAGGTGATGCTTAGTTGTTTGGATGTGGATGTTTGTGAGGTTTGAGATTATTTCTATGCGTAGATATTGATATCTTCGGGTCTGTTTCTCTATAGCTTCCAGTATCTGGAAGTCTTCTGGTTCAAGTTTTAGTATGTTTTGGACAGCGATGTCTGCAGCAGACATGACTATTTAGAGGTTTGATGTCCATCTTTAAGGGTGTTTTGTGTGGGAGTGTACCGGTCTAGCTTTGAAGAGAAGAAATTACCTATTTTTTTGAAAATGGTGCGGATTTAGGGTGAATAGAGTGAGAGGAAAGCAATAAGCTTCAGTAGCTCCCTACCCGCACCAATTCAAAACTCTTCATATAAGATATAAAAAACTGATGTAGGAATGTTCCATAGAAAAAGGTACATCGAACTTTCAAGCCACGTTCAAAATCATGCGCTACAGTGTACGGTCAGATTGCTGAATTTTTGCAAACAAAACGCCTGTGGATTTCCCGTCCATTGTCGCCGAGATGGTTATGAAAGGATTTTTAAGGTTTCTTGATCAATATTTGGGATTCATAAAGTTTTTTCTATTCTGAATCTTGATTAAGGGTGGGGGTTGTATGAGCGATAAGAAGCTTCACTATGGCGTGCGCCTACGAAGAGACCAGCTGAAATATTTGAAGAGAGTTGAGAACCCTTCAGAGTGGGTGAGGAAAGCGATAGACGAGAAGCGAAAGCGAGAAGAGAGACGAAGGGCTAAACCTGAATGACCCCATTTGCTAATATGTGTATATTGTGATAATTCACACGATTTCTCACATAACAGACTTTCGTAGAGGACGCAGAAGTAGATGGAATAACTATTCGATTGTGCTTATGTCCTAACTCTTGCCTGCTAGACTTCACGTGTGAAACTAAGACATATCTCGCAAGCCTCTATAACGTGAAGCCCTTTCTCGGTAGTTCTCCAGACACCTGACTCCTCAGTTATGAACCCTCCGTTCTTCAAAGCATTCAGATACTGCTCAAGCTGAGAGAAGCTCAAGCGCGCCTTGTACATTATTTGTGTCTTCTTCTCGCCACCTTTAGCAGTTTTCAGAATCTCCATGATTATGTCGTGTCGGGCTCTTCTTCTGCGAGATTGTTCAGCCATTTAATCACCCTCCCGATACAACCCGTATTGTGCGCGCATCCGTTCATTCAATAATAAGCGGTTCTGTTTATAAATCCACAACCACAAGTTCCCTTGCACAACGTTCCACCATCTTTTCAATATTCAATCCATTCTCTGCTTCCACAACTTCCTCTAGTTTCGCCTTTGTTGCAGGTTTATAGGGCACCGCATCACATCCTCCAACGCTTCTAGCTGAAACCGCATATGTTCCAATCTTTCTAGCTAATCTCTCAGTCTCAGCCTTATCAAAACCCAGCAGAGGCCTAAGAACAGGATAGCTCACAGCAGCTCTATCCAAAACCCTAAGATTCTGGAGGGTCTGACTGGCCTGCTCCCCGATTGCCTCCCCCGTCACAAGGCCTTCCGCCCCCACTTTGTCAGCTATTCTCTCTGCCACTCTATACATCATACGCTTACAGAGAATGCATGTCAAACGCCTCGGCGCGCCCTCAACAATCTCCTTCAGACTCTTTCCATACTTCACCATGTGTAGTCTCCCTGGAAAGCCGATGGCCCAATTTGACAGTACTCGGGCAACCTCAATAGCCCTTTCGGTCGTAGATTCGTCAGTAAAAGGTGCGCAGTCAAGATACAGTGGCGCTACAAGACAGCCTCTTTTCATCACAAGCCAACAAGCAACAGCGCTATCCAAACCACCACTCAGCAAACCCACAACCCGCCCCTGAACGCCCAGAGGAAAACCACCAACGCCACCAATAACATCAGAAAAAACAAAACCAAGCTCACCTCTGACCTCAACGCCAAGCCTCACGTCAGGATTGTCCAAATCAACACTTACTCTTCTGGCAGCAAACTCCTCTAGCACCTTGCGCCCAACAACCCTACAAACCTCCTGGCTAGTATAAGGATGCTCACCTACACGCCTACATTTGACAGCAAAAGCGTCACCCTTACTCAACATCCTTCCGGCTAGAGATAGACACTCCTTCACAATCATATTCAACTCAGCTTCGGTCTCCAATGCCGCAGAAACAGAAGAAACACCGAAAACCCTAGATATTCTCTCCGCAGCCTCTAGAGGCTCACTGGTCCTCAGAAAAATTCTGCCATCTCTACGAATCATATTACTATATGCTACATCATGATACTGCAATACAGCTTTTATGTTGCGCGCCAGACGCCGGAGATACCAACGTCTAGTCCAATCCTTCTTGATCCAGATCTCTCCACCCACCCTCACTATGACAACGTTGAATTTTCCACCCATGGGTGATCAACAAGTAAATCATGTGGGTCCTTGATATAATTGATACTATGATAGCTGACTCCGAATACAGATTGTTAAACTAGAGGCGAAATGTTTATTACGTCTTACGACACAATATTATAACTTACAAAACAAGATTTTAGTGCAACATGTAGCGGGTGGAAGAATGAGAAGAACCCAACGCCAAAAATGGCTCATAGACGCGCACGCCGCCGAGACCTTCCACTGGTATGATGCTTACAGAATCACAGTGAACCTCCACTAAAAAGTGCGCGTAACCTCATTTTTTAGAGTTATCACAAAGAAGAAAGATTCTGTCTTCAGATGCGCATCTTTTCCCATAATCAACAGCAAAACAAAATACAACATTCTAATAAAGTATACTAGCAGGATGGACCTTTTAACATGACCCAGAAACAAGTGGAAAAAACTTTCCAAGCCCTCTACGCCCTAGAAGACCTGAGAGAGCTGTGGCGAAAAACGACACCACATCACAAACTAACCCCAGAACAGAAGAGCGTGGCAAAAGCGCACATCAGCAAGGTCCGAAGCGCCATAGACCAGATAGAGAGGGAGCTCTAGGCATGATAAAGCCAAGAATGAGAGAAGAGCTATACATAAACCTCAACCCACTGCAGAGAGGAGGAATTGTGCCAGCAGAAGCGAGAAAAACAGCCCTAGCCTACGTAGACGGATACTCCACCTGCGACTACTGCCCCGGAACACTCCACCTCATGAAGAAACCGCCAATCCAAGACTTTCTAAAAGAGGTCGCAGAATTCCTTAACATGGACACAGCTATACTGACACATGGATGCAGAGAAGCAAAGCTCATCATTATGCGCTGCATCGCAACGCCCGGACAAACAATCGTAGTCGACTCAAACAAACACTACACAACCCAAGTGGCGGCAGAGCTTGCCGGACTGGAAATGGTCGAAGTCCCAAACAGCGGCTATCCAAATTTTGCGACAAAACCAGAAGACTACGCAAACACGATAGAGCAAGTCAAAAAGGAGACGGGAAAGCCACCAGCGCTCGGGCTACTCACGCACGTAGATTGGCTTTATGGAAACCTAGTCGATGCCGCAGCTGTCGGAGAAATCTGTCAAGAATACGGGGTACCGTTTCTGCTAAATGCAGCCTACTCCTCGGGTCGCATGCCGATAGACGGAAATCTTTTGCGTGCGGACTTCATCACATGCTCGGGCCACAAGAGCTGGGCGGCAGGGGCAGGGACGGTAGGCATCCTAGCCATGAAGAAAGAATGGGAGAAGAAAATTATGAAACCTTCGGGGCACTATAAGGTCAAGCCGCTCGAACTGCTGGGCTGTACAACGAGAGGGACAAGCGCTCTAACCTTGATGGCGTCGTTTCCACGGGTGGAGGAACGCATAAAAAATTGGAGCGAGGAAGTTGAAAAGGCAAGATGGTTCAGTGCTCAGATGGAGTCGCTGGGAGGCATAAGACAGCTGGGAGAAAAGCCCCACTGCCATGATCTTCTCCGCTTCGAGACCCCTCTCCTTAACAGAATAGCGCAAAGACACAAGAGAAGAGGATACTATCTATATGAGGAGCTAAGAGAGAGAAAAATCGTCGGAATAAAACCTGGGAGAACCAAGGGCCTCGATCTTTCCACCTACCAGCTAAAAAAAGAGCAATTGAGCTATGTCGTAGACAACTTCAAGGACATAGTAAACAAGCTTTCAGGCAGAAATTGACAGTCTATTGCTCGCTAATCTTGATCTGAAGTTTTCTTTGGATTTTTAGCGGGATGACTGTGCTATTCTCTCCATCTCATGACGTTTTCTTATGGCGTTGCTCTTGGTGTCATTCCTTGCTGCCAGAGCAAGCTCTTCTGCAAGGCACTCCTCAAGGGGACGGGGGGTTCCGAATGCTGCCTTTCTCGCGCCTTCTGAGAGAAAACGGAGAGCCAGGTCTAACCGCCTCTGTGGTGAGATGTCCACGGCCATATGATAGACCACACCTCCGTAGCCGAGTCTTGTTGTATCCTCGGAAGGAGAAGAGTTTTCGATTGCCTGGATGAGAATTTTGAGGGGGTTCTGCTTCGTTTGAAGGTGGATTATCTCGAAAGTGTTCCTAAGCAGATTGGTGGTTCTCGCCTTTTTTCCAGCGCTCATTCCTGGTCGCATGAGGTCATTCAGGAGCCTCTCGACTATGTTGACATCAGCCTTTCGAAACCGCCTGTGCTCATGTCTCCCCATACTGTGTGGAACATGGACTGGCTTCAGTGAAACGTAGCGATTGAGTCCAGGGTCTTTAACCTCGATTCCCTCGAAACTCCACTTCCCGAACAATTTGACCTCTTCTGCCTCGCTCAAGCGAGTCACCTCAACGAACGTCTTGAGTCTGAGCAGTGTTATTTAAACATTCTTGGGAAAGCTTCTGTTCACCTTTTCGTTTTTTATGTTATGGAGCTTTGATTTTTTTCCGTGAAGGTAGTTTCTTCATCAGGCGAACTCCGTCAACGCCCTGAGAGTAGAAATCCTTCAGAACATCCAATTGGGTGTAACCATGTTTTTGATAGAGCTCTAGCGCAGCTACATTTTCTCTGCGAGCCTCAAGGTAGCAGATCTCAACCTCGTTCTCAACAAATAGTTGCTCAAGCCCGCTAAGGAGTCTCAGTCCAACACCCTTTCTTCGATGCTTGGCGACAACGTCTATGGTGTAAACATGCCCTGTCCTCATGATACTAAGGTTGTGGATGACACCCACAATGAAACCGGCGATTTCGTCGTCTATTCGGGCAATCAGGCTTATGCCTTTCGGATTTTCCAGAAGATACTCTAGCTGTTCCTTCGTGAATGCCTCCGTGGTGAAGCATTCTCTCTCGATGTTCCAGAGTGTCTCTAGATCATCGGTTGTGGCTCGTCTTACGTGGATGGACAATGAATCACCGACTATTCAGGTTAAGCTTTTGCAGGTAGAGAAATTTGAGAGTTTTGGACACAGCTGCCGGCTATCACTTGTCGCGAAATTCGAGAACAACAAATCTAGAACCGAGTTTCTCTGCATAAGACTCAGCGATCTTCTTTGCAACATTTTTCTCGCTGAAATACAGGAGGTGACTCTGACAGTTCCCTCTGCAGTCTGAAGAACCGAAGCCTGAAATGGGAATTCTAGCACCTCCCCGCCTTTTAATGTGACAATTCAGCTCACATTCCATCTCTCTATCTGTTTCTGCAGCCACGACGGCAGTCACTGCTGCGTGTCTATGAGCGAGAAGCAAGTCTATGTGCCAGTGCTTCTTTTTCCCGGTTTTTCTTAAGTGTCGAGAAACACGTTGTTTCAGGCTTGAGGCTCTGGTTCCGAGGGCTGAGCCGGTGTAGGTGTAATATCCTTTTGGAAAGTTTTTGACGCCCAGCTGCCCCACATTTACGCGAATCTCTTTTGATAAAAATATGATTAACGAGTAGATTCCCCTCACAGGAAGGGCATCGATCAAAGCCGTGTCGCTTTTCCTCCAACAGAAGGGATATAGATATCAGTAATAAGCATGATACGTTTAGCTTTGCCGTAGGAGATAGAAAATCCTTAAAACTGCGGCCTAACAACTACTCAGCTACGAGAGGAAGAAACATGGACGGCAACCAAACAGTCGAGAAGAAAGATCCCATAAAAATACATAGAGAAGGAACAGCCCTGTCTGACACTGGGAAGCATGAGAAAGCGATAGAAAAGTTCCTCGAAGCTTCTGAGGTATACGAAAAGGTAGGCAACATCTTCGATGCATCTTATACTCTGTATAAGGCTGCTGAGTGTAGCTTCATACTAAAAGATTATAGCACAGCGAGTGAACGCTTTCTGAAAGCAGCGGAACTAGCATTTAAGAAAGGCTTTGACCGCTTCGGAGTGAGCGCACTGGAATACACTCTCGACTGCTACAAGGCTGCAGGCGAAGAGGGAAAGATCGAAGAGCTAAAAAAGAAGATAAAGGAAGCTAAAGAAAAGCTCTCAGCTTTCTGATCAGCCTCTTCAACTAATTCCTGCCTTCTTTTGTTCCATTGCTCTTTGTTCATGAAAACGTTTATGTCTCATATGAACGACTATCCTCTTCAGATAAGCACTGAACCCAAAGGTAATTTCATGGAAACGGAGTTTCAGGTCGTAGTTGAACTCTGCGAGAAATTGGAGGCAACATCCAAACGTACATTAATGGTGAGCCTAGTCGCTGATTTTCTAAGGCGTTTAGAAGCAGATGAGGTGGAGCCTGCTGTATCTATGCTTCTCGGCAGAGCATTCCCAAAATGGGATCAAAGGACGCTTGAGGTAAGCTGGAGGACACTAAGTGGAGTGATCAAACGCATAACTGACGTGAAGTGGAGCAAATTTAGCGAGGCTTTTGGCAAAACAGGTGACGTAGGAGCAGCGACAAAAATAGTCTTTGAGAGCGGTAAGATTCGAAAGCAAGCTGCGCTATTCGAGGAGCCCTTGACGATTCTCGAGGTGAGGCGCAGCCTAGAGGCTATAGCCGAGGCTACAGGGCATGGTTCACGAGAACGGAAAGAACGCTTGCTAGAAACATTGTTGGGGAGAGCCACATCGTTAGACGCAAAATATATAGTTAAGATCATGATTGGCGAGATGAGGACCGGTTTCCACGAGGGTCTGATGGAGCTCGCCGTCTCCAAAGCCTTCAATGTCTCTCACGAAACGGTTCAGAGGGCGAGCATGCTAACAGGGGACACCGGAGAAGTCGCTGGGATAGCCAAAATTGAAGGCGGAGAGGGCTTGTCGAGGCTTCAGTTTCAACTTTTCAGGCCTATCAAGCCCATGCTGGCTCAGACGGCTGACGATGTGAATGAAGTTCTTGAAGAGCATGGTGGAGAGACCGCATTCGAACAAAAGCTCGACGGAGCTCGCATTCAGATTCATAAATGCGGGAATGACGTGAGAATTTATAGTCGCAGACTGACGGACGTAACAGAGAGCTTTCCTGAAATAGTGCGGTTGAGTAGAGACGAAGTTGGGGCGCGTAAAGTCATTGTGGAAGGGGAGGTCATAGCCTTAGGGGAGGATGGAAGACCATTGCCATTTCAACATCTAATGAGGAGATTCCGAAGAGCGCGCAACATAGAAGAGATGGTTAAGCTCATTCCAGTTGAACTCTATCTCTTCGACCTCCCATATCTCGACGGACAAAGCCTGACTACTCACTCATACGCCGAGCGAAGAGAGACACTGGAAGAAATCGCCGGAAGTATAAGCCTGACAAAACAGCTGGTGACGAGTGATGCTCAGGAGGCAGAGAGGTTTCTTGATGATGCCATAGCTGAAGGCCATGAAGGGTTAATGGCGAAGAAACTGGACAGTCCTTACACTCCGGGAATCCGCGGGAAACGCTGGTTCAAGATAAAGAAAACTTTGGAGCCTTTGGATCTAGTTATTGTTGCTGCAGAGTGGGGATATGGAAGGAGGCACAACTGGCTTTCAGACTACCACCTTGCAGCCAAAAACGCCGAAACTGGGGAATTACTTATGGTCGGAAAAACCTTCAAGGGACTAACAGATGAAGAGTTCATCGAAATGACAAAAAGACTGAAGGAGCTGTCTATTACAGAGGAACATGGAAAAGTTGTGGTCGCACCAAAAATAGTCATTGAGGTAGCCTACAACGAAATCCAGAAGAGCCCAAAATACAAGTGTGGGATGGCTCTGCGCTTCGCACGAATAACGAGAATTCGAGATGATCTGGGTTCGGAAGATGCTGACACGATTCAAAGAGTTAGAGAAATCTACGAGAAACAATTTGAGAAAAAGGCGAGATACTCCAACTTTTGAACGAATACTAATACTTTGCTATTTATTCACGAGCATTTACTTGCCATGAACAACGAAAAAGACATTCTTGTATATTATATGGTGTTGTGGACGCTCTGATGTTTCCAAAGTTTCCAGTGAATTGTCATAAATCACGTTTTAAATAGCCGTATAATGAAACACATTTTGTGACTTTTACCAAAGACATTGAAATATACGTTGATTCTTGAAACTGCTCGATGACTGCATACGAAGAGTAGATGCCTCACGCATAACAGATATTAAAGAGAAAAAAGGCGTACTATCTTAAAGACAAACTGTGCAATAAGTACGGCCTTCGTGAAATGGTGAATGCCTGGTGTTAACAGCGATTTTACTGACTCTTATCACCTTTGCCCTGAATTCGATCTTCTTGATGTTCTATTTTTCAGCTGTTGTTTTAGATTCCCTAAGTAAACGCACCATACACATGGACGCTGTTAAAATTGCTTTGCCAGGAGCGGTTCTACTTTCTGTTTTCGTCTTCCTCACTCCCATAATGCCTAATTTAATGCCGTTGGGACCTCTATCCAGTTCGATGGATATGGGCATCAGTGCAGCTACAGTAGTCTGGGTAGTGTTAACTAGGCGTTACTGCGAAACAAGCTGGTTGGGTAGCATTGTAATTGTAGCAGTTGCAGCGATATTTTGCCTGCTTGTTGTAGGCTTTGTTGATAAGTTACTAGCGCTAGTGATGAGGCCTGGCGTGTATCCCTGAAATAGTAGAAGAACATATAAGGATTTCTGATGAAACATTGGTGTTAGAATGAGTTTCCACTATTAATACTTCGAAAACTTCACAATTGTTTGTAGAGTAGTTGTAGCACAATAGCGATAATGGATACATCCATCGCAAACAAGAAAATGGCACCAAATATGTAATACGCATAGCTGGATCTTCCCAAAGGCGCGGATAGCCACCAAGACCTAGCTTCATACTGAACGTAGAGTCCGAAACAGATGGGTAACAGAGCCAAGACAACAGCCAGTAGATAGAACTTCAACCTCAACCGCGACCTAAACATTCCCAACAACCTCCCAACCCATCGAATTACCTTGCTACATAATACCTTGTATATAATGCCTTTATCTCTATCTCTTCGTCATACTGTGTCCATGCGCTTGGCAACGTTCAGTCTAACGAGAGACTTGTAAGAGCGCCGTCATACGTGCATGAGCAAAACGTAAAAGCAACTTTCATTCTATGAAATAGAAGTCTAAAGGTGTTTGAAACATGGAAAAGACAATTGTTAGATACGAACCATTCAAGGAGATAGTGGTGATGGAGTGCACCAGATTCTCGACGCCTGACGACCTAGCACGCTTTGTGAACATCGCAGCCGGAGGCAAACCAAGCGGCATATACTGGGCAGACGGAGTGGCCTTCATCTACTTTCCGGTGCCGACATCAACAGAAACCGCAGCAAAATCTGTAATTGAAGAGAAACGCGTCTACTGGGCCTTCCTGAGTTACGCACCAATGCCACAATATAACCCAAAAATCGGGACAAAAGAGGGAATTATTGTTCCAGTTCTTGACATGTCAACTAGTCCCTTGTTTAGAAGGGTCACCCAGTGGCTGAAAAAGCATAAGCCCAAAACAGAAAAATAATAAATCACACAATCCTAAAACCAACAAAATTCAAGGTGAAAGCTGTGAAGAGAAACAATCTAGTGCCTCTAATCTCAATTGCAGTCGGAATTCTTATTCTAATGCACCACTTGATCTACTCTAGTAGACTCTTTGACGAAAGAGATGGCCTTCACCAAGAGTTCTTTGCTGGCGTGTTCATAGCCTTCAGAATGGGAGCATTCCTTTTCGGAGCGAGAAGTATTTAGTAGATTCTTCAAGGGCTATCCTATACTACCGAACGTCAAGTTGTAGCATTTTTCCGAAGCTTCTTCACGTACTCCTCAAAACAACCTCTCTTCCTGAGATACTCTCCATATCTAACCAGAGCAGCCATCGACCTAGCAGCGTCCTCGGGAGAGAAATATGCGGGAATTCCCAGCTTATCAAACCTTGAGCGAATATAAAGAGCCATCTCGGTTTCGCCTATGGCACACGCGACAACAGGCTTAGTATAATTCTCTGCTAATTCAGCTATCATATCAACAAAGTCCTCCTGCAGACCTGGAACGTGATGAAGCCCCAGCACAATCACACCATAGATTTCAGGGTCATCAAGGACAATTTTTGTGCCAGCCTCAAACATCTCAGAGGTCACTGACCCCGTGAGGTCAAGGGGGTTCAAGTTCGTTGCGAAAGCCGGAATCTTACCCTTCTTCTTCAGCTCCTCAAACTGCTGAACGGTCTCATCGGAGAATCTCTTCACGTTTACTCCTCTAGACACACATTCATCAACAGCCATAATTCCTGGTCCACCAGCGTCCGTGATTATGGCAATGTTGTTTCCTGCTGCAGGAGGCTGAAAGGCTAAGGCCTTACCAACATCGAAAAACTCTTCCATGTCTCTGACTCTGATTACGCCTGATTGCGTAAAAGCACTGTCATAGATCCTATCAGAACCTGCGATTGCTCCGGTGTGAGAGAGAGCTGCTCTCGCCCCCGCCTTCGTTTTTCCCAGTTTCATTGCGACTATGGGCTTTTGTTTCGTCACCTCTTTCGCGACTTCCATAAACTCTCTCCCGGCATCTATACTCTCCACATACAGAAGGATAACCCGTGTCCTATTATCATGCAGAAGATAACGGAGCATCTCTGATTCGTCTACGTCGCACTTGTTGCCGAAACTCACGAACTTGCTAACGCCTAACTGCTTGCCAGCCAGATAGTCCAGTGCAGACACACCAAACGCGCCGCTCTGGGTGACGATAGCTATCGGTCCAGACATAGGGCGAGGTGTGGCAACGACCTCGTCTCCTGTGGTAAGAACCTTCGTCTCAGGTAGAAAGAGCATGTCTACTCCAGTCTCGGAATCGTATACGCCCAGGCAGTTCGGACCCAAAACTCTGATTCCAGCTTCCCAGGCGATTGCTGTGACCTGCTCCTCAAGTTCGTGATTTCCGACCTCGCCGAAGCCACCGCTAATGATTACTGCTGCCTTGACGCTTTTGAGCGCTGCGTCTCTCATGATCTGCGGAACGATTTCAGCCGGAACCACAATAACTGTCAGTTCCACCTCTTCAGGGATTTTTGTGATTGATGGGTAGCATCTAAATCCGAGAATCTGCTTCTCATGTGGGTTGACTGGGTAAAGTTCCCCTCTCAAGATGCCTCTCCGTTTGCTATCAGCAAAGTTCTTGAAGATTACGTGGCCCGCTTTCATGATCTTGCGTGACGCTCCCACGACCGCAACCGATCTCGGCTCGAAAAACAAATCCATCTGTTCAATGACGGATTTCATCTCGCTTATTCTCCGGTAGGTTAGGCAAGCTTTCTCTTTATTGAATGCTTATCTTCTTCTCATCTCATAAGGTTTTACGATAACGACAGGCTTGTGATCTAATTCGTTCAGCATGTCCCATGTAACCCCAGTCACAGACACACCGAATCTCTCAGCCATATCCCAGACAGTTCTTCCAGCACCAAAACCTCTAGCTTTATCGGTTATTTCAGCGATTTCAAGAGCCTCTTCTGCCTGCATCTGAGAGCCCGCAACCGCCATGGGAGTGGCTCTATGTCTCATTTTCAGGAATCTTCCAATTATATGAGAGAGAACGCCTCCAAGCGAGTGTATTCCATTGATTGGTTTGGGGCGGGGAGTGAAATGGAATGTCCTTAACGAATATGTTTTGTCGGTGTCTACAATCATGACTACGACGTTCTTGCCTAACTTAGTTCTTATATAACTACGGATTTTTTGTGCAATCTCTGGAGCGTTTCTAAGTGGAAGGCTGACGTAGGAATATGGAAGATTGCTTGCGTCTATTCCCCCCTCAGAGCCGAACATCAGGGCTTTCAAGAATCCCGTTTGTTCTAGGGCTAGTTGCTTATGCGCGCTTCCCCCTTCTAGGGGATAGATGCGAAGGTGCTGAAGTGTTTCATTTCGGAGCCGGGAGAGCGGTCCAAGGAAATAGCCCCAGACTAGACGCATCCAGTACTTGGCGAGCAACCTTGCCATCATGCCTGGCTTGATCGTGCTTTCGTCCACGACGTTGCCGCGGGCTGTTGATATGGCTTTTTCCGAAACCGTGACTATGTCTCCATCCTGGATCTGATTCTCTATGCAATCAACTATCCTTTGGAGGTAGTCTTCTCCAGGCCTCCAGTATCCTGTTGGCACTGTTACCGTTTTGTATCTTCTAACCACCATACATCACGAGAATCCAAGCTTCTAAGGGTTTATCCAAGTGTAAATAGATAAAAACACCATTAATATACGGCTCTAATCCTTAAGGTGAATCTAAGAAACTCGGAGGCCTGTGAAAATGGCGCGGGAACGAGATGAAGACGTAGACATTTTTCAGCTTCTTGAACAGGCCTCTGAGAAAAGAAGGAGAGAGGAGAGAGAGCAGCTTCTGCAGTCTCTTGGCGTGAAAGAGTTTTTCGAAGAGGGAAGCATAAAGATCGAGACGATTATTTGTGATGGGGTCGAATGCAAGTTGTGTATTGAAGCCTGCCCAACCAATGCTCTCTACTGGAGATCAGGAAAAGTGGGGATCGTTGAGGAGTTGTGTGTGTTTTGCACAGCCTGCGTTCTCACCTGCATCGTTGATAACTGTATCAGAGTAAAGAGGAAACGTCCTAACGGAGATGTGGAGGAGTTCAGTACACCAGAAGAGGCTTTGAGGCTTCTGCAGGGAATAAATTCCCGAAAGGTGCATCGGATAGTGAAACGTCGTCTTCCAACAGCCGAAGCCTATCTTGAACGATACGTCAAATAGTCCTTTGTAATTGGTTTGTTAAGAGAATTTTGTTCCAGAAAATCTAGAATTCTCCATTAATCCTCTTTTGGAGGCCAATTTTCCTTTAGGAACTTCGGGATTCCGGAGGAGTCTGTTGGACCCACCTTGACATGCCATTTGGATAATTCCTCGATCTCTCCACTCAACCTAGCAGCCATACCCGGAATAATTAGATGTCTATGTCTGACTTTCTGTTCTACTCCGGTCTCCCTAATCGCGTCCGCAACCATATCTGAGGTCAGTCTCCTTCCGGCTATGGCGCTCTGGACGCTAAGTCCTTCAGTGTCAATCACGATTAGGTAGGAGTCCGCGCCTCCTGATTCGATATCGGATTGAACCGTGAAATATGTTAGGGCGTAGTTTGTTGTGAACATCACCGGCGAGTTTTCATTTGGCTTACCAAAAACCCTCAGTCCAGGTTCAACGGCCACGGGCTTCCGCGGATCAGTGTAGATGTTAAACCTCCACACGACAGTCGGCAATTGGACCCATCCATCTAGGCTATGCATAATCAGTAGGTCGGCATATCTACTCATGAGCATCGACGCCACGTAGGCTTCTCTCCACGCGTTGAGCTCCGGTTTGCCTTCTCCTTCAAGCCAAGCTGTTATGGGGGTTCCGATGAGGGGATACCCAAGTGTTTCGTCTCTCCCTTTGCACACGGCCCTCCGTATCATGGTGAAGTTGTTGATTGTGTCTGACACTCCGTCGCCTGTGAAGGTTCCCGGGTCGAGAACCAGATCTTCAACGCCGTATTCAGTTAGCGTTTTGGCTAGTGACTTCAGAAGATCCAGGTCGTTGGGTGCAAGGACGGCTAGAGGGCACTTGTACATCAGGGCAAGCTCAGCCATGTCTCTCCAATTATCTGTGGTGGCGGCATAGATTAGCGGTCTCCTCTCGTGGGACGCGATTAAGGCTGGCTCCATGACTTCTGGGTTGAGGGCGCATAGAATAAGTGGTAGATCGGTTGTTTCCATGACCTTATCAACGGCGGATTTGAAGGCCGTCGGGTCGTTAGAGACCGATCGAACAGCTATTGCGTCGAGTGTCAGCTCCCTGCCTATGTACTTGTATAAGAACTCTTCAACCCTCTTCACTCTCTTAACGAGTTCAGTCTCTGACGTTACGTCTGTAACGTCTATGGCTATGGGAGTTAGGTTATGGTAGGCAAGTTCATGCCTATACATCACAAGCTTTCCCCCAATCCTGACCGCCTTGTTCCCCGCTCCTATCGTGATCTCCTTGACAGGTGGCTTAAGCATTTCCCGAAGCTTTTGATAGGCCTCCTTAAACTCGGGCTTCAGTAGAGGTGGGCAGTCCTTGAGCCTAGCCTCTC
>Ga0224506_10001636_pt1 | contig 15890 bp, 13 predicted proteins | sample SF_Jan12_sed_USG_2_FD_169108 | JGI IMG/M metagenome (GOLD analysis project Ga0224506, IMG submission 169108) | Sediment microbial communities from San Francisco Bay, California, United States - SF_Jan12_sed_USGS_8_1 | ecosystem: Environmental > Aquatic > Marine > Sediment | place: USA... | reverse complement strand
CCTCAGCCAGAGATTATTGAGCTAATTCAGGATAAAAGAAAGCAAAAGCAATTTTATACATCGAATAACATCCCTACTGCCAAATATATATTAACAAATAGCAAGCAGGAGGTTGTAGATAATAAGCATTTTCTTCCAGCTGTAAATAAGCTAGGAACGGAAGGGTATGATGGAAGAGGAGTACAAATCCTTCGGACTGTGGATGATTTGGATAAGGCGTTTGATAAGCAAGGGCTTCTTGAAAAACTCATTGATTTTGATACGGAGATTGCGGTAATTGTAGCTCGGACAGTAACAGGTGAGATAGTTACCTATCCAGCGGTAGAATTAGTGTTTCATCCTGAACACAACCTTGTTGAATATTTGTTTTCTCCTGCTAATGTATCAGCGGAGGTTGCTAAAAAAGCAGAAAAAATTGCGATTGAAGTGATTGAAAAATTGGGTATGATAGGGATTTTAGCCGTTGAAATGTTTGTGGATAAAAAGGGTGATGTGCTTGTTAATGAAGTAGCACCACGACCTCATAATAGTGGACATCAGACCATCGAAGGAAATATCACTTCTCAGTACGAGCAGCATTTAAGAGCAGTCTTGGGATGGCCACTTGGCAAAACACAACAAATACTACCCGCAGCAATGGTGAATATATTAGGTCATGAAGGATATACAGGGATAGCTAGGTATGAAGGCATGGATGAAATATTAAGAGAAGAAGGAGTTCATGTTCACTTGTACGGTAAAAAAATTACAAAACCATACCGTAAAATGGGTCATGTGACGCTAGTGGCACAAGAGCCAGAAATTTTAAAGAACAAAGTAAATTTCGTTAAGAAAACATTAAAAGTAAAAGCATGAGCAAGCCAATAGTAGGGATAATAATGGGTAGCGATTCAGATTTAAAAATAATGTCGCAAGCATCGGAAGTACTAAATGCGTTGGAGGTAGACTACGAAATAACAGTAGTGTCGGCACACCGTACGCCACACCGTATGGTCGAGTATGCTGAAGGCGCAAAAAAGAAAGGATTGAAAGTGATTATAGCAGGAGCGGGAGGGGCGGCCCATTTGCCAGGCATGGTAGCTTCACTTACCACGTTGCCTGTAATTGGTGTTCCTATTAAGTCGAGTAACTCAATTGATGGTTGGGATTCTGTGTTGTCCATCTTGCAAATGCCAGGTGGTGTTCCTGTGGCGACTGTAGCTCTTGATGGCGCAAAAAATGCAGGGATACTAGCGGCTCAAATTGTTGGAACTTTTGATGAGAAAATAGCCGAAAATTTGGTGGTATATAAAAACCAATTACGAGAAAAAGTAGAACTATCTATTAAAAAAGTAGAACAATCAAACCAATAAATAGGTGATTGACCGACAAATAGTTGGTTTCAAGAATAAAAGATAGTGATCTTCTTATAAAATCACTATCTTTTCGACAGACTTAATTGCATACGATAATGGTAAATCCAGGGCAAAAAGGTTGGCTTAAAGATTATTTGGAGGTAAGAAAAAACCAATTTTTGAAAATGGAAGGGGAGAGTATGTCTAAGAGAGGCAGACATCCAGATGAATCTCTCTACAGCATCGTACAGCCTAGTGGTCTTATGTATGGGCAACCCATCAACTTACAAGGTGTAGCGATAGAGGAGCAATTGGCTTGGGACGAAGACAGTAGGTTAAAGGTGCTACTTGCAGAGAGCTTTATTAATAGCTCATTTCTTTTTAGTGAAAAGGAAGCACATAGTGCCGATGAATTTTCTGAAATGATATTAGAAACAACTTCAGGAATAAGTCGTTTTTACAATGAAATATACCCTGAAATAGCTACCTCTACAAAAACAATCTTTGGAAAGAATAAATCGCCTTTAGAAGTAGCTGAAAAAATAATAGATAAGCGCATCGGGATACAAACTTCTTCAAAGGGAGATTTTTGGAATAATTTTTTTCAAAACAGTTTGTTGTTTTTAGATATTTTTGTCTTCGGACAATGGATACATACAAATGCTGAAAATGTTGTTTCTGAATATTTTAGGCAAGAAAAAGAAGACTTACGATTTTCGGTAGTGAAAGTATTGGCCTCTGCATCGCATGCGAATAAACATATTGAAGCAGAGGAGCGTAAATTATTCGAATATTTCATTAATTCTTCGGATTTGAACGAAGAAAAAAAGGCACAAGCCTATCGGTATTTAGAGGAGGGAGTTGATCTAGAAGAGGTAGTCTTACCCGCCACAAATTCTTGGATTCTGAGGAAGTACTTTTTAGAACTTGCCATATTGGTAATATGGATAGATAAGCGAGTAGAAGATTCTGAAAAAGCGTATTTAGAGAAATTTAGGCAAATGCTTAATTTTTCAGATGATGACTTTGATAACAGTATGATTGCTATTGAGGGGTTTGTATTAGAACATTGGAAAGAGCTAGATTACCTCCAAAACAAAAAAGATTTCGAGGCGGTTAGCGAGGAGTACATTAAGAGACTTTCTAAAATTACGGATCGAAATAAAAGCCGAATATCTAATCAATTAAAAAGTAATAAAGAAACGACACGTCTACTACAAAAACTCAACAATGAGGGGTTAGATGAAAAAGAAAAAGAAAAGTTAAAAGAAAAACTGATTACGGTACTTCATACCATTCCCTCTTTTGTAATCATTGCTCTACCGGGTAAGTTTTTAAGTTTACCCGTATTACTTAAGATTTTTCAAAAGGAAATCAATGAAGATTAATCTTCATTGATAACACTTTGACTTATTTCTTCGGGTTTCGGTAACAATACAGATAGGAGGATAGACAATATTAATGTTAGAATAATAACGCCAAAAGACATTTCTATTGGAATATGAATATCAATGTATTCCCATTCTAGTAACATTTTGGCACCAATAAAAACAAGAATAAAAGATAATCCTTTTTGCAATAAATAGAATTTGTCTAAAATTCCTGCTAGAAGAAAGAATTTTGCTCTTAGCCCCAATATTGCAAATATATTGGACGTATAAATAATAAACTCATTAACTGTAATTGCAAAAGCAGCCGGAATAGAATCTACCGCAAATATTAGGTCTGTAGTTTCAATTAAAATAATAACAAGAAATAGAGGCGTAAAAATAAGTTTCCCATCCTTTCTAAGTACAAACTTACCTCCATGATCACCTTCACTAATGGGTAAGTATTTACGAGCAATTTTTAGAAAAATGTTTTTCTCAGGCTCGATTTCATCTTCTTGATCTTCAAAAAATATTTTAATACCTGTATATACTAGAAATATTCCAAAAATATATAAAATCCAATAAAACTGACCAATCAGTATTGCCCCAACAAAAATGAAGATTGCGCGAAAAACTAATGCCCCAAGTATTCCCCAAAACAGAATGTTATGATAATAATTTTCATTTACATTGAAATAGCGAAGGATAAGTAAGATAACAAATATGTTATCTACAGAAAGGGCATACTCGGTAAGGTATGCAGAAAAATATTCAAGTGATTTTTCTGTACCCCCGTCATATAAATAAATAAGATAACCGAAAATAACAGAGATTACAACCCAAAATATTGATTGATAAAGGGCTGATTTAGTCGATATTTTTTGTGCTTTTTTATTAAAAAACCCAAGATCTATCACCAAAAAAACAACAATAATGGCAGAAAATAGAATAAACAAATAGGTTTCTTCTATGGTAAACAAATTAGATAGTAGCATTATTTAAAATATATCTCCTTGTTTTATGATAATTACCATAGTACTAGACTGTTTTAATTTTATTCATAAACTTACATCATTATTTTTGATATAAAACAAATGTAATAAAATAATGTTAGTTTACATCTGTAAAGTATACCAAAAACTTTCGATATAGCAGATATGTTTTTAAATTGATATAAGTAACTTAATTGTTTTTTAGTTTTTCCGATAAATAATACATAACCATTTGTAAATCAAATCAATAAAATAAATCATGATTTTTATATAACTAAAAAAGAAGAAACATAATTTGAGAAACTTTATGTATCTTTAAACGGTAATATGAACATTAACATATAAAATTTGATTTGACATGGTTTCAATATTTATTCTAAATAAGGAATTAGCTTACATCTAAAAAGAATATATAAATTCAAAATTTAAAAAAATGTATAGATATAATAGAATATTAGTAGGGTTGGATTTGACGGGGATAGATGATGTGATTATTCAGTATGTGGATTTTTTATGTAGCTTCTTCGAGGTAGATAAGGTTTATTTTTTTCATGTAGCAAGAACATTTGAACTTCCTTCTGGAATATTGGAAAAATATCCTGACTTAATAGCCCCAATTGATGAAACCATTGAAAAGCAACTCAAGGATAAAATAGAAAAAAACTTTAGTAGTAACGTTGAGTACAGCATCGAAGTAAAAGAAGGAAACCCAACAGATCAGATATTAAGATGGACAGATTTTAAAGAAATTGATTTAGTAGTATTAGGTAAGAAGGAAAAACTAAAAGGCGATGGGGTATTACCAGGAAAACTAGTGAAAACCAGTCATTGCTCGGTCTTGTTTATTCCTGAATCTGCAAAACCTATCATTAATAAAATAATGCTTCCAGTTGATTTTTCTAAAACGGGAGAAATGACAGTAGAAGTGGGAACAAAAATACAGAATAAACTTGGGTGTAGCCTTCTATTCCAACACAGTTATCACGTGCCTACTGGCTATCATGCGTCTGGAAAATCGTATGAAGAATTTGCCACTTTAATGTGCGAACATGCTGAAAAAGATTTGAAAAAATTCATTAAACCAAGTGGTCTTAGTACAGATAAAATTGCTATTAACTTATCCCTTGACGAAGACAGTGATCCAGCTACACAAATAATTCAATTATCGATCTCTGAGCAGGTAGATTTAATTATCATTGGTTCGAAAGGGCGCTCAGATTTCGCTTCAATACTTATTGGCTCTGTAGCCGAAAAAATATGTAAACTTGAAGAGAAAGCACCCGTATTAGTAGTAAAAAACAAACAACAAAACATGGGGTTCTTAGAAGCCCTCTTAAAAATTTAAACGTTAATAGTATGAAACAAACACTCACCATAGCCATTTGTATAGCGATTTCATTTATGAGTATATCACAAACAAAACTGATAGAAAAAGTAACTAAAACAGGGAATGATATTGTAATTCCCTATCAAAAATATGAATTAGACAATGGTTTGACCTTAATTATTCACGAGGATAATTCTGACCCTGTAGTACACGTAGATGTCACGTATCATGTAGGCTCCGCCAGAGAAGAACTAAAAAAATCAGGCTTTGCCCACTTTTTTGAACATATGATGTTTCAAGGATCCGACAATGTGGGTGACGAAGAACATTTTAAGTTCGTGACCGAATCTGGGGGAACATTGAATGGTAGCACTAACCGAGACAGAACGAATTATTTTGAGACAGTGCCAAGTAATCAGCTTGAAAGGATGTTGTGGTTAGAAGCCGATAGAATGGGTTTTTTGTTAGATGCTGTGACTCAGGAAAAATTTGAAGTACAGAGGGCAACAGTTAAAAACGAAAAGGGACAGAATTATGACAATAGACCTTATGGCCAATGGACAGAACTTAACGCTGGGGCATTATATCCGTATGGACATCCCTACTCATGGCTCACGATAGGCTTGTTAGAGGATCTTGACAGGGTTGATGTGAACGATTTAAAGAAATTTTTTATGCGTTGGTATGGCCCCAACAACGCTACATTAACCGTTGGTGGAGATGTAAAACCTAAAGAAGTAATTTCATTAGTTGAAAAATACTTTGGCTCTATCCCACGTGGTGCTGACGTAAAAAACATGAATCTAGATCCTATCACTTTGGATAAAGATCGATATGTATCATATTACGATAAAAATATTCGTTTTCCTGCTTTATTGTTTACCTACCCTAGTGTACCAAGGTATCATCCTGATGAGCCTGCGTTAGATTGTTTGGCCGAAATATTAGGCACAGGTAATTCATCTTATTTTTATCAATCTTTTGTGAAAACACAAAAAGCAATTCAATCAAGTGTATTTCACAACTGTAGCGAACTAGCAGGAGAGTTCACCATGTTTGTATTGCCCTATCCTGGGCGTTCGCTATCGGAGTTTGAAGCAGAAATGCGTACCGCATTAGACGATTTTGAAAAAAATGGTGTGAGCGATGAAGATATAAAAAAATTCAAATCGCGTTATGAATCAAGAACCATTAATGGATTAGCAACGGTGAGTGGAAAAGTATCTCAATTAGCCGCTTACCAAACGTTTAAAGACAACCCCAATTTCTTTAAAACAGAACTTGACAGGTATCTTGCGGTAACCAAGGAGGATGTAATTCGCGTTTATAATCAATATATAAAAGGGAAATACGGAGTGTTACAAAGCGTTTTAGCAAGTGAAGATGGACTACCCGCAAAACCTAATAACTATGAAGCCCCCACTTCAGGAGAAAACCCTTACCCTACTACTGATTATTCAGGGTTATCCTACAACAAAACCAAGGATAGTTTTGATAGAAGCATAAAGCCAGAACCAGGGCCAGCTCCTTTGGTTAAAGTTCCTGATTTTTGGAACGATAAATGGGCAAATGGTTTAAAAGTTATTGGTACTAAAAGCGATGAAATACCAACGGTAGCTATTCAACTTACCATAAATGGAGGGCATAAAATGCAAGCCAATGACCCAACAAAAGCGGGGCTGTCATCATTAACGGCTTCGATGCTTAATGAAGCTACTGAAAAATACACTTCTGAAGAAATAGCAGATGAGTTACAGAAGCTGGGGAGTTCTATTAGTATCTACTCTGGAAATACAAATACTACAATTAGTGTACAGTCGTTGGCTAAAAATTTAGAAGCAACCGTACAACTTATGGAGGAAAAATTAATGCATCCAAAATTTGATGCTACGGATTTTGAAAGAATAAAAAAACAGCAATTAGAGAGTGTAAAGGCTCAAGAAAAACAACCTGTGCCGATTGCCAATATGGTATATAACCGACTACTCTATGGCGATAAACACATCATGTCTGTTCCTGCTATTGGAATAGAAGAAACCGTGAACAGTATTACACTAGATGATGTAAAAAAATTCTATGCCGAGAGTTATTCTCCTTCGGTAGCTGAATTGGTTGTTGTTGGTGACGTAGACAAAGAAGAGGTAATAGGCACACTTGGGTTTTTATCTCGTTGGGAAGCAAAATCTGTTACTATTCCAGAGATGCCTGAGCCTAACCCTATTGATAAAACGAAAATTTATTTGGTAGATAAAGAAAAAGCACCTCAATCGGAAATACGAATAGGCTATATGACCGAAATGAAGTATGATGCTACAGGCGATTATTACAAATCGTATTTAATGAATTACACATTAGGAGGGGCATTTAATAGCCGAATAAATTTAAACCTGAGAGAAGATAAAGGCTACACCTATGGAGCACGTTCTTATTTTAATAGCAACGATACCCCTGGTCCTTTTACAGCAAGTGCAGGAGTAAAAGGAAATGTTACTGACAGTGCCGTAATGGAATTTATGAGAGAAATTAATGAATTTCAAAAATCAGGAATTACAAATGATGAACTCACCTTCTTAAAAAAATCCATTGGACAAAGAGATGCTCGTAGCTATGAAGCTCCTTATCAGAAAGCTGGATTTTTAAGAAGAATTGTACACTATGATTTAGATAAAAGTTTTGTTGATGAACAAAATAAAATTATAAGTAATATCACTAAGGAAGAGATAGATGGATTAGCGAAAAAACACTTACCCGTTGACCAGATGAATATATTGATAGTAGGCGATAAAGAAACCGTAAAGCCAGGGCTGGCTCAATTAGGTTATGAAATTATTGAGCTAGATGCTAAAGGAAATATAGTGAAAGATGACACTAAAATTGAGATGGAAAAGTAGAAAACAACATTTACTCAAGTTAAAAAAGCAACTCAGTAGTTACTGAGTTGCTTTTTTATTGTAGGATGCGACCAATAATAGAAATCTTCAGGCTATCTCTTGTAACAAGTTTTTGAGAACCAACAATGGAGTATTCTTTTAAAACAGACAATCCTTTTGTCTTATCAAACGTTAGTGAGAGTGTTTTGGAAGACTGATAGATCGTATTTTTGTTATTTATCTGAGCCGTAATTTTTTTAAGGTTTTGTATAGAGGTTAAATAATAGAAATTCACTTCCTGTACGTGGAGATTTTCATCTAAAGCACTATATCTTAAGATGTCAAGATTACTCAACTTGTCATCATATATACCTTTTTTATAAGCATCTACTAATCCCGGCTGATTAATATCCATGCTTTTAAATATTTCTAATTCTTGTTTCCACTCCTTGAGGTCGAGCTTTCTTGCAGTATTGTCCTCTATGTTGTTACCCTCACCTTTTACAAGTGAAGCATCATTTTTTGACAAAAAATCAACTTCGGCATTTATCAAACTATCTATATTATAAAACGCTTTGATGGCCTGTTGATTTGAGGGATCAGTATTACACGATAATAACAAACACCCCATATTCAGAACTACAAATAGGTGCGTAAATTTCATTAAATGGCTCATCATAATTTTTCCGAATAAGGGATATATAAATTTGTATGTTTTGTAAGGTGCTAAACCAACACCTCTCCCGTCATTTCTTTAGGAATTTCAATGCCCATCAAAGTAAGGATAGTAGGTGCTAAATCACCTAGTTTACCATCTTTTATTGTCCCTTTATAGTCGTTGTCTACCAAAATACAAGGCACTAAACTAGTAGTATGTGCCGTGTTAGGAGTGCCATCTTCATTTATCATACAATCCGAATTTCCATGATCAGCGATAACGATAATTGAATAATCATTTTCGAGAGCTGTTGTAATGACAGTATTGGCACAATCATCTACCGTTTCGCACGCTTTTACTGCTGCTTCAAACACACCCGTATGACCTACCATGTCAGGGTTAGCGAAATTGAGACAAATAAAATCAGCCGACTTCTGCTCAAGTTCAGGAACAATTTTGTCACGAATGTCTCTAGCACTCATTTCGGGCTGCAAATCGTAAGTAGCTACTTTTGGCGATGGACATAAGAGCCTACTTTCCCCTTCAAAAGGAGTTTCTCGTCCTCCAGAAAAGAAAAAAGTAACATGAGGATATTTTTCTGTCTCAGCAATTCGAATTTGTTTTTTATTGGCATGCTCTAGTACTTCTCCTAGTGTGTTTTCTAAATTGTCTTTGTCAAACACAACCTGGACATTTTTAAAAGTTGCATCATAATTTGTCATTGTAACATAATGCAAATTCAGCTTTTTCATGTTCTGCTCAGGAAAATCTTTTTGAGTAAGCACTTGTGTGATCTCCCTTCCACGATCTGTACGAAAGTTAAAACTTATCACTACATCTCCTTCTTCTATTTTACCATTTACCGAAGTGTTTATAATAGGATTGATAAATTCATCGGTTACATTATCATCATACGATGCTTGAACAGCATCAATAATTGATTCGGTTACTGTTCCTACTCCATTTACTAAAGCATCATACGCCAATTTCACTCGCTCCCAACGGTTATCTCTGTCCATGGCATAATATCTACCTACTACAGAAGCAATTTCGCCTGTCGTTTCTGACAAATGTGCTGATAGCTCAGACAAATACCTTTTTCCACCTTTTGGATCGGTATCACGTCCATCTGTAAAGGCATGGATAAACACTTCTGATAAATCATTTTTAGCGGCCATTTTTGTAAGCCCTTTTAAATGATTGATATGAGAGTGAACGCCTCCATCGGACAGAAGCCCTATAAAATGCACTTTCTTAGCATTTGACTTTGCATAGTTGAAGGCATTTAAAAGCACCTCGCTGTTAAAAATAGTCTCTTCTTCAATGGCTTTATTCACTTTTACGAGGTCTTGATATACCACTCGTCCAGCACCAATATTCATGTGACCTACTTCCGAATTACCCATTTGTCCCTCTGGTAAGCCAACCGCTAACCCAGAAGCTTCTAATTTACTATGTGAAAATTTAGTATAAAGAGCGTCAATAAACGGTGTGTTTGCCTTATCAATAGCAGAAACAGTTTTATTTTTTGCTATGCCCCACCCATCTAAAATCATTAAAAGTACTTGCTTATTCATTTCTACTATTATTTGGTTTATACCGATTCTATTCCGTCCTTGCTAGAACAGCACAAATATAATTATTACTGAGCAGGTTTGTAACTGATTTAATATTGTATTAATTTTCAGTTTATTCTTTATTTGTGTTAAATCTTTAATTGGCATAGTTTTAGACGCTTTTTATAAGTGAAAAAAAAATTAATGAAATATTCTATACTTTCAAGAAGTAGCTGGTTTTTAAGCCTATTCCTGTTAAGCAGCGTGTGTTTTGCACAAGCCGACATTATTAATGATGTAAAGGAGGCAATTAAACTAGGTGCCTCGAAAGAAATCGTCAGGTATTTAAATGCCAATGTAGACATTACCATCAATGGAAACATGGATAGCTATAGCCGAACGCAAGCTGAATTTGTATTAAAAGAGTTTTTTAAAAAAAATCCCCCTTCAAGTTTTGTGATTGTCCATCAAGGTGCTTCTAAAGGAGGGTCTCCGTACGCTACAGGTCAGTATGCTAGCACAAACGAAAATGTATATTTAGTTTGGGTACGCATAAAAAAAATCAACAACACCTTTTTAATTCATGAAATGAGCTTCATTAAGGAGTGATTTTTAAATGAATATATGCTTCACTTGCCCTTTTTAATCTTTGCTTTTTATATTTTTGCTCCGTGAAAACAGAATACCTTACTAAAGAGGCAATTAGTACGTTTATTAAAGCAGCATTAAAGGAAGATATCGGAAGTGGAGATCATTCTACATTGGCCGCTATTCCTGCTGATGCAAGAAGCAAGGCACACTTACTTATTAAAGGCGAGGGCATTATTGCAGGCCTTGAAATGGCGCATTATATTTTTGAGGCGGTAGATGCTGAATTAAAGATTGACGATAAATTGAAAGATGGTGAGTCTGTAAAGAATGGTGATATTGGTTTTGTTGTGGAAGGAGCAGCACAAAGTATTTTAAGTGCTGAGCGATTAGTGCTTAACTGTATGCAGCGCATGAGTGGTATTGCAACCTACACACATAAACTCGTACAGCAGATAAGTAGCACAAACGCCCAACTTCTTGACACAAGAAAAACGACTCCTAATTTCAGGATGATGGAAAAATGGGCCGTAATAATTGGAGGAGGCACAAACCATCGGTTTGGTTTGTACGACATGGTTATGTTAAAAGATAATCACATTGATTTTGCTGGGGGCATAAATAAAGCCATTTTAGCAACCCAAAACTACTTAAAAGAAAAACAACTTGATTTGAAAATTGAAGTAGAAACTCGAAATTTGGATGAAGTAAAACAAGTGATGGCTACTGGTGGTATTGATGTTGTCCTTCTTGATAACATGACGAATTCAGAAATGAAGGAGGCAGTAGAAATAATAAACGGGAAATACAAGACCGAAGCAAGTGGTGGAATAACGGAACAAACGATTGAGGAGGTGGCGAAGACAGGAGTGGATTTTATCTCTGTAGGAGCACTTACACATTCTATCACAAGTATGGACATAAGTTTAAAAGCAGTAAAATAACAAATAGGAGAAAGAAGATGATTGTAAAAACAAGAAAATATCAATTGAATAAAAACACATACATAAAAATAGCATTGGGTAATGTGTTGAAAGAACAATGGTGGGTAGGGCTAATTGTATTGGCATTGTGCAGTGGGTATTTATGGATTCCCAACATGTGGTGGTTTATTGGTACAGCAATAGCGGTGGTATTATATTTACTGTTTTGGCTTATTCAATTTGCTGGCGTTACACAGTTAGAACAAGGGAAAATGCTTTTTGAAAAACTGAGCTATGAGATTAATAGCCAGCAGGTGTTGATAAAACTAAACACAAAACAAGGAATGCCATTGAAGTGGGATCAAATTAAATCAGCTAAAATAGGGAAAGACTATATTCTGCTTAATGTAAATAAAGCACAAATTATTCACCTGCCCTTCAAAGTTTTTAATACCGAAAATGACCGTAAATTTGTAGAAACAATTCTTAAACGTAAAGGATTTATTAAAGCATAAAATAAGTTCGTTGTATTACGAAGAAGATCATTTTAATAAAAAAAAGAAAACCCTTAGCATAAAAGAAGCGATGCTAAAGGGCGCTAATTTTTGTGCCTATCAAGAACGCTCGCAGTATGAGGTTCGAAATAAACTATATACATATGGACTTCATGAAAATGAAGTGGATGAAGTACTTTCTGATTTGATAGTACAGGGTTTTGTAAACGAAGAGCGATTTGCAAAAACCTATGTAGGAGGTAAATTTAGAGTGAAAAAATGGGGAAGAATTAAAATACTCCAAGGGCTTAAACATCATAAAATTTCGGAGTATTGTATCCGGCAAGCAATGAAAGAGATTGATGAGGACTATGAGACGACTCTAATTGAACTATTAGAAAAGAAATCAAAAACTATAAAAGGAGCGGATGATTTTGATCGAAACACCAAATTAGCTCGATATGCCATTGGGCGTGGCTTTGAAGGCGCATTAGTGTGGGAGGTGATTAAACGACAATCTTAGTATGTTGATTTAGTTCAATTAATAATCGTATTCAAACAGGTTATTACTAAAGTGCTGTAGCGTTCGTAGAAAGGAGTTGTGGTTAATTCAAGTTTATAAAATTTTGATGCGCTTTAGCTCCTCTTCAAGGTTAGTTCCTTCACAAAAATGGATAGTATGAAACCCTATTTTTTTAGCAGCAGCGATATTCTTGCTGTTGTCATCTATGAAAATCGATGTTTTAGGGTCTAATTGATACCTATTGAGTAGCAAAAAATAAATTTCATCGGATGGTTTAATCATTTTTTCATCACCCGACACAACGATCCCTTCAAATATTTTGAAGAACGAAAACCGTTTAAGGGCAATAGGAAACGTTTCTCCCGACCAGTTCGTAAGTCCAAAAAGACGATAGTTTTTGTCTTTTAATTTGGGTAGAAGAGCGGTGTTTTCAGCTATTTGGTCATTGAGCATCACCTCCCAATCATCATAATAGCGTTGGATTAGGGAGGTGTATTCTGGAAATTGTTTTTGTAGCGTTTTTGTAGCCTCTTCAAGCGACCTTCCAGCGTCCTGTTCTATATTCCAGCTTTCAGTACATATATGAGTAAGGAAGTACTCCATTTGTTCATCTGTATCAAACAAGTCTTGATATAAATACCGAGGATTCCAGTCTACTAATACCCCTCCAAAATCGAATACAATGTTCTCTATTTTCATACGATACTGCTTTTCATTGGTTGACTTCACCTCAAATAAGCGAGGTTGCTATAATTTAAAAAAACACCTCTCCGCTTAATTTTCTAACTAGGCATTTGTAATACGATAAATATATAAAATACAACTGAAAATGATGAATCCAATTAAGTATATGTAGATTTATCACAATTATATCCCTAAAGGATTGCTAAAAAACGTTACGCTTTTGGCTCTTGAAGGAATGAGGGGAATGATTTTGTTCAAGGTTATGCGTCATTTGGAGGAGACTCTCAGTGTTGATAATTTTAATTACTCAATAATTCCTCATGTTGGAAACTTGAAAGAACAGGGCAAACTGTTGGCTGTCTACTCGATTTAGCTTTTCAGTTCTGGTAATAAAGTCAAACCCTAGAATGTCGAAACCAAAAAACTCGTACTTATCCAATGGCAAAGTTATATGGATAATGCTGGAGAATAAAAATAGCAATATCACTATTGTGTTGCTCTAAAATGCTACCATGTTCACAGCAGATAGGAATTTGTTTCCTTATTACGTGTTATTCTTTTTGCCTATTTCTTTTATCATTTTCACAGAAACCAAGCCTAATACAATTCCCACAGCTCCTATTACCAACCAAATGAAATAATTATTTTCAAAAATCCCTGGCTGTTTATCTGTCGTTTCTTCTACTGGCATCAAGTTTATCACTTCACTATGGCTGATTTTAGTTGAACCAGGGATTATTTTATCTGCAAAGGCAACTAGATCGTAATCTGGAACCCTCAAGTTCTCCACTCCAAATTGTAATGTATAGTTAACTCCTTTCTTTAGTTCTACTACCGCATATTGATTGAGGTATGATCCTGTAACTTTTTCTACCACCAGTGGCTGATTGTCTTTATTATCAATCGCTATGTAAAGATGCTTTACCAGCAGTCCCCCTAAATAAATCTCATTTGTACTGTTGGAGTTGAGCTCAAATGCACCAATTGATTGAAAGAAAACTTCTTCCTTTTTTTTCTTGTTTACCCTTTTCGTTTTTATCAACACATCGGTATACCTCGAGTAGTAATCCGCACCACTTACTTCAATGTTTAATTTCTCCAAATACATACTTTCTGGTAATTCCAGTTTCACATACGAGGTTTTTAAACTGTCTTTTTGGTGTGCTATTGGGTAATCAAATTCGGTGGAAATTCCTTTTATAAGATGGGTGTCATAATACCCAACTTTCAGTATGTTGATTGGCAATCGCCAATTATCATTAATCTCTAATCGGAAATAGGCGTAATCGCTCAACGGAAAATTCAGCATTTTTAATTCTGAAGTGACGTCCGTACTATGCATCGCATGAAGCAAATAATTATCCTTGATTACGTACCAGTTCTCTTGGTCGTCACTGCCGCTCAACCGAGCTCTTTTTTGTACATCGTTATTTTTGACAATAAAACTAACATTGTCAATTTCCTGCTTATTAGGGTTGTGAAAGATCAAATGAGAAATTGCGTTCTCTTTGTACTCCTTCTCTATGATAGTATATTCTCTGAATAATGAAGTACTCGACAGCGCTCGCTCTTGATGGCGTAAATAGGGTTGTTCTATGCCATTGTCATCAAAGATTCTGAGATCAGACTGATTTGTGCTTAACTTTCCTAGTAGTTCAGGAGAAAGCGCTACTTTGTAATAGGCCGATGAGGATACGGGAGCTACTTCAGCTTTAAAGGTAAACTCTTGCCCCAAAGCATACGAGGTGAATAACAAGCAAATCAGCCAACTAAACTTTCTTTTCATCATCATCTTGAATAATAAATTTTAGTTTTTGATATAAGAATGAAATCACCAACAAAATGACCCCTAGCAGTATAAAAGAAATAATTTTTCCTGTGGAATTTCCAGCAAGGTCATAGAAAAACAGTTTGATAATGGTGATGGTAAATATCGCCAATGAAGCAATTCGAAACGTCTTAAGTCTAAATTTCATGCCTGCTATCATCAATACAAGGGCCGTTAATGCCCAAACTACTGGAAAGACTGACTTTACGGCAACATCATAAGCTTGGTAATCTTCTATACCAGAGTCAAACTGATACAACATAGAAATATGAGTTACTTCGGCAGAACTAACGAAAACACCTATAAAAGCGAGCAACCACAAGGCAATGGTTCCCTTTTTAGATGTAAAGGTGTGCTTTTTATAAATAGTGAAATATAAATTCACCAAAATAATAAGGAAGAGCACGAACAGTACATAATGCCAATAATATCCTGTTGCAACTCCCTCTCTAAGCAAGTAGTAGCTTCTAGCGACTACTATTTGACTGAGGTAGGCGGTAAGGTAGGATACTATCGCTATGGCTGACAACCCAAAACTTGCTTTTTGTAGTAATTCACTTGGTTTGAAACGTTTGATCGCTACTATTAATAACACATAGGAGTAATTATATATCCCCAATAGTATTGCCTTTAGAGTGTACGTATACTCAAATCGGATAAATTGATAATTTAGTTCTAACAAAAACCCAAGATAAAAGACCACCGCAAGAATTATCTTGGTATGCATGGTCTTCCACACAAAT
>Ga0224506_10001634_pt1 | contig 15901 bp, 9 predicted proteins | sample SF_Jan12_sed_USG_2_FD_169108 | JGI IMG/M metagenome (GOLD analysis project Ga0224506, IMG submission 169108) | Sediment microbial communities from San Francisco Bay, California, United States - SF_Jan12_sed_USGS_8_1 | ecosystem: Environmental > Aquatic > Marine > Sediment | place: USA... | reverse complement strand
GCCGATAATATAGATTCTTTTTTTCAGGAATTAGACGCTTATTTCGATGCCAGACTGGCTTTTCCTTTACCACATAATTTTAAATTTCTGGCCGCCACCACCCTGCATGAGCATTCCATGAAATCTAAAAGGGGTCAGGATGACAGACTGAACAGCTGTTTTTTTGCTGCCGCGGATGCAATCAACCAGACTTTAACCCAACTTAAATCCAGAATCAAAACCAGCGCCTTACTAGAAGCTTTCGACTTTATTTTGCAACAGGTCAAAAGATCAAAAGAGGTCAATAGATTACAAGCCTATCAGGATCAACTCGATGTATTGTTGCGGGCTTTACGTAGTAGTTCAGGAGATGAATTAGCCCGGGTTTTAAGAGGTCAATTTCCGGTCGCTATGATAGACGAATTTCAGGACACCGATTCGATTCAGTATGGCATATTTAAAACTTTATACTATGCCCAGGAAAAAGTCAGTCTGACCCTGATCGGAGATCCGAAGCAGGCTATTTACAGTTTCCGTGGTGGCGATATTTTCACCTACATGAAAGCAAAAAATCTACCGGCTATGCAACAATACACTCTGCAAACTAACTGGCGTTCACAGCCTGATCTGGTCAATGCAGTTAACCAGTTTTTTAGTTACCGCGAACAAAGTTTTATATACTCTGATTCTATTGCCTTTACCCCTGTCGAAGCTAGTCTGCAAAATTCTGCTAATTTTCTGACGGTAGATAAGGTTGCCGAACCTCCTATCTCGCTGTGGCACATTCCGTTACGTGCCGATGGTAAGCCATTCAGCAAAACCGAAGCCAGTCAGCACTTAAATCAGGCGACTGCCTCAGAAATAGCAAGACTGCTTAAGGCCGGTAGAGAAGGTCGAGCTCAAATCAACGGTGAACCACTACGCAGCGGGGATATTGCTGTTTTAGTGCGTACTGCCTTCCAGGGCGAGGGCCTGCGGCGTGTTCTCGAATCCAAAGGCATCCACTCAGTCACCATCGGTAGAGATAAAGTGTTCGATAGCGACGAAGCGTCCGGCTTATTTCATCTCCTTGATGCAATCGCCCACCCCGAAGACCGCCAACTGGTCCGTCGCGCATTGGCAAGTTCAGTACTGCATTTCACTTTGTCAGAACTAACGGATCTTACCAGTGACAATTCGAACTGGCAGAAATGGTCCAGTCAGTTTCAAGATCTCCATGAAATATGGCAGGCTCGGGGATTTATTCCCATGTTTCAGCAATGTCTGCAAAAATTTAATCTTGGTCAAAAGCTTTCGATGCGCGAACATGCAGAACGCCGGCTGACCAATTTACTACACCTTGTTGAGCTATTGCAGCAGCAGTCCAGCAAAAGTGCCGGCATTGACGGCTTACTCAACTGGTTTCTTCGTCAGATAAATACGTCTGACTCGGAGGAGGCAGAGCTACGCCTGGAAAACGATCAGGCACTGGTCAAAATCGTTACCATTCATAAGAGTAAGGGACTGGAATATCCAGTGGTGTTTATACCCTACCTCTGGAGCTGCAATTCAGTAGCCGGATTGAAAAACGGCATATTACATTTTCACGATGCCAGTCTAGATTCAGTTTGTGATCTGGGATCGGAAGAATTTAACCGACACTGTTTACTGGCTGACAAAGAGCGTCTGGCGGAAGACATCCGGCTATTGTATGTCGCGCTCACACGAGCCCGCAGTAAAGTTTACCTGGCCTGGGGAGTGGCCGGGTCGGCAAGCCGAAGTGGGAATAGCAGTCAAACTGCACTGGCCTATTTGTTGCACTCAAAGCAGTCCGCCGAGGATCTGGAAACAGAGATCGCTAGTGGTATTTCACATTCAGATAATTTATTCGAAGAGCTACAAACCTTCGTTAAGTCGGCTGATCGTGCTATTGAATTAACAACCCTACCATGCATCGAACAGAACATTATTTTGTCTCCCGGCCATTCTCTTTCAGCCCCCTTACAGGCCCGTAATTTCCTCGCCTCAATCAGTAGTTCCTGGCGCATCAACAGTTTTTCGAACCTCACGCGGGATATCCACCAACAACCACAGGCCGGAACTATGTCGCGGACAGCCGATGCCATACTTAATTTTCCGGCAGGAAGTCATGTTGGATTGTTATTGCATTCGATGTTTGAACACCTCGATTTTCAAGGTGACATCGACTTGCAGTGTCAGAACTTAATTCCACGTCTTGCACCGCGTTTCGGACTGGATAGTGACGCCCATCAGCCAGTTTTATCAGACTGGGTCATGCAGGTACTGCAAACCGAACTGGTTCAACCCGGCCTCAAATTATCGCTCTTGTCCAGTCAACAGCGATTGAATGAAATCGCTTTCGATTTTGCCATCGACAATGCCGATATAGGCCAGCTAAATAAATTGCTCTCCGACATTAGTGGTGAGCAATTAGAAGACCTTACCGCGCATAATTTTCGCGGTTTAATCACAGGTGTAATAGACCTGGTTTTTGAATACAGCGGTAAATACTATCTAGCCGATTATAAAAGTAACTTACTCGGAACCCATCTGCAGGATTACAGCCCGGCTCTTTTACAACAGGCCATGTATGACAGGCGCTACGATTTACAGCTTTTAATTTACACCATCGCGTTACACCGCTATCTACGAAAACGCATCCCTGACTACGATTACGAAACACATTTTGGCGGGTCGTATTATCTTTTTATTCGCGCTATGCGTCCCCACAGCGGCTCAAAATACGGAGTTTATTTCTACCGACCAACTTTATCTCAGATACAAGCTCTGGATAAATTATTCGCTTGTTCGGGAAGCGGTGCAGGGGGTCATCTATGACCTCGCTATTGAAAAACCTGCTCGGGCAAGCGGCAATTTACCCTTTGAGTTATTACTTTGCTCGCTTCATCGCCGAGCAAAGCGACGAAAATATCGATAGCCTGACTGCGCTCAGCGCTGCACTCGTGAGCGAGGCAAACCAGCAGGGACATGTCTGTATCGATCTCGAGCAAATGCAACAGAAACTAATCTTTAACTGTGAAGGTTTATCTAATTCGGAGCTAATAACCGGTATCAGTACTGCTCAATGGTGCCAGGATTTGCTCCAAAATCATTGCGTCGGTTTGCCCGGAGAAATAACGCCACTGGTACTGGAAAATAGTCGTCTCTACTTATACCGATACTGGTTTTACGAGACCCAGGTTGCTCAGGCCATAAGATCACGTCTGCAAACCCAGCATCAGCTCGATTATGAATTGCTCTCTAAGCAACTCGACCAGCTCTATCCTAAATCAACTGACCAGCGCTTAAGCGAACAGAAACTCGCCGTTGCGCTTTCCGTAATTCAAAAATTCGCCGTTATTTCCGGTGGCCCCGGCACTGGCAAAACCACCACCGTCATTAATATACTGGCGGTATTATTGTCACAATCTTCCAATACAAGAATCGCTCTAGCCGCACCCACCGGAAAAGCCGCGGCACGCATGATGGATTCGATTAGAAGCGGGCTTGAAAATAGTCCGATCGACGACAGCATCCGCGAACTCATCCCCACCGAGGCCAGCACAATCCACCGCCTGCTAGGATACAGAGCAAAGGGGTTTCACTACTCGCACCAACATTTATTGCCTGTTGATTGTGTCGTCATTGATGAGGCCTCAATGGTCGACCTGACACTTATGTATCGACTGCTGGACGCGCTACCCGGTCATGCTCGAATCATATTACTTGGAGACCGTGATCAACTAGCAGCGGTCGCTGCGGGTAATGTGCTTGGTGATATTACTGGTAAGGGTCGAGTCATCCAGTATTCTACCGGTTTAACAGAAAAACTAGGCAAAATACTCTCTGAGCCTTTAACCGATATTCCAACCTCAAACAGTTCTCCAGCCATTGCCGACTCAATCGCTTTGCTAAAACAAAGCTATCGTTTCTCTCAACAAAGTGGCATCGGCCAGCTCGCCTCACTGGTTAATCAGGGCGACATAGCCGGTGTAGTATCACTGTTGCAGTCCGGTTGCAGCGAAATTGAATGGTTTTCGAACCAGGTCGACCGGCCTGAGCAATCTACTCTCGATCATATTCTTGCCCATTATCGGGCAGTCGTTACCAGCGATAATGTCGAAACAGCTTTCAACGCGTTTGAATGTTGTCGCGTACTCTGCGCGATGCACTCCGGTCCATTTGGCGATATAGAAATGAACCAACGAATCGAAGCAGCTATGCGACTAAAGCACTGGATTAGCGGCGAACCAAATTTTCATGCCCGACCTGTTCTAATTCTTTCCAACGATTACGAATTGGAGCTTTTCAACGGAGATATTGGTTTACTCTGGCGCGATAAGAACGGCCTATTACAGGCTTTTTTCCGCGATACTCGTCAGGGCATACGTCATTTTCCGATCAATAGCCTACCCGAGTATGAAAGTGCCTGGGCGATGACAGTCCACAAATCGCAAGGCTCGGAATTCGATTCCGTGGTGCTGGTTCTACCGCCGTCTAACTCCTCGGATGCCCTGTCTCGTGAGCTGCTTTATACCGGCCTTACCCGGGCAAAAAACAAATTGGCCATTCACGCTACCACATCTACTCTGGAAACTGCCTGTCGAACTACCAGGCAACGTTATTCAGGGCTTGCGTCAAAGCTCCTGTGGGAGTAGTTTTTGCCACATGTGGCTTTTCTGAGAACCAGGTCAAAACAACTACTTCTTCTTGCTTTTTCACTAATTTGTACTAAACAGAAGGAACGGATTAGAAAAGCCTCCAACGATCATAACGTTGGCGTTTAGTTTCACAGCATATACATTAATCATTTATGAATAATATCAACCTCGGTAAAGCTTTAATTGTAGACGACGAAAAAACTAATCGTCTTATATTGAAGTCACTGCTGAAGAAACAGGGCTATGACTGTATCGAGGCAGTTAACGGGCGGGAAGCTGTGGAGCTGTTTCATGAACAAACCCCAAGCATCATATTTATGGATGTGATGATGCCAGAAGTAGATGGTTACGAAGCAGCCCGACAGATCAAGGCGGCCTCCGGTGAGCACTTCGTACCAATTATATTTCTCACCGCCATGACCGACGAGGAGGCCCTGGGGCGCTGTATTGATGCGGGTGGTGACGACGTTCTAGTCAAACCTTACGACAGTTTTATCCTGAGTACAAAAATACGTGCCATGCAACGAATCTCAATGCTGAACAGGGAAGTCCAGAGTATGTACCGCATGATACACCGCGAGCAGGAGATCGCCGAATCTGTTTTTATCAATGCAGTTCAGGGTCATAATATTTCAAACCCGCACATAAAAAGTAAAATTCGCCCGGCGAGCACATTTAGCGGCGATATGATGCTCTCGGCTTATTCACCTTCTCTGGATCTGTTTTTCTTAATAGGTGACTTTACCGGGCATGGACTTTCAGCGGCACTTGGTGCGATGCCCGTTTCAGAAGTATTTCACGCCATGGTTTCCAAAGGTTTCAGAGCAGAAGATATACTTAACGGTATTAATAAAAAACTGAAATCACTATTGCCCGTCGGTATGTTTTTTGGCGTGCAGCTGGTAGTCGTCGATAAGCAACTCGAGTACGCCACCGTTTTCAATGCAGGTATGCCTGATTTACTGGTTGTCGATGGTGCTACCAATGAAGTCTCTCATCGAATCATATCTAGCGGTTTACCACTTGGCATAGTCGCGGATATTAATGCCCGGGAAATCTGCGAATTCGTCCCCATAAAACCAAACGATAAAATCCTGATGTATAGCGATGGACTAATCGAAGCGAGAAACTCAGAGGACGAAGAGTTTTGCGAATCGCGATTGATTAATGCCATTAACCAGGCACCATCAAATAAGGTGTATGACCATATTTTCCAGAGACTGGATCTTTTTTGTGGAGACATAGCACAGGTCGACGATGTTACGCTGGTCGAATTAACCTGTTTAAAAGAGCTGGTGTTGAACGAGGAGGTTATCGGTCCTCAACACCCTGCCCCAAAAACCCTAAGTAACCATGGCGAGTGGAAACTCGCTCTTAATTTCTCAGGCAAACGCCTACGCGAAACTAACCCGGTTCCAATTATAGTTAATCACATACTGGAAATGGAAAACTTCGCTGAAGAGCGTCAATCATTTTTCACGGTCATCACCGAGCTTTATAAAAACGCTCTCGACCACGGCGTCCTTGGGCTGGAATCGAGTTTGAAGTCGGATCATTCCGGCTTTAGCGGTTATCATAAAGAACGCAAGGCTCGCCTTTCAGCACTTGAAACCGGTTATGTGAATTTCGAGCTGGCCGTTGAACAATTAGGCGACCGGAGGAGTATTCATTTGCGCATAGAAGACAGCGGCGAAGGGTTCGATTACCAAAATTATCAGCCTGAGGAAGAAGACACTGCGACACTAAGTGGCAGGGGCTTAATTCTAGTCGAAAACTTGTGTGATTCTCTGTCATTCGAGGGAAAAGGTAATATTGCTATAGCGTCCTTTATCTGGGTTAGCTAGAAAATCCATGCATCACATAAAATGAATCGCTTAAATCGTGAGAAAAACATGCCCCATAACGATACTACAGCCATCGACCACGCCACTTTTAATCAACTCAGGGAAGATATGGGTGACGATATTGAAGAGCTGATCCCTATTTTTATCGAGTCTACACAGGAAATCTTAGCCGCGTTGGAGCAGGCCTTCAGCGATAGTGATATTGAAGCATTCACGCGCCATGCCCATAGCCTAAAATCAAGCAGTGCTAATCTTGGCGGTCACAGGCTCTCAACTCAGGCGGCGAGCCTGGAAGCACAGGCCAATGCTGGAAAAATGCCGGCATCTTCAAATTTTATACAGCAATTAAAATCTGAATTAGAACAAATAGAAGCCGAACTTATCTAATCTAGCCGCCTGATTTCTGATCTCAGGCGGACTCACCGAAATTACTGATTTAGTTCTTTATTAGCCAAAAAGTCGATCACCTGTATTAAACGCTGATTACTGCCGGCCATTCCAGCAGAAGTCAGATATTTTCCATTTACAATTAACGAAGGTACGCCACGGTGACCATATTTCTGCTCAATCTTTGAATTCTTCCGGAAAAGTGCATCTACTGGAAATGAATTATAAACTTCTCGAAATTTGGCTTCATTAACGCCCAGTGTAGCAACGAACTTAGCAATATCATCGAAACGATTTAAGCGCTGACGTTCGACATGGATAGCATCGAATAATTTACTGTGAACTTTCTCCAGCTCTCCCATTTGCTTCAGGCTGTAATAAGTGCGTGCGTGATCTCCCCAGCGCGGATTTAAAACCGAAGGAACCTGCTCGAATATAATGCCCTGAGACAAATTAGCCGACCAATTCTGAACAAAGGGCTCAAAGGAGAAACAATGCGGACAACCGTACCAGAACATTTCGGTAACGACGACCTTATCCGGACTAGAGGTATTTACTGGCGGGTTAATGAGCTGATAGTCGACCCCTTCGACAAATGCCTGCTGAGCCAGCAGCTGCGTGCTGAAAATTAAACCAATGAGAAGGCCGGAAATGCTTTTTTTAATCATGAGAATTCCTCTTTAATAAAGTACTGTCTTCACTTCGACACCGGGAGTTTAAAATGCTAAGGCCGAACCCAGGCTGAATAAGTTCGAAGTAAATATTAACGGTTTGAGAGGCATAAGCCCTCCTGTTAAGAGGGCTTGTCGCTTTATTACTGCAATCCTGCTATGTAAGCCGCGACAGCCTGCATTTCGCTTTCTAACATTCTCTTTGCTACGTTTTGCATCATTTTACCCGAGTCGTTACTGCGCGAACCATCTTTGAACTTATTTAGCTGCATCACAATATATTCTGGATGCTGACTTTTTAGAGAAGGGAAGGACGCCGGGCCGTTACCGTCACCCGATGGGCTATGACAGCCGATACAGGCTGGAATCGAAGATTCGGTGATACCACCACGGTAAATATTTTCACCCAGCGCCACCAGGTCCGCATTGAACGCACCGCCTTTGATTGCCTGACTGGCGAAATAAGCCGATATGTCGGCTATATCAGCATCACTCAAAGCTGCGACCATACCTTTCATAACGGCATCTTCACGACTACCATCTTTAAAGTTGCGAAGTTGTTTACTCAGGTAACTAGCATGCTGACCAGCCAGTTTCGGCCAGACTGCATTGACACTATTGCCATCCTGTCCATGGCAGCCTGCGCAAATAGCACTCTTAGCTTTTCCAGCATCAACGCTCGCTGCGTTCAGGCTGAACGATATCAAACTGCAAAATCCGATGATGATAGCTCCAAGACGGCTCGGTTTCATGTTTTCTCCTAAGTAATTCAAGTACGGAAATTTTGGGCGAGAATGTATATCATACACCAACCCCGCGTTCAACAAGAGCTTAACAAACTGTATGACTAATTCTTTCCGACAGGCCAGCTTCCTCACTAGCGCCTACGAAATTTCGCAGCTAATTCCCGATCAAGGCTACGAGATAGCCTTCGCAGGACGCTCTAATTCTGGCAAATCGAGCGCTATAAACTGCCTAACTGACCAGAAAGGTTTATGCAAAACCAGCAAAACCCCCGGCCGTACACAACTCATAAATTTTTTTACCCTGGGAAATGAAAAACACCTGGTCGATCTACCGGGTTATGGTTTCGCCAAAGTCTCAAAAAAGATGCGAAGCCACTGGGATCTGGTACTAACAACCTATTTATTACATCGTGAAGCTTTGAAAGGACTCGTCATCGTGGTCGATATTCGTCGTGGTATTAGCGAACTTGACCAGGGGCTGATCGACATGATCGGAGATAGTTTGCCACTTCATATCCTCCTCACCAAATCTGATAAATTATCCAAAGGGGCGGCCCGGGATGAGATATTAAAAGTCCAGAAGAATATCGGTAGCGATAATCTTTCTGTCTCCAGCTTATCGGTATTGACCAAGCAGGGGCTGGAGCAACTCGAGGCAAGGTGCGCGAGTTGGCTCGATATCGATAAATAGTATCCGCTCAAAAAAAAACCCTGACAGTAAACTATCAGGGAAAAAGGGTTTGAACCGGATGGGGTTTCCGGATCAATGTCCGCTCATAGGAGGGAGAACGGACTTTTGCGCTGGGCTATAGCGCAAAACTCTAAGACCTTTGTTAAATGACAAAGTTCTATCGTATTCCCTCTTTATAGTTCAAATTGAAAAAAAAGATTAAAAAAATCGTCTATTAACGACTTTATTTAAAACTTCAACTAATCAGCTAGTGTGCTTCATGCCAGTTGCTGCCAATTCCGGTATCAACTTCCAGTTTTATCGATAATTTGGCCGCTGAAGTCATCAGGCGAGAAATGTTTTCACGATTAAGCTCCACTTCATTATTATCTACCTCGAACACCAACTCATCGTGTACCTGCATGATCATTATTGTGTTACTACCTTCCTCAACCAACCAGTGATGCACATCGATCATGGCTCGTTTAATGATATCAGCGGCGGTTCCCTGCATCGGCGCATTGATAGCCGTACGTTCGGCGTACTGGCGTTGCATCGCATTTTTCGCATTAATATCGGGGAGGTAAAGTCGTCGTCCAAATACGGTTTCTACAAAACCCTGATCACGCGCGAGTTGCTTGGTATCTTCCATATATTTTTTCACGCCTGGATAGCGCTCGAAATAAGTGTCAACGTACTGTTGAGCCTCGTTTCTCCCGATATTCAGCTGTTTTCCCAGACCAAACGCCGACATACCGTATATTAAACCGAAATTTATAGCCTTGGCCGCTCTTCGCTGGTCGGCATCTACCTCGGCAAGCTCACAGCCAAATACCTCCGCAGCTGTAGCACGGTGAACATCCAGGCCCTGCTCAAACGCTTTAATCAAGCTTTCATCAGCAGACAAATGCGCCATGATACGCAATTCAATTTGCGAATAGTCTAACGCCAGAATACATTTCCCCTCAGCTGCGATAAATGCCTCTCTAATCCGGCGCCCTTCGGCGGTCCGAATAGGGATATTCTGTAGATTAGGGCTGGTCGAAGAGAGCCGCCCTGTAGATGCCACTGCCTGCTGGTAAGACGTATGGACACGGCCGGTACGCGGATTAATTTCATTCGGTAGTTTGTCGATGTAAGTTGTTTTTAATTTATTCAAACTACGGTGTTCTAGAATCAGAGCGGGTATTTCATAGGTTTGAGCCAGCTCTTCGAGGACATCTTCGGCCGTAGAAGGCTGACCTTTTGGGGTTTTGCGCAACACCGGCAGTTCGAGTTTGTCGTATAAAATCGCCTGTATCTGCTTCGGCGAACTCAGATTGAAGATTTCGCCTGCCTGATCGTATACCTTGGCCTCTATATTATTCAATTTGCTGTCAACTTCGATGCCTTGTTGATGCAACAAATTGGCATCAATTAAAACTCCGTTCTGCTCGATTTTGAGTAATACCTCAACCAGGGGTAACTCGATATTCTGATAGACCTCGTTAAGTTTTTTATCCGCCTGCAAGCGTTCGTGCAGACATTGATGCAATTGCAGAGTAATGTCGGCATCTTCGGCTGCATAATCTGCGGCTTTATCTAGCTCGATCTGGTCAAAGGTTAATTGCCTGGTGCCCTTACCGGCAATATCTTCGAAGCGGATGGTTTCACGACCCAGATAAAAATGCGCCAGTGCATCCATATTGTGACGACTGGCTGTCGAGTTAAGTACATAGGACTGCAGCATCGTATCGTGGGCAATGCCTTTGAGGTGTATGTTTTCGCTGATAAAAATATGGGCGTCATATTTAATATTTTGTCCGATCTTACCAATAGCAGGATTCTCCAATATTGGTTTCAACGAGTTTAATACCCACTCACGATCAAGTTGCACGGGGGCGCCCAGATAACTATGCCCGAGGGGTATATAGCATGCTTTTCCCGCGCTGAGGCAAAGAGAAATACCGACCAGTCTGGCCTGCATGTAGTCGAGGCTGGTGGTTTCGGTATCGATGGCAAAGCTATCGGCCTGTTTTAATAAATCAAGCCAACGATCAAAGTGCTGCCGATCGAGAATACATTCGTATTCAACAGGAGCTTGCGTTGGTCGTTCGGCCTCAACCGAGTCGTTATCGAGATCATCGTACCAACGGGTGAAACCAAACTCATTATAATAGGCTGCCAGGGCCGCTCTATCGGCATCACCCTGAATCAAATCGTCTATCTCTACACCGGTGTCACAATCGAGCTTTATAGTTGCCAGTTGGTAGGAAATCGGCAGAAAATCCAGCGACTCCCGCAGGTTTTCGCCCACCTTACCTTTAATCTCGTCCGCATGATTCATTACTGCCTGCAGGCTGCCATATTGGGCAATCCATTTGCTCGCAGTTTTGGGCCCCACTTTGGGTACGCCGGGGATATTATCGGAGCTATCACCCATTAGCGCCAGATAATCAATAATCTGATCGGGCCTGACCTGAAACTTCTCTACGACAGTTTCCTCAGTCATGACATGATTATTCATCGTGTTGATAAGACGGACATCCGGATTAACCAGCTGCGCCATATCTTTATCCCCAGTCGAAATTAATACCTGATAGCCGAGATGAGTGGCCTCGACACTTAGCGTACCGATAACGTCATCGGCCTCGACACCTTCGATACTAATCAGCGGAAATCCCTGAGCCCGAATGATGTCATGTAGTGGCTCAATCTGTTCACGCAAGTCATCCGGCATCGGCGGTCTATGAGCTTTATACTCTGCGTAAATATCATTGCGAAATGTCTTGCCCTTAGCATCGAAAACCATGGCGATATTATCGGGCTGTTCGTCTTTTACCAGTTTACGCAACATGTTTAGAACACCATACATAGCGCCCGTTGGATGGCCGTTATGGGTAAGCGAGGGTAAACCGTGATAGGCTCGAAACAGGTACGAACTGCCATCGACCAGGACCAGTTTTTTTTGTTTCTCTTGATTCATAATATTACGCTACAATGCCCGCCGCTTACGGCCTGAGGCAGGATAATATCACAGGCTATTACGCATCTGATGTGGATGTTTTTATTATTAGTCAACGGCTTATTTTATGTCGGTTTATACCTCTGTATCACAAGCACAGCTTGAATCATTTATCGAACAATATTCTATCGGTAAGCTGATTTCTCATCAGGGTATCGCTGCGGGTATTACCAATAGTAATTACTGGCTGGAAACCGAATCAGCATCCTATGTACTGACACTTTTCGAACACCAGGAAAGGCGTAATCTAGATTATATCCTTGGTTTACAGCATCATCTTGCTCAGAAAAATATAGCCTGTGCTACACCAATTCGGGATAGATACGGTAATTATTATTCGATACTAAATCACCGGCCGGCTGTTATTATCGAGCGCCTTAACGGCGAAGTCTGCACTCAGCCAGGCACTCATCATTGTGCCCTTATGGGTAGCGAACTGGCACGGCTACACCTGGCAGGTAGAAGCTTTACTGGTGAGCACGACAATCCCTGCGGTGCTGAATGGCGCCAGGCCATGCAAAAAGAACTTTTACAAAGTTTAAACAGATCAGACAACCAACTTCTCGATGAGGAAATCCGGGCCTATCAGCCATTAAACCGACTGGAGCTACCCAAAGGCGCAATACATGCCGATTTATTTCACGATAATGCGTTATTCGATGACCAGCAACTGATTGGCATCATCGATTTTGAATACGCCTGCCACGATTTCTGGCTCTATGATCTGGCAATTGCCATAAACGACTGGTGTATTGTTGACAGTGGTGAACTTGATCAGAACAGGCTGCATCGCTTTATCGAGGCTTACGAACAGGTCAGACCTCTGCTCAATATAGAACGCGAATCACTGCCTTTAATGCTACGCGCAGCCGCGACACGTTTCTGGCTTTCTCGCCTATACGATCAGATTAATCCCTTAGCAGGGGAGCTAACCTACACAAAAGATCCGAACATCTATCGCGACATTCTATTGATGCGACGCGAACCCTGCTCAATTTAGCCGGTTTATTTACCAATACAAAAACGGGAAAATATCTGGCCCAGTAAATCTTCTGTATTGAATTCACCGGTGATTTCATTCAAATCCTGTTGTACCTGACGTAAGTCCTCAGCCATAAGTTCTCCTGATCCGGTATCGTTAAATACCTGTCGGGCCTGCATCAGGCCCTGTCGCGCGCGTTGTAAGGCTTCGATATGACGACGGCGAGCCAAAATGGTTTGATTATCCTGGTTAAAATCCTGTACCTCGCCAGTAATCTGATTGATCAAGGCTTCCAGTCCCTCACCGCTGTGGACGGAAATATAATTCGCTTTCTTATTTCTCCGGCCTCGGTCTGTAAGCAAGTCACATTTACTGTAAACCAGTTGGTAATTCACCGAATCCAACTGCTGGATAATCGCTTCATCGTCGGGCGTAATTCCCTGGCTCGCATCGACTAACAATAGTACCGCATCTGCTTTGTTGATTTCCTGCCAGGCACGTTTTATACCTTCGCGCTCAACCGGGTTATCCGAATCCCGCAGACCTGCGGTGTCGCGCACTTTAATGGGTATGCCTTTGAGAGAAATGTGTTCGTGTATTACATCGCGGGTAGTACCAGGAATATCCGTCACAATCGCAGCTTCATAGCCAGCCAGATGATTCAGAAGACTGGATTTACCCGCGTTTGGTAAACCTGCTAGAACCAGGCTCAGGCCATCCTTTAAAATTCTGCCCTGTTCAGCCTGTTGTAAAACCTGTTCTATGGCCTGTTGGCAGTCCAGCAATTTTTCACTGATGTTTGCATCCGCCAGGAAATCGATTTCCTCTTCAGCGAAATCAAGCGCTGACTCGGTATAAACTCGCAGGCCGATAATATCTTCCACCAGGTGTCGAATTCGAGCAGAAAACTCTCCTTCTAAAGAACGCATCGCTGCTTTTGCGGCCGCACGGCTGCCCGATTCGATTAAGTCCGCAATGGCTTCTGCCTGGGCCAGGTCAAGCTTGCCGTTTAAAAATGCGCGTTCGGAAAATTCTCCAGCTCGCGCCAGTCGCGCGCCGAGTTCGCAAACTCGTTCGAGTAACATATCGAGTAGCACCGGACCGCCATGAGCCTGAATTTCAACCACATCTTCGCCACTAAAGGAGTGCGGCTCAGGACAGTAGAAACAGATGCCGTGGTCGAGGACTTGTTGGCTGGCATCATAAAATCGACGGAAGCGAACCTGTCTGACCGGGAGAGAGCCCTGAATTAACGATTCACCAATGGACAACGCCAAAGAACCCGATAATCGAATAACACCAATGCCGCCGACACCCGGCGGGGTGGCGATAGCGGCAATGGTATCCCTGTTAGCCATGCTATGCGGGCCGGCCTAATGCTCGAGCCGGTTATTTACCCCCAGCTTCGATACGTTTGGTAATTACATACTGCTGCGCGATCGACAACACATTGTTAACCACCCAGTATAAAACCAGTCCAGAAGGGAAGAAGGCGAAAAATATCGTGAAGACAAACGGCAAAGCCATCATTACCTTGGCCTGAATGGGATCGGGTGGGGCAGGGTTTAGCTTTTGCTGAATAAACATGCTAATACCCATGATGACGGGTAATACATAAAAAGGATCCATCACCGATAAATCTTTGATCCAGAATATAAACGGCGCCTGGCGCAGATCGACACTCTCTAGTAACGCCCAGTAGAGCGCGATAAACACCGGAATTTGCACCAGGATCGGCAGGCAGCCACCCATTGGATTGATTTTCTCAGTTTTATATAGCTCCATCATCGCCTGATTCATTTTCTGGCGATCATCACCATAGCGTTCCTTTAAGGTTTTTAACCTCGGGCCAACCTTTCGCATCCGCGCCATAGAGCGATAACTGGTTTCGGATAATTTATAAAAAACCGCCTTGATAGTCAGTGTCAGTAGAATAATCGCCAATCCCCAGTTGCCGACATAGCTATGATAAAACGACAGTAACCAGTACAGAGGTTTAGAGATGAAAGTAAGTACACCATAATCAACTGTCAGATCAAGACCAGGCGAAATTTCTTCCAGTCTATCCACTATTTTTGGGCCAACGAACATCTGGCTATTGAATTCAACACTACCACCCGGACTAGCCTGATTGTTTTCAGACCTGAGTCCGATGGTATAGGTAGCCGGATTACGTTTAGTATTAGCTATCGAATAAACCAGGTTTTTGTCATCTTCAGCCGGAACCCAGGCCGATAGAAAATAATGCTGCAACATGGCGATCCAGCCGCCGGTCGACTCGGTTTTCAGTACACTATCTTCCATGTCATCGAAGTCCACTTTCTCGTACTTCACTTCCTCGTTGTAGTAAACCGAACCGGTATAGGTATATAAAAGGCGAGAAGTTTCCAGAGGACGGGATCTCTGAATTTGGCGGTACTGACTACCAATCCAGTCGTCGCCTGAATTGTTGACGACGCGGTGCTTGACATCAACCAGGTAATCTCCTCGGCGAAAATGGTAACTTTTGGTAACTTCAATACCATTTTCACTCCAGTAGAACGGTACGATTAACTCATCCTCACCGTCTTCAAGCCGATATTCTGTCCGCGCTGTCTGATAAATACTATAATGCGTCGGTGCAGTATTATTCTTATTTCGCAACCCACTTTGCATTAAATAAACGGAGTCGCTTTGACTGTGGACTATTTCCAGCCATACATCCGGCTGATCCAATGTGACTGGGAATTTCTTCAGTTTCAAAGAACGTACTACTCCGCCAAGACTATCAATTTCGGCACGTATCACATCAGTTTCGACTAGAATTAGTCGCTGCCCATTCTTCTGTGTTTCCGTCATTGAATTACTGTCGGTAGCTGTTCTCCCGGCGTCGAGCTGATTTTCAGCCAGTTCGGGCAAATCATCAATGCCTGCATTGACTTCACCACCGTTGGCTACCTGGCCATCGATCCCGGGCT
>Ga0224506_10001633_pt1 | contig 15906 bp, 18 predicted proteins | sample SF_Jan12_sed_USG_2_FD_169108 | JGI IMG/M metagenome (GOLD analysis project Ga0224506, IMG submission 169108) | Sediment microbial communities from San Francisco Bay, California, United States - SF_Jan12_sed_USGS_8_1 | ecosystem: Environmental > Aquatic > Marine > Sediment | place: USA... | reverse complement strand
TATGCCAAGCCCGGCGACGCCCTCGATATCGAGCAGCCTGTCCTTTTTCTAATCGACCAGAAAAAAGCTGTTTTCGTTGACCACAGCTTATTCCCCAATCCCTATGAGATGTCCGAGCCAATCTGGCGGAAGGACAGCCGGGCCTTCACCTTTGAATACAACCAAAGGGGCCATCAGGTATACCGCATAATAGAAGTTGATGGAACAACCGGCAAAGCGCGTGCCTTAATCAGTGAGGAGCCGGAGACCTTCTTTGCTTATTCAGTGAAAAAATACCGCTATGATATCGAAGACGGCAAGGAAATTATCTGGATGTCGGAGCGGGATGGCTGGAATCATCTCTATCTTTACGACGGATTAACCGGAAAAGTCAAAAACCAGATTACCAAGGGCCAATGGGTTGTTCGCGGGGTGGATAAAGTCGACGAGGAAAAAAGACAGATCTATTTCCGGGCAGGCGGAATGGACCCCGACCAGGATCCTTATTTCGTCCACGCGTATTGCCTGAATTTCGACGGGACCGGTTTGACCGCACTGACAGAAAGCGAAGGAAACCATGACATCTCCTACTCTTCGGACATGGCGTATTACCTCGACACCTGGTCGCGGGTCGATTTGCCTCCGTGCACCGAACTCCGCCGGTCATCAGACCGGAAGATTATTAGGGAAGTTGAAAAAGCTGACATCAGCCGGCTGGTTGAGGCCGGCTGGAAGCCGCCAGAGGTCTTTGCGGCCAAGGGCCGCGACGGCCGAACTGACATCTGGGGGATTATCATCCGTCCCATGGGTTTCGATCCCTCTAAAAAATACCCCGTGGTGGAATACATCTATGCTGGGCCGCACGGTTCCCATGTGCCCAAAAGCTTCAGCCCCTGCCCCCGCATGCAGCCCCTGGCCGAAATGGGATTCATTGTGGTTCAGATCGACGGCATGGGCACGAGCAACCGCTCCAAGGCTTTCCATGATGTCTGCTGGAAAAACCTTGCAGATGCCGGTTTCCCCGACAGAATTCTCTGGCACGAGGCAGTGGCGGCCAGATATCCTTATTATGACATCAGCCGGGTTGGAATCTACGGCAATTCAGCGGGAGGCCAGAATACACTGGGAGGACTCCTCTTTCATCCAGAATTCTACAAAGTGGGAGTTTCCTCCTGCGGCTGTCACGACAACCGGATGGACAAAATCTGGTGGAACGAACAATGGATGGGCTGGCCAGTAGGCCCGGAATATGCTGCCTCTTCCAATGTGGATAACGCCTGCCGGCTGCGGGGTCATCTTCTCTTGATCGTGGGCGAAATGGACACTAACGTCGACCCTTCCTCAACCATGCAGGTGGTGGATGCTCTGATCAAGGCCAACAAGAACTTTGACCTCCTGGTCATCCCGGGCGGAGGACATGGCATGGGAGGAGACTACGGCCAGCGGAAGATGTTTGACTTCTTTGTCCGCTATCTCCACGGAGTTGAACCTCCCAACTGGAACTCAGCCGAATTTGACAAAGTGAGTAAAAACTAATCGTTACTGGCAAAGACGAAGCTCCTGAGCAATAAAAATGGGATTGCCGCAGACGTCTCTTTGTGTCGATTTATTCTTGATGGATGAACTTGATTTGTTTACTCTGGCTTGCCCCTATATTTATGATATAACGGGCTAAATTCAGGGCAATCGGATGAAAATGAAGCTTCCAAAGAAAAAGATTGTGTCGTTGTGCAGAAAACATCGTCTAGTTTAAATGATTCTTCATGGATTGCATGCCAGGGGACGCGAAAATCGCCGAAGCGATATCGGTTGCCCTTCTTGTGGAGGTCAGATGAAGGTCATTTCCTTCATCGAAGATCCCAAGGCAATCGATAAGATCATCTGCCATCTCAAGATTACCTTCCAGGCAGAGCGTCCTCCACCATCCCATGTAATACACCAGGAGCTCCTTGTGGCAGCCGAGGAGCAGGGGGAATATTTCTGAGAGCCTCTGTGGCTGCTTTTTATCGATTTTGAGGGAAAAGTCTGTCGTAAGGCTGAGTGTGGGACTGTTTTTGGCGAAGTGTTGCGATTTTGTTATCATTGACCCTCCTGTCTTCACTGCGGTACTCTCATCTCAGACTGTCAGTGGGTGGAAATTACGGAAAATAGCGAGATGTTTCGGGCTTGCTCAAAAAGGAATTTCCTATAAATTAAAACCAGGCGAGCCGGAATAAGGAGGCACAATGCAGGGTTATCTACCGCTATTAATCGTACTGGGGCTGTTTCTCGCCATGATTTACTTCCTGATGATACGACCGATCAAGCAGCGGGAGAAGAAGCATGATTACCTGGTCGACCATATGGAAGAGGGGGATGTCGTCATCACCGCCGGCGGCATGTTCGGGGAAATCGTCAGCATGGATGAGCACACGGTCGTGCTCAAGGTGGAATCCGGGGCCACGGTACGGGTGACCAAGGGCGCCGTGATAAAAATGGAACATGAACTGGAAAATGCAGAATAAAGAATTTGATGCGATTATTGACCTGGCACTGGAGGAGGACACCGGCCACGGAGACGTCACCAGTCAGGCCCTGCTGCCCGAGGAACTCCGTGGCGAAGCCTATATGACAGCCAAGGCCGGAGGTGTGCTGGCCGGGAGCGAGATTGCCCGCAGCGTCTTTCTCAAGGTTGACCCGTCACTGAAGGTAAACCTGCTCATCCGGGACGGCTCTGAACTGAAACCGGGAGATATCCTGGCCACCATATCCGGCAGACTGACGGGCATCCTGAAGGGAGAACGGGTCGCCCTCAATTTCCTGCAGCACCTCAGCGGTGTGGCCACGGAAACAGCCCGCTATATCGCCGCGACAAAGGGCTGCAAGGCCCGGATTGTCGACACGCGCAAGACCACACCCGGTATGCGGGCGATGGAAAAATACGCCGTGCGCATGGGCGGAGGCCAGAACCACCGCATGCACATGGGTGACGCCGTTTTGATAAAAGACACCCACCTGGCCGCCCTGCGAGGGCTGGGTTTGACCCTGACGCAGATAATTGAAAAAGCCCGCAAAAACGCCCCGCCGGGGATGACCATCGAGATGGAGGTTGATACCGCGGCAGACGCCGTGGAAGCGGCCACGGCCGGAGCGGATATCATCATGCTGGATAATATGGACGCCGCTACGATGGCCTGTGTGGTGCAGTCTCTCCCGGGGCAGGCAAAGACGGAAGCCTCCGGCGGTATTACCCTGGAAAACGTACGCGCCGCTGCCGAATCCGGTGTGGATATCGTCTCCATCGGCGCCCTTACCCACTCGACAACAGCGCTGGACATATCCCTTGAGGTCAGAGCGGAATCACTGGAAACGCCGTAGCAGCGCGGTTACCCCTTCATACCGCTGTATATTCCGTATCCAAAGTAGCTGAACAGGCTGAATATGCTTTTGGGAAATGACAGCGCGTCCACAGTGAACTTCCTGACGGCCGGGTCTTTCAGCAGCCCGGCGGCGTACCTGCCCCACGCTCTCATGAAATCCGCCGTCTCAAACTGGCTGACTTCCTCGGACCATTGCCTCAGCACATTCGTCCTGAATGATTCTGCCGATATCTCGCCCAGGCCAGACTGTTCCAGCAGCCCTTTCCAGCCGTCAGCCATCAGGAAATCGGCTCCCATAATACGGGTCAGGTAGGCAACCAGCTTCAGCGGAGGCGGTTTCAGCCAGGTTACTTCGTTGAAACCGACGTATCCACCTGATCGTGTCACCCTGGTGAACTCGTTCACCGCTTTCTGCCTGTCTCCGACAAAAGCCAGTACCGATTCGCAAATAACCGCATCAAACATCCCGTCTTCAAACGGAAGAGCTTGTGCATCCGCCACCCTGAAATCAACCATGTCCGCCACCCCTTCCCTCCGAGCCCTCTGCCGTGATCGTTCTATCATACTCTCCGAGATATCCGTGCCGACGACCCGGCACCGGTATTCCTTCACCAGGTAGCAGGCAGTAGTCCCGACACCGCAGCCAACGACCAACACTTTTTTGTCCTCGCCAATATGGCACCGTTGGGCCAGCAACCGTGTGGCCCTCAGTCCGCCCAGGTGTTTGGTGATGCCCCAGGAAGCCTGCAGGGAGAAATAAACGTCCCCGGAATGTGAAGATGGCGAATTCGTCTCTTTTTCCATATTCTTCTAGTAAAGAACGAGTATAGCATATAGGTACTGCTGTCGAATACCAGACCCTTGTTTAGACCGGAGACGGAGAAAACGGGCTAAAGCCCGAGTAACTTGATTGCTCCCCCGGAGAGAAGAATGGTCAGTCCGGCCAGCGCGTGGGAATATTTTTCCAAACTGCGCAGCGGCAGTTTTGACAGCCCGTAATTTGAGGTCATAACCACCGCCAGCATGGTGCCGATGGTCACCACCCCGAAGACAAGCGCCACGATCGCAACGCTGGCCATGTTATGTCTGGCGGCCGGGTACATTATCAGCGGTATCAGCGGCTCGCAGGGGCCGAAGACGAAGATGGTGAAGAGCACCCAGGGAGTCAGGCTGCGGAAATCGGTAACGTGGGCATGAGTCCCCAGGTGATTATGGGTGTGTACGTGGGTTTCACCGTCCTCATGGTCGTGAAGATGTTCATGACGCCGGGAGCGAATCGCCCGGCGCAGTCCCCAGACAAAATATTAAGCGAAAGCTCCTCAATGATCTCTGTCTCTCTGCGGTGCGGGCACTCTTAAAGTTTTTCCACATTGCCACAGGCTTTGAGCTCATGCCGGGAATAGTGGCCGTGATCCAGACCTTTGGTGATCGCATCAATTTCCATCCTCATATCCATGTATTGATGACCGAAGGAGGCACAACCCCGGATGGTGCTTTTCATCGTGTCTCTCGCTTCCATGACGAGGTCATCCAGGAAATCTTCACCCACGAGGTCTTCTCCCTGCTTCTCCGGAAAAAGCTCATCGGCATTCCCCTTGTCGAGAAGATCCTCTGCTGGCGCCACACAGGTTTCAACGTCCATAGCAAGGTCAGGGCTCAGACCAGGAGAGAGGCAGAGCGAGTCGGCAAATACATGATCCGGCCTCTGCTGAGTTTGAAGCGGCTTTTCTTCGATGAGACAGCAGGCAAGGTTTGCTATCAGTATTCAAGACATGGCTCACAGGAGGAGTCGATGGACTATCTGGAGTTCATCGCCAGAGTCACCTCCCACATTCCAGACAAGGGACAAGTCATGGTACGCTATTATGGCCTTTATTCCAATGCTCATAGGGGCAAAATGCGCAGGGCAGGAGTTGATCCTTCTCATCCCCCTATTATTGAAGATGAGCTAAACTATGTGCCCTCCAAAGGCTGGGCCGAGATGATCCGCAAAGTTTATGAGATAGATCCCCTCCTTTGTCCTTCTTGTGGAGGTCAGATGAAGGTCATTTCCTTCATCGAAGATCCCAAGGCAATCGATAAGATCATCTGCCATCTCAAGATTACCTTCCAGGCAGAGCGTCCTCCATCATCCCATGTAATACACCAGGAGCTCCTTGTGGCAGCCGAGGAGCAGGGGGAATATTTCTGAGAGCCTCTGTGGCTGCTTTTTATCGATTTTGAGGGAAAAGTCTGTCGTAAGGCTGAGTGTGGGACTGTTTTTGGCGAAGTGTTGCGATTTTGTTATCATTGACCCTCCTGTCTTCACTGTGGTACTCTCATCTCAGACTGTCAGTGGGTGGAAATTACGGAAAATAGCGAGATGTTTCGGGCTTGCTCAAAAAGGAATTTCCTATAAATTCATAAGCCGGCCCGGAGATAGTGAGAACCACCATCAATTAGGATGCACGAAAAACTTTCCCACTTTGTTCTGCCATCAGAATTTCTTTCTGCTTAGTTCTCGGTAAACCGTAACTGCCAGGCTCGGCCAGATCCAGGCGCCGGCTTCTTGTGGCGGCTCTCTAACTCCGAAGGCTTTTTTCACATCCTCCAAGCTCTTGCCGGCATCAAACATGGCAGTGACCTTGGACCGGACCTCTTCAATGGTCCCGAGGTTCTGCTGCACGATATCGCGGCCGACGGGATCGCCATGACTCGGGATAAACGTCCGGACTTCTGGCTTCAGACCAAACAGGATGCTCAGCACACGAACTAAGCCAAGGGAATTGCCGCCTTTCTGATCCTGGATAAGCGGCTCGTGTCCGTCAAAGACGAGGTCACCAATAAAAGCGACGCGATCTGACGGAAACCAGACGATTGTATCTCCGCTCGTATGGGCGGGGCCATAGTGGAGGAGCGTCACTTCATCATGTCCTAAGCGGATATTGAGCTGCCCCTCAAATGTCATCGCAGGTATAAAATCCGACCTTGGCCAGGCTGCATAAATCGCCGCTGGCGCATTCATCTCCAGATATACAGTCGGGTTCTTTTTATAATCGTCCAATACCCTGAGGCTGCAGATGATCTCGGCTGTATCCGGATAAGCATCGCGGCCGTTGAAGCTGTCGGGATCGCTGTGGGTGAAGACCACCCTGGTAATAGGATTCTTGGTGATCTTCCCTATTTCTTTGATGACCTTCTCTGTCGCATCCTTCGTGGCTTTAGAGTCGATGACGAGGACTTCGTTGTTCCATGTGCAAAACCCGACGTTGCTTCCCCATTCCCCTTTGGCCATATAGATGCCGTTGGCGACCTTGACGATTTTCAAGGGCGGCTGTTTCTGTTTTGTCAGATAGTTCAGAACCTGGCTTCTTGCTCCAATGGATAAACCGGTGAAAGATATGGAAAGAGCTATGAGGATGCGGCCAATTCGCCTTATCATGGTTCCCCCTGCGCAGGAGATAACGCGGCCATCATCGCTCATTTTTTGATCGCCGTCTCCGTCTCCACTATGAAGAACTTGAAATCCTTGTAGGTGAGTTCAATCCTCGATTTTGTCTCACGGCGGTTCGGCATTAAACTCGGATATTTAATCTGAACCGTCGTTCGGTCAGGTAACATCACCCCGTTCTTCTCAACCTTATACTCATACGTCCTCAAGTAAAACGGCTTGATGTTTAGGAAAACCGCTTCCCTTAAAACATCGTCGTATCCGTAAAGAGGCACGCCTTCGATCTCGCTCTTCAGAATCTGAAAACCACCCTTTTCTACCCATACTTTGGCGGAGCAGACGCCATCTGCGTCCCCGAACTTCGGGACGGCTTCCAAAACATACGCGTCCTTGCCGGACACTTTCTTTTCTCCGCAAATTCGATAATTGAAAAGAGGCTGGTGATCTTTATCGAGGATCTTGAGCAAAGAAACGACAGGCGAGAGCGTGGAATAGCGGTCCTCTTCCAATAGTCTCACCTCGTCCAAGACTTTGCGGCCATTTTCCTTGAGCACGATCCGCCGTTCTTTGATCTCCCCGAACCTCCTGATCATCTGGTAGTCGCAATTGTAGCGGATTCTCTCGACGTTCCCGATGCTCATAATTTGGGGTCTATCAACAATCCAGCCCGTCATCTGACCATCGGCGCTTTCGGTGACTTGAACTGCGTAATCGCTAGGGAACCTACCTACCAGCTCAGCCAGACGGTCTGGGTGTGCAAGAGAATGCGTAGTTTCTTTGATCGTCTCTTCACTAGTATAGAAGAGGGCCGCGTCGGCAAGTTTTCGGCAGTATTCAGCACACCCGTTAAGTATCCTTTCCGTTTGCTCTCTCGTGGTCGCGCTTACGACTGCTGCATTCTCCTCGATATAAGTCAACTCTTCGGCATAAACTCGCGGATCAAAATTGAATGCATAGTCAAAGGCAGCGGGAACGGGTTTTCCCTTTTGGAGCACAGGCTCAAATCTCCACTGCCAAAAAGCCTGGCACGCTGCATAGTCAAGATAAGGATGTAAGGAGCTTGCTACATGCACGTATCGGACGGTCCCATTTTCATCGATGGCAATCCGAAGCCCGACCTCGCCCGTAATACCCCGCCGCCTCAACTCCTCCGGGTAAGAAGGAAGAACCTTATCGACAGGCTGAGGTGCCGGTACGAGCTTCGGCATGGGTGGGCTCTTAAGCGTCGGTGAAGTCCTTCGCTTGAGCTCAGGTTCATTAGCTGTCAACTTGATGGCCATGAAATAAGGCCGGTTCTCATTGGGAACGCTAACAACAACCGGATCATTTAATCCGACGGTCAATGTCTGGTCTACGATCAAGTGCATCTTTTGCTTGTCCCTGGTCGCTTCGAAAGTATTTCTTAGCATTATCCTATCTTCTTTTTCCGGGCGGATTATACCCTCCTTGGTCTTTGAGAGCACGACGCGCAGTGCTACTTTCATTGGAGAAAGGACTTTATGCGATAAATCGATCCTGTAGGCTATTTGCCTGCCCAAAACCACCTTGCCGGGGAAAGGGAGATCTTCCCTTTGTGTTTGTTTGAAGAGGAACAGGTCATTAAGCGTTCGCAATTTTTTTAAGTCCAACAGAGTATCAATAACGGCGTCCCTAAAATCGTGTTCAGATCCCTCGGCCAAAGCTCTGAGCGAGCTGAGCTCCGGGGTGGACGAGAGCGGCATGAGCTCGACTTGTGACAGTCCTGGCTCGCCCTCTATCATTGTCCCTTGAAAAAGCCATATCCGGATGGTGATTTCATTGCGGCCTGCAAGACTAATGTCGACTAAAAGCAAAAGAGCGATAATAAAAAGCCACATCCTTTGTTTTTTGTCCATTTTCTGCCCCTTTTTATAAAAATAACATAAACCCCATCTATGGTCCAGCGTTCCTAGAAGATGGGTTGAACTGACTACGCCCGGCATCGTTGATGACGAAGCCACCTCATGTCAATTTCTCCAGGCCCTTGCCTAATTTATAGGGGATGTATGTCCGCAAGCCTCCATCCTGGCCCGTTTTTTGAATCGTCCCTGTTGCCGTGGCAGGGATTTACCGTCAGCGTCATCCGGAACTCACTGTTTTTTATCGTGTGGTCTTTCATTACTTCGAGGAGTTTCTCAGAGAATAGCTCGGAACCAAAGATTAGCTTCCTCGGTTCTCTTGTCAATTTCCCATCCTTATTCCGCTGGTTATTTATTTAGGGAATTGTTTAACACAGCGGAATCCGCTAAACTGAATATGGAGAGTGCGGATTCCTGAGGTAGGAGCCAAAAAAGCCTTAATCAAAATTGCAACTTTTTCAAATGAAAAATAGTTTTAGGAGAGTGAGGATGGATGAACAAGAGCTGGTGCGCCAAATCCAACAAGGCGACGAGATGGCGTTCGCAGAGATTGTCAGGATATACAAGAACAGGATAGTCAATTTTCTGTGGAAGATCACCGGCGATTATCAAAAAGCGGTTGAATTATCTCAGGAGACGTTCATGAGAGTCTATTTTAAAGCTCATAGATACAGGCCCATAGCCTCTTTTTCTTCCTGGATCTATACCATCGCCTCGAACCTGGCCAAGACGGAGATGAAAAAACTGAGAAAGTTCACTGTTGTTTCTCTCGATGACGTTCAGAATGTAATCCCGGTGGAAGCCAGCGCCGATAATCCCGGTGATTCAGGCCTTATTAAGAGTTTGAGGAATGCCTTGAATTCTCTCCATCCCCGGTACAGGATACCGGTGATCCTCAAGGATATTGAAGGCTTTTCCCAGGAGGAGATCGCTGAGATGTTGAAGCGACCCATCGGGACCATAAAAGCGAGGATCAGCCGGGGGAGGGAATATTTAAGAAAAGAATTGGAAAAAGCCTCAAGCGAAGGAAATACCTTTGCCTTGAAAGAGGAGCATTAAGATGGATGAGCTCAGCCTTTTGAAAAAATTGGATAGGGTCAAAGCCCCACCTGATTTTGAGCAAAGAGTGCTGGCCCAGCTTTCTTTGCGAAAGAGAAAAAGAGTGAGGGCCAGGACTCTCAGCCTTTCACTGGCAGGAGCTTTTAGCACTGTCCTCGTGCTTTTCATCGTGATCAGTGTTTTTATCCTTCCTGAGAAGAGCCCGGTGGGCATCGCCGATGTTGAGAAGGAGATCCTGTCCCCGGCTTTCAAAACAGAGGAAATGCCGAGACCGAGTCCGACTATCCCCATCATAGAGGCTGTGGATTATGGTAAGGAGGTCCGGAGTCTTTCTAAAGAGCCGAGGACGATTTATTTACTGGAGCAGGTTTCCGATGAGGTGAGTTCAACAACCAAATACTAAGGAGGTACAGCTAAAATGATAAAAAAATTTATGTCCATGAGCATGCTGGCGGCATTTTTATTCGTACCTTTTTTAAGCTTGATGGCAGAGCCTGCTTCGAGCGCGATGGATGAAGTCAAGATCGAAGAGATCACAAAAAAGGTCTTTCCATGCGTGGTCAAGGTCATCGCTAAAAACAGGTACACCAAAATAGCCATGGGCGTTGTCATGGATAAAGACGGCCATATCGTCACCACTGCCCTTATTTCTCCGCGTGATGAAAAACTCTATGTCATAACCACAAAAGGGAAAAAGATCGAGGCTGAATTTCTGGGCCTGGATTCAGAGACTCAGCTGGCGGTCATCAAGGCCAAGGATAAGACCCTGACTCCGATCGTCATGGGCGAGGTGAAGGACGTTTCTCCTGGCGCCTGGGTCGGATTGGTGAGCATCTCTCCTGAAGACACGCCTCAAATCACCCAGGGAATCGTGAGCTCAGTTTCTCCCGAGAAGCTGCGGTTGAACGTCTGGGTGACGAGGGGTGCCAGCGGAAGCCCTATTCTCGATAAGGATGGCCGGATGATCGGCCTGCTCAGGGGAGTCTATACCGAGGAAGGCCCGTTTATCGTTGAATTCAGGGAAAAAGAGGTTGCCGCCTCGGGCTTTGCCTTCAGCAGAGCCGAAGCTCCTTCCTCGGGTATGGCCCTGGCAATTCCCATCGATATCGTGAAGAGCGTCACTGTTGAGATAAAAGAGAAGGGAAGGGTCCAGAGAGGCTGGCTGGGAGTTCGTTTTTATCCGAATGAAGAAGGAGACCTCGAGATAATAGAAGTCGAGAAAGAAAGTCCCGCAGAAATGGCCAAGCTGGAGGAGGGAGACATCATCCTTCAGATTCAGGGAAAAGATGTGACCAGCGGCGAGATGGTTGTCCATGAGATCAGAAGCATGAAGCCCGGCCAGACCATCGCTCTTAAGATCTTAAGAGACGGCAAAGAACAGGAAGTCCAGGTCAGATTGGGCGAGTACACCGAGGAAGACGTGTGGCGAGAGATGGAGCAGAGGTTTCCCCGTCTTTTTGTACCTGAAGCAAGGAAGCTTATTGAAGCAGAGCCAAGGGAAAGATTGCGGTTGGCTTTTGAAACAAGGAAGTACATCGGAGTTGACCTGAATCCGCTCAACACGGAACTTGCTGAATATTTCGGTGTGAAGGAAGGCAAGGGACTTCTGGTGGGAGGAGTCGGAGAAGACACGCCGGCTGCAAAGGCAGGCCTGAAAGTCGGGGATATCCTGGTCAAGGCTGATGGAAAGGACTTAGCCATGACCAGTGATTTGAGCAGAATCCTTCAGGAAAAGGAAAAAGGCGACAGGATCAAGCTGGAATTCTACAGGGATAAAAAGAAGATGAGCGTTGAAGTCGAGGTCGCTGAAGAGGAGAGAAGCACAGTACGCAGGTTTTCTCCTGAGGACTGGAAGGAATACACCGAGACTTGGGGAAAATATAGCGATAATCTTATGAGGCAACAGGAAAAATGGCAGGATGAAACTTCTAAAGAAATGAAAAGCCAGATAGAAAGGATGGACAGGGAGTTTGAGGAAGTCCTCAAAAAAAGTAAGGAATCCCAAGAAAGACTCTCGAAAAGTCTTAAATGGTATAAATCCATAAGGGTGTAACCTGCTCCGGTTCCCAATTCTCATATGGGGAGGGAAGGAAATTTTTCCTTCACCTCCCCTTTTTTTTGGGGTCAGGCTTCCAAAATTTCAGTAATTCATGTTATGGATCAGGCCTTGTCAAGAAAACAGGATTCAAAGCTTAATTCCTGTTCTATAGATAAAAGAAGAACAAGATTTGCCGCGAAGTTATTGAAGTTTTGTAAGCTTGACCCTGATTGTTAAAGCCCCAGCCATTCGTCCATGAAAACCTTGAACTCTTCTGCCGAGAGTCTCCTGTTTTTGTAGAATCCTTTCTGTTCTCTCTGCTTCATGGCTTCATAGAGGATGATCCCCACAGACACAGAGAGGTTGAGGCTATGAACCATTCCGACCATGGGAATCCGGATTTTATAATCGGCCAAGCCCAGAGCCTCCTCCGAGACGCCCTCTGCCTCATTACCGAAGACAATAGCCAGGGGCTGCGTATACTCCAGAGACAGGTGTGAAAGTGAGTCTTTATCGAGGGAAGTGGCAGCGATCTTGAATCCTTTTTTCTTCAACTGAGTGAGACAGCCAACTGTGGATGTGTGGTGTTGAAATCGCAGCCATTTTTCCGCCCGGGTGGAGATGGCTTCGTTCACAGGAAAGGGATCTCCACTGGCGGAGATGATATCCACGTACAGGATCCCGGCTGCATCACAGGTCCGGACCACTGCGCTGGCGTTATGGGTATTCTTCACTTCCTCCAGGACAACCCTCAGGTCCGGCTGTCTGAATGCGAGAACCCTCTTGACCTTGGCGATTCTTTCTTTTGTGGGCACAGAGAGAATATAGCAGACAGCCCCTGAAAAGGCAAAAAAAGCCTGACCCCCAAGTATTAAAACAGGATGATTTTTGCGAGCATGATCAGCCAGAAGATTATCGTTCCCAGGAGAGCCCTCCACTCTTTATTTTTCAGATAGAGCTCCCAGCTGAATTTACTTTTTTTGGATGGCGAGGAGGACCATCGAAAGGGAAAAAGAAGAGGTATTTTCTGGCTGTATTCTGTGTATTCCCGGGGAAAGAGACTCCTCATCTTCTCCACTTCCATCCGGATGATCAGGGGATAGAAGAGGAGAAAATAGATGGTCACGATAGTGAGGACCCACCAGGACCAGGAGGCGGTGACAATGCCTGTGCCGATGACCAGATTTCCCAGGTAAAGAGGGTTTCTGGTGGCTCTGTAGGGACCGGAGACCGTCAGTTCCTCGTCCTTTCTGAGATGACCCGCAGCCCAGGCTCTCAGGAAAAGACCTGGCAGGCAGACAGCGAATCCTGCGATAAGCGAAGTTCCGTTGGGGTTTGCGAGGAGGGCCACCAGGATGATTCCAAGCAGGCCGGCTCTGACTCTCCAGGAATAAAGGATTTTCTTGAGACTGGTCTTACTCATTTTTGTCTAATACCTGGACACACAGCTCTGCCACTTCCTCTGGGGTTATTTTTTTCAAGCATTCCGGGTTCCCACAGGCTCTTCTGTAACAGTAGCTGCATTCGATTTCATGAAAGGCGACTTTGTCTTGAGCGCGGAAAGGCCCGTTCCTCCGGGGGTTGGTAGGGCCGAAGATCCCGACAACCGGCCGGGAGAAGGCACAGGCTGCCTGGAGGGCAAAGGTGTCTCCGCTGACCAGGAGAGAGGCTTGTTTGACCAGGGCCACGACTTCTTTCAGAGAGAAAACAGGGGAGATAGGCGCCCCGGTTTTTTCATGGACTTCTTCAGCCAGCGCTTTTTCTTCCTCGCTTCCCCAGAGAAGAAGAGAGAACAGGTCCTGTCGTTTCATCATCTCTATCAATTCGGCCCATCTGTCGGCAAACCATCTTTTTGTTATCCAGGCCGCGCCGACGTTATAGACGACCAGTTTTTTATCCTCGTTGTAACCGGCCCGGCTCAGTCTTTCCTTGACCGATTTTACGAGTTCATCCGGAATAACCAGAGGGAATTCATACCTGCTTTCCCGGATGCCCACCATGTTGAGAAGCTTCAGGTTCTTGTCGATGACATGGATGTTCTCGGGCATCTCTTCGAGTTTGTCGGTGTAAAACCAGGCTGCCAGAGGCTCTCTCAGGTTTTTTCGGTGGAAGCCGATTCTTTTTTCTGCGCCGGAGAGGAAAGCCAGGAGTCCGGATTTGAGTAATCCTTGAAAATCCAGGGCAAGCTGGTCGCCACCCCTCATCTCCTTTTTAATCCGGGATATTTCTCTCCAGAATTTTCGGGTGTAGATAGGCCTTCCTTGGGTGCGGGCGACGATGGTTTTATCGATCCCGGGGACGAAATCCAGGATTTCTTTCCCTTTTTCTTCAACCACCCATGATATTCTCGCGTCTGAGAATTTCTTCCGCAAGGCAGAGAAAGCAGGGAGAGTATGGATGATATCTCCGAGGGAGCTGAGCCGGATGATCAAAAAATTATCCATGGTCCTGTGTGTATTGTTCAGCCATCTTTTTTTAACTTTCTGGCTATTTCTTCGATGAGCTGAGAAGTCGACCTCACCTTCGGTCCACCGGTTATGGCGATCGAGCCCCCGTAGTGTTTGACCGTCTCTTTTTCCGGAACCGTGTCCTCTGTATAGTCAGAGCCTTTGGCATGGATATCAGGCTGGAGAGCAAGAAGGACCTTCTTCACGTTCAGCTCATCGAAAAAAGTGATGTAATCCACAAAAGAAAACGAGGATAGGATTTCCGCCCGCTCTTTTTCCTCGAGGATGGGCCTGCCTCTTCCCTTGAGTGAGCGGACGGAAGAGTCAGAATTAAGAGCCACGACCAGGATATCTCCCCTGTCCTTGGCTTCTCTGAGGTAGCGGATATGACCGACGTGGATCAAATCAAAACAGCCGTTGGCCAGGACGACTTTCTGCCCCTTGCGCTTATGCGCCTGGAAGATATTGGTCAACTGTTCGAGTGGGTATAGTTTTTTCAATTTAGGACGATATGGCTTTTTTGAGCTCGGCGGCGCTCAGGGTGGCCGTGCCTTTTTTCATGACCACGACGCTGCCCGCGTAGTTTGCCAGCTGAGCAGCCTGTTTGAAGGTTGCGCCGCAGGTCAGAGCAAGGGTGAAGACGCTGATGACCGTATCCCCGGCTCCGGTAACGTCGACGATGTCAGTCGTGCCGTGAACAGGGAAGACGAACGAAGGTTTTCCTGTTTCGAAGAGAACCATTCCTTTGGACCCTCTTGTGACCAGGACAGCTGCCGCCTGACTCCTCTGCAGCAGCTCCTCTCCCGCTTTTTTGAGAAGTTTGCTGTCATCGTCTAGCCGGATATGCAGCGCTCCTTCGACTTCGGGTTCATTGGGCGTGGAGACCGTGACTCCCTTGAAATTGAGGAGCCGAAACCTGGAGTCCAGAGCAATCGGGATTCCCTTTTTCTTGAACCCAGGTTGAACGCGCCTGAAAATGTCTTCCTTTACGGTCAGATAGTCATAATCTGAGACCAGAAGAGCATTGACCTTGCTCTGGGTATTTTCAACGAATCTCTGGATCTTCAGTTTTAAGGCGCTGCTGTCAGCGACTTTTTCTTCCCGGTCGATCCTTAAAACCTGCTGTTTTCTGGCGGTTTCTTCACCGGCCAGGATTCTGGTCTTGACCGGCGTCTGGAATTTTCTGTCTATGATGAGATGCTCGGTCGTGACTCTCTTTTTTCTCAGGATGTGGAGGATTTTTTTGCCTGAAGTGTCCGAGCCGATCACTCCGATGGGGAGAACCTCTGCCCCGAGTGCCTTGAGGTTGAGGACCGAGTTGCCAGCTCCCCCAAGTGAGTATTCGCTATTTCGGTAGCTGATGATCATGACCGGGGCCTCCCGGGAGATGCGGCGGGTTGTGCCGAAGATGTACTCGTCAAGGATAAAGTCTCCCCAGACGGCAATTTTTTTTCCGCTGAAGTTGTCGACCAGACGAAGCAGGTTGTCTTTTTCTTTTCTCACTGACCGCAGGCACAGATTATTACCAGAAAACCTCTAAAAGGTCAAACGCGTAAGGCCAAATGGAGATGTGTGATCTATTCAAGACAAGCGTTAAAGATAAAAATCGACGTGCTTAATAGGAAATTTCTTACTAAGGGCCTAATGTTTTAAATGACTATTTATGATTTTCATGGTCTCTTCTGCTCTTTTGCGCGCGGCCTTGATAAGGGCTCTG
>Ga0224506_10001632_pt1 | contig 15912 bp, 14 predicted proteins | sample SF_Jan12_sed_USG_2_FD_169108 | JGI IMG/M metagenome (GOLD analysis project Ga0224506, IMG submission 169108) | Sediment microbial communities from San Francisco Bay, California, United States - SF_Jan12_sed_USGS_8_1 | ecosystem: Environmental > Aquatic > Marine > Sediment | place: USA... | reverse complement strand
ATTTGAGTCATCCGTTTGGCATTTAGGTAGTTGAGTCCATGTCCGGCGCTGACACGAAGTCCTAATTTTGCCGCAAGTTTAGCGGCTTGAACGAGGGCATCAAATTCGATGTCAGCCTCTTGCTGGCGGCGAGTATTGGCGTAACGACCGGTATGGATTTCGACGAAATCGGCATTCACCTTGTGGGCAGCACGAATTTGTTGCAAGTCAGGGTCAACAAACAAACTAACGGGTATGCCTCCTTCATGCAGAAGATTCACCATCGATTGGATACGTTCTCGGTGTTCAACGACGTTCAGCCCCCCTTCTGTCGTCAGCTCTTGTCGACGTTCTGGTACTAAGGTGGCGATGTCGGGTTTCACATGGAGGGCGATTTTCGCGACAGAGTCTTCAGCGGCCATTTCCAAGTTCAGCTGGATATGAACGGTTTCCCGTAAAATGGTCAAATCCCGGTCCTGGATATGACGTCGATCCTCCCTGAGATGAACCACAAGGCCTTCTGCCCCGGCTAATTGTACGAGGGAGGCAGCCATTATAGGATCAGGTTCATGCCCCCCCCGAGCTTGTCGAAGAGTCGCCACATGATCCACATTAACGCCCAGTCGTGCCATGGCATTCCCCTTTTCGAGAAAACAAAGTGGAGGAGCATTATCGCAAAAGGGCAAATCTCGGGCAATCACTCACTCACGGCCAACCTGGCTCATCTCCAGAGCCAAAGACCGCGGGCTCCGTTCAACCCATGATCACAAAAATCCAGTCTCCGAAATTGACTGGTTTCATTCCCTCATCTAGAATGAAATCTTGTGAAATTGTGTCGAATTCTCTGTTCTCTACCGCCTCATAAGCCTAAGGAACGTTTCTTCTTTTTTCATTGCCAATGAAGCCTTTTTACCGAATTCAGCGCCTGCCTGGATATGTGTTTAATCAGGTCCAGGAGCTTAAACTTCAAGCCCGGAAGCGAGGCGAAGATATCATTGATATGGGGATGGGGAATCCCGATCAACCGACCCCGCCACATATTGTCGATAAGTTAATTGAGGCCGCGAAGATTGGCCGAAATCATCGGTATTCGGCCTCACGAGGTATCACCAAATTACGGCATGCAATTTGTGATTGGTATCAACGAAACTATGAAGTCAGTCTTGATCCGGAAACAGAAGCCATCGTCACGTTAGGAGTGAAGGAAGGCTTAGCCCATTTAGCGACCGCCATTGTGGGCCCTGGCGATGTCGTCCTGGCACCGACTCCGACCTATCCGATTCACATGTATAGTGTGATTATTGCCGGCGGAGAAGTGCGTGGCGTAGAACTGGGTCCCGATACTGATTTTTTTGAGAATCTCACGCGAGCCTTCAAGCAAACCCAGCCGGCTCCCGTTGCACTGATCCTCAGCTTTCCCCACAATCCCACCACTCAGGTGGTGGACCTCGAATTTTTCAAAAAAGTCGTTGAGTTCGCCTTGGAGCACGAGGTGTGGGTCATCCATGATTTAGCCTATGCTGATCTTGTCTTTGATGGATATCGTGCGCCGAGTCTCCTGCAAATTCCAGAAGCCAAAAAAATTGGCGTGGAATTTTATTCGCTCTCAAAAAGCTATAATATGCCTGGTTGGCGGGTCGGGTTTTGTGTGGGAAACCCTGAACTCATCGGCGCCCTCACACGGGTCAAAAGTTATTTGGACTATGGAATGTTTCAGCCCGTTCAAATCGCCAGCATTCTTGCCCTCAATGGTCCACAGGATTGCGTGAAAGAAATCGTGGCCCGATATGAAGAGCGACGGAATGCGTTGGTTCGTGGCCTCAATCGAATAGGGTGGCCCATCGATTATCCGCGGGCCACGATGTTTGCCTGGGCCAAAATTCCCCCCAAGTATGTGGGGATGGGCTCTCTGGAATTCTCCAAATTATTGTTGCGGGATGCGAAAGTGGCCGTATCACCAGGTATTGGATTCGGTGAGGGCGGAAATGATTATGTGCGATTTGCGCTCGTCGAAAATGAACATCGGATCTTCCAAGCCGTCCGCGGGATCCGCCAAGCCTTGAAATTAGAAGGGGAATCATAATGGATCCGGTCGTGAAGGTTGGACTGATTGGATTTGGCACAGTGGGCTCGGGTGTCGTGAAAATTCTTCAAAACAATGCCACTCTCATTTCGAGGCGAGTCGGTCGAAAAGTTCTTCTCGCCAAAATTGCGGATTTAGATATCACCACGGATAGAGGCGTCACGGTTCCTTCGGGGACGTTGACGACAAATGTGGGTGACATTCTGGACGATCCCCAGATTGATATTGTGGTGGAATTGATTGGTGGCCATGAGCCGGCGAAACGATTTATCCTTCAAGCGCTCTCTCGCAAAAAAGGGGTTGTGACGGCTAACAAAGCGTTGTTAGCCGACCATGGAGAAGAGGTCTTTGAAGCCGCATTCAAAGCGCAGGCCGATCTGGGATTTGAAGCCAGCGTCGGGGGAGGGATTCCGATTATTCGTTCCCTGACCGAAGGTCTGGCAGGCAATCGTCTGACGTCAATAACAGGTATTATGAATGGAACCTCCAATTATATTTTGACCCGGATGACCCAAGAGGGACGAGACTTTGACGATGTCTTGAAAGAAGCCACACGTGAGGGGTATGCCGAAGCTGATCCGTCTTTGGATATCGAAGGTATTGATGCCGCCCATAAATTAGTCATTATGGTGAATTTAGCCTATGGCACCCCTGTTCCTATGAGTGCGGTATATACTGAAGGTATTGCCAAGATTTCTACAATAGACATCGCCTTTGCCCGAGAATTGGGCTTTACCATAAAATTATTGGGTATCGCGAAATGTCAGGACGACGTGATTGAGGCCCGTGTGCATCCAGCGCTGGTTCCGTCGGAATCGCCCATTGCTCAGGTCAATGGAGTGTATAACGCGATCCATCTGGTCGGCGACGCTGTGGGAGATATTGTATTATATGGGCAAGGTGCCGGCTCTCTTCCTACGGCGAGTGCGGTGGTGGGTGATATTATTGACCTGGCTCGTAATCGCATTCATGGCTCTTTCGCAAGGGTTCCGGCCACCTCCTATCAATGGGAGTCGCGTCAGCCATTGGCGATTAAACCAATGGCCGACATCGAGAGTCGGTATTATTTGCGTTGTATGGTCAAAGATGAACCGGGTGTGCTCTCGACGATTTCCGGGATTCTGGGCAAGCAGGGAATTAGCATTTCATCCGTTCTTCAAAAAGGAAGAAAGAAGGGGCAGCCGGTACCTCTTGTGATCCTGACCCATCTCGCTCTTGAACGGGGACTGCAATCTGCCCTTCAGGATATGAATGCGCTTCCCGCTGTTTCAGAACCGACGACCGTGATACGGATGGAAGGTGTGGAATAAATCATGATACGGTGGCGTGGGATCATTGAGGAGTATCGAAAGTTTCTTCCGGTAGGAAGTCAGACGCCAATTGTGTCGTTGCAGGAAGGGAATACTCCGCTTATTCCTGCTACACGTTTAGCGAAAACGGTTTGTCCCGGTCGGGAACTCTTTTTGAAAATTGAAGGAGCGAATCCGACCGGGTCATTCAAAGACCGAGGGATGACGATGGCGGTTTCCAAGGCCCTGGAAAACAAGGCCAAAGGATTAATGTGTGCCTCGACGGGGAATACTTCTGCGGCGGCGGCGGCCTATGCGGCCAAAGCCGGCTTGCCGGCATATGTCGTGGTTCCGGCTGGGAAGATTGCGTTAGGCAAGTTAACTCAAGCGCTGATGCATGGCGCACGGGTTATTCAAATAGAGGGAAACTTTGATCAGGCTCTCACCATTGTCAAAGCCCTCTGTGAGGAGACGGCGATTGAACTCGTCAATTCCATCAATCCCTTTCGAATTGAAGGCCAAAAAACAGCGGCCATGGAAGTCTGTGATCAACTCGGTGACGCACCGGTCATTCATGCGCTACCGGTGGGCAATGCGGGAAATATCACGGCCTATTGGCGTGGCTATCGTGAATATCGAGAGGCCGGGCAATCGCAGAGCTTGCCTCGCATGTTCGGGTTCCAAGCGGAAGGGGCCGCGCCACTTGTTCGAGGGCATGTGGTGGAGTCACCGCAAACAGTAGCCTCAGCCATACGCATCGGCAATCCTGCGAGTTGGACCTTTGCCCTTGAAGCGGTGAAGGAATCAGATGGATGTCTTCATATGGTCTCCGACGAAGAAATTTTGCAAGCCTATCAAATGGTGGCCTCTCAAGAGGGCGTGTTTTGTGAGCCAGCGTCTGCGGCTTCGATTGCCGGGATTTACAAGATGCATCGTGAAGGTCTCTTGCCCCAAGACGGTCCTATCGTGTGTACGTTAACTGGTCATGGGTTGAAAGATCCTGATACGGGATTATCCGTGTCCTACCGACCGGTCACGGTTCCCGCCACTCGCGAAGCCGTGGCAGGCCAATTAACGGCTTGAATGTTCAGTGTGGCCATCGCCCATAGATACTCATCCTCAATTCCATGAATCTTTAACAGTGAGGCAAGGGTCGTGAAAAAAACGATCATGGTTCACCTCGATGGTATTCCCACTCATCCCTTTGAAGAGTTGGACTCGCGTACGGTTTTGCAAGCGGCACAGACCCCATGTCTTGATGATCTGGCTCGTCATGGGGAACTCGGGCGCTTAGGGATTCCGAAGGAATTGCGGCCGTTTACGGGGGAACTGGCCTTCTTGGGTTTGTTGGGGTACGACACGCCCAAATGGTTTGTAGGACCAGGATCGTTTGAAGGCATCAATTTAGAAGTGGTGCTTGATCGAAATGATGTGGCCTTTCTCTGCGATTTTGTGACCTTGCGTGCCGAGGATGAGTGGGGAGATGGGAAAAAACTTGGACCTGCGTTAGTGATGGATGATATTTCCGGTGGGGGCTTGGAAACGGAAGAGGCCCGCGAATTAATCGATGCGATTAACGAACAATTGGTGTCAGAAAATATTCAGTTTTATCTGGGACATCAGGCTCGGCATCTGATGGTTTGGGTTGGTGGTAACGTAAAAATTTGTTGTCGAAATCCGCAGGAAGCTCTTGGTCAGTCCCTTGATGGCTTTCTTCCTGTGGGAGAAAGTGCCAAAGTTTTGTGCGAATTAATGGAGGCATCCCGTGCCATTCTTCGGCACCATCCTGTGAATCAAGAGCGAGTCCAGGCAGGATTGAAACCAGCGAATTGCTTGTGGCCCTGGGGACCAAGTAAGCCAGTGGAATTATCGACGCTCAAAGAGCAATGGTCGATTCAGGGATCGGTGGTCTCTCAATGTGGACCCTATCGTGGTGTGGCCATGGCAAGTGGCCTACAAGCGGTGAATGTAGAGGAGCATGGCGAGAATACTTCTGAATGGTTACAGCGGGTGGCTGGCATGGCGTCAAAAATACTTGAAAAACAGGATTTGGCCTGTCTCCATATTCCCTTCGGGACGTTGGCTTCTTCGCAAGGATCTTCCGACCAAGCCTCACGATACGTGGAGACTCTGGAGCAGATTGATGAACATCTGCTTAGGCCTCTACAGCAGTCTCATGTTGAAGGGGGGGAGGGTCGCCTCTTTGTGGTAGCCACGCCTTGCCGTAGCCAATCTGATGAAAATGAATCTCCAACTTCGCGGTATGTGCTGTCTGAAGGGCAGAAGGCGGATGGTTCGCCAACTACCCGGGCTTTCCATGATCAGGACGTGTTGACCTTTCCGCTTCAGAATGCCGCGATGTTCTTTGAACGGTTTTTCGGGAAGAAGTAATTGAGAATGGCGCGGTATGTTCAAAAGTTCGGTGGGACCTCGGTTGGAAGCATTGAACGCATTCAACATGTGGCCCAGCTCATAGAGAAGACCTCCCGCGAAGGTCATCAGGTCGTCGTGGTCCTCTCTGCTATGAGTGGAGAAACGGACCGTCTCACCAAAATGGCGAAGGATGTGAATCCAGATCCTGATAATCGGGAGCTGGACGTGTTGCTTTCCTCTGGTGAGCGCGTGACGATTGCCTTAATGGCGATGACGTTACAGAGTCTGGGGATCAACGCTCGATCATTTACCGGACGGCAAGTAGGGATTGTCACGGATGGCGCCCATACCAAAGCGCGGGTGTCTCGTGTGGATACGAAGCGGGTGTTGGAGGCGTTGAACGATGGCGTGGTTCCCATCGTAGCCGGATTTCAAGGCATTAATGAAGCGTCTGATGTGACGACGCTGGGACGGGGAGGGTCGGATCTCACGGCGGTGGTTTTGGCTGCTGCCCTCGAGGCGGATAATTGCATTATCTATACGGATGTGGATGGGGTCTATACGGCCGATCCCAACATGGTGCCATCCGCTCGGCGCTTAGAGAAGATCTCGTATGAAGAAATGTTAGAACTGGCCAGTTTGGGAGCGAAGGTTCTCCAGACACGCTCCGTTGAGCTGGCTGCTAAACACCAGGTACCCGTCGAGGTGCGGTCCAGCTTTCAGGACGGGCCGGGAACCCGTGTGGTAAAAGAGGATGTTGATATGGAACAAGTCTTAGTGTCAGGAGTCACAGGGGATCGCAATCAGGCCAAGCTCACGATCGTGGGTGTGCCTGATCAGCCTGGTATTGCCGCAAAAATCTTCGTGGCGATTGCCGAAGCGGCTATTAATGTCGATATGATTATTCAAAACGTCAGCCAGGATTCCTTGACGGATATTTCCTTTACGGTCCCGAGGGGAGATCTCAAGTTAGCCATGAGTCTTGTTCGAAATTTGGCGAAAGAGGTCGGCGCACGCACGGTGGAAGTCAATGAAGAGATTGCCAAAGTTTCATTGGTGGGAGTTGGGATGCGGTCTCATTCTGGTGTAGCCGCACGCATGTTTGCGACCCTTTCCCGCGATGGGATCAATATCATGATGATCAGCACCTCAGAAATTAAAATTTCATGTGTCATCGAAGAGAAGTATATGGAATTGGCTGTGCGGGGGTTACACCAGGAATTTGAGTTGGATCGATCGCCAGTTCTTTAAAGAGATCCGAGCATTTTCGACAAAGACCTGACATGGGCGTAAGATGGACACATGAGTGCGATGACAGATCAGAAATCAAACATTGAAATCTATGATACGACCTTGCGAGATGGGTCACAAGCCGAAGATGTCAGTTTTTCGGTCGAAGATAAGGTGCGGATCACGCTCAAGTTGGATGAGTTAGGTGTGCACTACATCGAAGGAGGGTGGCCAGGAGCCAACCCTAAGGATATTGAGTACTTCCAAGTCATCAAATCTACACCACTTCATCATGCAAAAATTGTGGCCTTTGGGTCCACTAGAAAAGCTAAAAATTCTGCAAAGGATGATCCAACGCTCGCGGCGTTACTTTCGGCCGAAACCGACATCGTCACCATTTTCGGAAAAAGTTGGACACTGCATGTCACGGAAGCCTTAGAAACCAGTTTAGACACGAACTTGGAACTCATTGAAGATTCCATCGCCTTTCTACGCTCCAAAGGCCGGACGGTGCTTTACGATGCCGAGCATTTTTTTGATGGCTATAAAACCGATCCCGACTATGCCCTCAAAACTATCGAGGCCGCCACGAAAGCCGGTGCTGAACGGGTTATTTTGTGTGATACCAATGGGGGCACGATGCCTTGGGAGATTCGAGAGATGGTGTCAATGGCGCGGGAACACTGTTCCGTGCCGTTGGGCATCCATGCGCATAATGATGCGGAGATGGGCGTGGCGAATTCCTTGGTTGCCGTTGAGGCAGGCGTGACTCACGTACAGGGGACCATCAATGGGATTGGTGAGCGGTGTGGTAATGCGAATCTCTGTTCCATCATGGCCAATTTGGAATTAAAAATGGGTCGGACGGCCTTGGGTGATGGCAAGTTAGCCAACCTCAGAGCCATTTCGCATTATGTGGCAGAAATGGCCAATTTGCTTCCCAATAAGCGTCAGCCGTATGTGGGGGATACCGCTTTTGCCCACAAGGGGGGCGTGCATATTCATGCCGTGCAAAAAAATCCTCTCACCTACGAACATGTCCGACCTGAACAAGTCGGCAATCAACGACGGGTGTTGATTTCGGATAATAGCGGGCGTAGTGCCGTGTTTAATAAGGTCGAAACCTTTGGGCTGGATCTTCCGCAGGATAATCCCAAGGTCAAGGAATTATTGGAGTCGCTCAAAACTTTGGAATATGAAGGGTATCAATTCGAAGGGGCCGAAGGTTCGTTTGAACTGCTGGTGCGGAAAGCGTTAGGTACGCATACGCCCTCTTTTGAGCTGCTTGGATGCCGAATCATTGTCGAAAAACGTAAAGCGAATGAAGAGCCGATTTCTGAAGCCACGATTATGGTGAAAGTTGGTGAGGTGGTCGAGCATACGGCTGCAGTCGGGGACGGGCCCGTCAATGCACTTGATCATGCTTTGCGAAAGGCCTTGGAGCATTTCTACCCCCAACTCAAAGAGGTGAAGCTCTTGGACTATAAAGTTCGGGTCTTAACGGGGCTACGAGGAACAGGATCGCGTGTTCGTGTGTTGATTGAATCCGGGGATCATAAAGAAAAATGGGGGACCGTCGGTGTATCCGAGAATATCATCGAAGCCAGTTGGCAGGCGTTGGCGGATAGCATCGAATATAAGCTTATGCGTGAAAAAACCTAGGTGAATTCTGAATTTGCCTTTTCTATTCTCCTTGTGCCCCTAGTTCGTTCATTGTGGATAAGGCCATGAAAAGTAAGAAGTTCTTGACAAGATTGCCGAGTGGGGTTACGTTCTGCCATTCGGGGCTACTAAGAGATTGGCAACCCCGTTCCGTTTTGCTCCTTTCACAATCATTTGCCAGGGGGGCCTGATTATGCGAAAGGCGGACATCGCCGACATCATCACCGAAACCGCTGGAATTCAGAAAGCTGAATCCATGGAAATGGTTGAACAAGTCCTGGATTTAATCAAGGCCATGCTTCAACAAGGAGAGGTCGTGAAAATTGCAGGGTTTGGGAATTTTGTGGTGCGAAGTAAAGGAGAGCGAAAAGGGCGAAATCCACGGACCGGCGAAGAAATTGCCATTACCCCACGTCGGGTGGTGTCCTTCCGGCCGAGTGCCCTTTTTAAGCAATATGTCAATGCTGAAGGGCAGAGCGTATCATGACCATGGTGTGAACAGGCATGGCAGCGGGGACGAAACACGAGGAGAAGGTCGGATATAAGATTGGGGAAGTGGCTTCGTTAACCAATCTGCCTTCGTATGTGCTTCGGTTTTGGGAATCAGAATTCATATTCTTGAAACCTAAAAAAAGTCAGGGTAAACATCGAATCTATACAAAAGCTGATATCGAAACGATTTTTGAAATTAAACGAATGTTGTATGAAGAAGGCTATACGATTGCGGGCCTAAAGCGGTTTTGGTATCGGAAGAAAAAAGGCAGTAAGGCAGTGCAGGTGCCGAAGGATCGTGTGGAAAAAGCGAAAATGGAACTGCAAGGGATCTTAAAACTCTTAGATCGGCAATCGGCATAATGTGGTCGATGCATCGATGGACGCAATCATCACCGTGTTTGGCGGGGCGTAGCGCAGCCCGGTAGCGCACTCGCTTGGGGTGCGAGAGGTCGGCCGTTCAAATCGGCTCGCCCCGACCAAATTTTACCGTAGGAAGTCAAAAACAAGGCGTGAAAAGGAAGAGGTCACTCTCCTTGGTTAGTCATCCCTAACTCTGCAAGTCTTCATCTTCTAGTAAGTCTTCACTGTCAGGCATCCCATACGCCACAAATTTCGCATACGAGAGATAAATTTGGCTGCTGTCCCGCATCGCGGTTGCCCCGGCCTTCATTCGTTGGAACTTGACTTGGTCTGGTTGGGCCTCACTTTTTTGTAAGGCTCCGACGTATTCTTCTAACAAAATTGAATAGCGTTGCATGGCCTGTTCAATTTCCATATAGGCTTGCATGATGTCTTCTTGCATTGATGGTCCTCCACGAAAATAATTTTCACCTTACAAAAGCCCATCTCCCTGGTCAACTTTCGTAGGCATAACCGAAGAGGGTGGCTTCGATGCCTTGAGAGGCTGGCGCCGAGATACGGGAAGAGGAATGTTGTGTTGACCACGTTTGACCCGTTTTTCTGGTATTCAGTAGAATGCCGTGGCCTAAGTTGTAGAATCCCATCGTGTGTGGTGTTCAAAGAGAAAACGTTGGTGTCTTAGTTGATTCGCGTCATGAATACCTCACCTCTCCCATGGGTTTCTGTTGTCATTCCCATCAAAGATGAACGGGACAACATTCCGTTATTAGCTAGCCAACTGCTGACATTTTTTGAGGGAAGGCCAGAGAGTGCCACTGCTTCCTTTGAATTGGTGTTTGTGGATGACGGAAGTACGGATGGCAGTGAGGCCGTGTTGGATGAATTGGTCCAACAATCGGATGCCGTTCGGGTTATTCACCTCGACAAAAATCATGGGCAAACGGCTGCTTTTGATGCAGGGTTTCGACAGGCCAAAGGTGAGTTGATTGCGACGATGGATGGAGATCTGCAATATGATCCCGCCGATTTCGCAAAGCTGCTCGTGATGGTGAATCAGGTTGATTTGGTCTGTGGTCGACGTGCGGCGCGCCATGACAACATGGTGCGCCGATGGTCCTCACGCATTGCCAATCAAGTGAGAAATTGGGTCGTGCATGATGGTATTGCCGATACCGGATGTTCGTTGAAAATTTTTCGACGGGCAGTCGTTGAGCGAATGCCGTTGTTTAAAAACATGCATCGGTTTTTCCCTGCGTTGGCGCAAATGTATGGCTTTACGGTGACGGAAGTCCCAGTCCAACATTTCCCTCGCACGCATGGTCTGTCGAAATATGGCGTGGGGAATCGACTCTTTGTCGGCCTGTATGATTTGTTTGCGGTCCGCTGGATGCAAAAGCGCTGTCTGAACTATACGATGCGGGAATCTCAACATCCCAAATCTCAAAGCTGAATGGTTGCGAATGGATTTCACCTCCCTTCCCACGAATGAATTGATTTGGGTAGGAATTGGCTTTTTTGGCCAAAGTTTGTTCTTTTCCCGTTGGTTGCTCCAGTGGTTTGTCTCAGAGAAAAAATCGGAAAGTCAGATTCCCGTGTCCTTTTGGTATATGAGCTTAGTAGGAAGTGCCATTGTGCTCGCCTACGCGATTCATAAGAATGACCCGGTGTTCATTGCCGGACAAAGTGTCGGAACCGTCGTCTATATTCGCAACCTTATTTTGATTCATCGCGCAAAAGAACGAGTCAAGAGTGGATAATCCTTCCAATCCATCGGACTCGCCTTCCCCGCTTTCTTCTTCTCTTGCATCCGGGTTTTCACAATCTTCACTCACGCATGTGGTGCTGTTAGTCGTGCTGGGCATCTGGCTGTTCGGCCTCGAAGGTGGATGGCTGGGCGGGTTGGAGATGAGTGGGTTGGGGTTAACGGATCGGGATGAAGGCAGTAACGCCGAAGCCGCCCGAGAGATGCTGGAAACAGGCGATTGGATTTCACCGACACTCAATTATGAACCGCGATACGCGAAACCTGCTTTTGTGTATTGGCTTATAAGCGGCTCCTACTCCCTCTTCGGCATCAATGAATTTGCCGCACGATTGCCTTCGGCTATTTCGGGTCTCTGTGTCGTGTTGTTGCAGTATGCGTTTGTGTATCGATGGCTTGGCGCACCGATGGCGTTGTTGTCGTCGCTCATGCTGCTGCTCAATATGGAATTTCTAGCTATCAATCGTATGGTGCTCACCGACCCGGAGTTGGTCGTCTTCACCACCTTAGCGGGCTATAGTTGTTGGCAGGCCCTTCAAGGGCACACGAAATCCTGTCGATGGTGGTTTCTCAGCTTTTATCTGGCCATGGGATTCGGCATGCTGGTCAAGGGACCCGTCGGCATTATCATTCCATTGGTTGGCGTGATTCCCTATCTGACCCTGACGAGACAATGGAAGCTTTTTTGGCAACAAGGATTTCCCATCCTAGGCATCGGCCTGGTCCTGTTGGTGGCTGCCCCTTGGTATCTTGCCATGTTCAACATTCATGGTGAGGCCTACTGGTCTGCCGCACAAGCGAACACCACCGGTCGGTTCATGAATCCTATGGAGGGCCATGGCGGGACGTTCTTTTTTTATGTACCCATCTTGCTGCTGGGGTTTTTCCCGTGGAGTGCGTTTTTGCCCTCCGTACTCTATCAATCACTGAATCAGTGGAAAGCCTATTGGAACGGGCAGGACTTTGCCTCGCAAGAGCACAATTTGGAATTCTTCCTCAGCCTGTGGATTGTGGGCCTCTTGATTTTTTTTACCCTCTCGGCCACGCGATTGCCGCATTATATCTATCCGCTGTTTCCAGCGTCGGCCATCTTGGTTGCGCTGTGGTGGCAACGTTTTCAAGCCATGGTTTTGCCTCTGGATTGGCGAGTGGCTCGATGGCTCCTCCTGGGCATAGGCTATGTGTTGGGGATTGCCATCATTGTCGCCCCACCGATCTTTCACCATTTTATCCAGCAAATTGCCAGAGAGTTTCCCGCTGCCGTGCATGTGGATTTTGGGTGGCTTCCAACCATCTTGGGCTTAGTCATTGTTTTGGGAACCATGGGCATCCGACTTTGTCTGGATTCAGAAGCAAAGCGATCCTGGGCGCTGGCAATAGCCGGTGGGATGATGCTGTTCTTTGGTGTACTTCTTGTGAAAGGGGCGGTTCCGATCTATCACATGTATTTCATTGAACCACCTCAGCAATTAGCAGCTATTGCCGGGTTTAACTTGGGGAAAGATGATCGCCTGTTGCAAGTCGGCAGGAAGCGGCCGTCCCTCAGTTTCTATGCCCAACGCAAAGTTCACTTTCTCGGGCCGCACGATGAGCAAGAATGGAAGGAGCACCTGGCCGCTTCAGGCAAGAAAATGATAATTCTCCAAACACCGCTCCGGCGGGATGTTCCAGAAGCCGTCGCTGATTGGACCGTTGTCCTCGAACACGGCGGCTTTTCTCTCCTCTCCAGCGAACCGCTGTTGTAAGCTCCAGATATGAGAACCTTGATGGAGAATGCTGGCACCACTATAGTGGTTTAACTTTCAACTAAGACCATTCAGAACTCCCTCGCCCTTTCAGGGCTTGGCCTCGAAGAGAGGACAAGGTTGGGGTGAGGGTGGGGGGCTATTTGATGGGTAAAACACTATATTTGTCACAGGTAGGGTGAGTGCTGTTCTGCAATGGGGTGGCACTGTCCAGTGATTGGTGTATAGCGAAATGGGCCAGGGCGAGAAACTTGTTGTTTATTCACTCCATGACGTGTCATAAAAAAGTCTTCAATGTCATTTCGGTTGTCGGTTTGGTTTTTGGCTTTTTGGGGTGCGATTCTGAGAGGCCCTTTCACAGTGAGGCCATCTATCAGGCTCCAAAAGCAGGATATGAAATGACCATTTCAGCAACGGGAGTCGTGCCTGTAGGAGCGGATATCGTCGATGTGCCATCAGGGAATGTCGAGTTTCGACCACTGGCCAATCAGCAAGGTAAAAAACGGATGTCGCTGGTGGTTCAGAGTGAAACAAACGCGTCCTACCAGTTTGATGGGGAAAATGCCGCTGCTGTGGAATGGGACTTCAGAACACGAAAGGCAATTTTTAATGAAATCCTGACTCAGGCCGGTTACAACCAACTCAATGCCGATGAAATCGAGGAAAGTCTGGAGGTCATGTATGGCGTACTGTATGGACCAAAGGCTGCGCCATTAAAAGGGCAAACAGAATTTTTACAAGTTATCGAGGTTAAACAATCCATGAATTAACGAGTTTCCAACATTGGCCTTATGCAGATCCGCTTCACTTCGCAAGGTATCTTTCCAAAAGTTTTTTGTATGGACCGACCCCTTTGAGTACGGTGGCTTCTCCCTTCTCTCCAGCGAACCGCTGTTGTAATAAGCAACCCTAACATTATTAAGCGGATGCCAATAAGGAGTCTAAAAATAGTATGTTATTTGTTAATTGAACTTTGGTTTTTTCAGGGGACAAGCCGTATTATGAAGGGTTCAATTAAGTCATATGCCGGAATTTTGCAGGACTACTTATATGACAGTCACTAAACTTACGGCTTTTTATTTTTTTCTTGCCCCATCAACAATGGAAACTTCTAATTTTAGTTAATTGAAACTATATGAAGGAACCAACCGAGCTGCTGTTAGTGTTCGCTACGAGGGTGGGAGAAAATGGGCTTTCATAATGGCCCAATAGGGCATACGGTGCTTGACTATCGAAATCCTGGGCATTTCGAAATGCCTGAAGATTATAAAGTATGCACCTCTTGCCTCCCTTCTTCTTGCATACCCTCCATTCGAGGGGGTGGTGACAAATAAATGAGAACTTCTGTTAAGGTAATTCATTCATAAATTACTGATTGAGTCGCACGGCCTCTGGTTTCTTTTCCAAACTCTGGGAAAATTTTAGATTCGGAGAGGCAGGCTCGCAATTTTTCATGTTTGGAGGATACTCCATGTACCAACTTCCAAGTTACCCCATCACAAGAAAAGCATTCAAATTCACCTGGCTTGCTGTATTCGTTTTTTCCCTCCTCACACATCAGTCTCACGCGATGAATTTCCAGGTTCAACTTGAGTCCGAGGCTGATGTGGGGTCGAATGAAGTCCTCTACATCGCCTACAATTCGTTCACCGATCTCACTGGGAGCATTGAGGCAGGTAGCTTTTTCTCTCCGGTGAACATTAGTGGCGCCTATAGCACCACAGGGCTAGCGTACGATGGGAGCCAATATATCGTTCAACTTGAGTCCGAGGCTGATGTGGGGTCGAATGAAGTCCTCTACATCACCTACAATTCGTTCACCGATCTCACTGGGAGCATCGAGGCAGGCAGCTTTTTCTCTCCGGTGAACATTAGTGGTGCCTATAGCACCACGGGGCTAGCGTACGATGGGAATAAAGGCAGTTCTGGGGGAGTCATTCCCGAACCTTCCACCATGCTTCTCTTTGGTACTGGATTAGCGGGTTTGGCTGGGTGGCGTTGGCGAAAACCAAGGTAACCTAGATAGAGAAAATTCTTGTGAAGGAGCCCTTGACCATCCGAGTCAGGGGCTTTTTTTGTAAAAAGAAGTGGGGAAGGTCCTTTTATCCAAATGCAGACACAATGGTCTCAAGAATCCCTCCTCCTATAAAGACAGGAATAGGGTCGATTGGATCTTGAGTTATATGAGTAGGCTGGACAAGGAAAACTTCATGGAGGGTAAAGCCATGTTGCACATCTAGTTTACGAAGACGCCCCCCCTTCTAGTGTGGCCATGCGACAATTTTGGCAATTTTTTTTACGCGCACTCCTAGTAAGTCCAGATATTGGGAAGTCTCTTTTTCTGGCGATTTTTTGACCTCGGGATGTTTCTTTCTGTAGGTCTCTAATTCCCCACCATCGATCCAAATGGATGTGGTGCTCTTCAATGGGAATAAGTGTATTTTCGCAGAATGGGCAATGCATAAGAATTTTATCTTCTCACAGGTACCAATTAAAACAAGGGGAAAAGGCACGCTCATACTTATCGGAAAGTAATTCTCCAAGTCTTTTTGTCTTGGTAGCCTCCTTTCTGCTGACCGACGCCTGCCGCCCGTCCCCGTAGGCGGATGCTCCTATGAGCTGGCGGGCCCTGTTTGAGCATAGCGAGTTGGTCCGCCTTCCCGTGATTCGCATCCGCCTAATTTGATAAGGCCGGGTGGGGCGTCAATGGTTTTGGGTCCTTTTGCCGAAACAAAAGGATCTCGGCTGCCGGGCCGAAACCCGGCATCTTTGGTACGTTTAGTATATGAAAGAGGAAAAGCGGATTGAGTAAGCTAGGGGGGCGAGGAGAAACATTCCTATTCCTAGAAGCGCTTCAAACCAGATTGGATTGAGGCCTGCGATGAAATTGTTTTGGTTTTCAGTTTTGGATAATAACTCAGCTTGGGTTCCAAG
>Ga0224506_10001631_pt1 | contig 15924 bp, 18 predicted proteins | sample SF_Jan12_sed_USG_2_FD_169108 | JGI IMG/M metagenome (GOLD analysis project Ga0224506, IMG submission 169108) | Sediment microbial communities from San Francisco Bay, California, United States - SF_Jan12_sed_USGS_8_1 | ecosystem: Environmental > Aquatic > Marine > Sediment | place: USA... | reverse complement strand
GTATAAGCCTGAAAAGGGTCATCATGCGTAAGTTGTATATGGGGATAGCGGACGCAATCATGGAAGTAGATGGCAAGGAAATCTATTCTGCAAAAAATCTGCGTGTTGGTTTATTTACTGAAGACGCCGATTTTCAGGGGCAATAATTTTGAGAAGGGTTGTTGTAACAGGACTGGGGATTGTTTCCAGTATCGGTAACAACAAGCAGGAAGTGCTTGAGTCACTCAGGGAAGGTCGTTCCGGTATTGAATTCAGTCAGGAATATGCCGACATGGGATTTCGCTCTCATGTGTACGGTCCTGTGCGCATCGATCTTGACGCACTCATTGATCGCAAACTGAAACGTTTTATGAGTGATACAGCAGCATATAATTATGTTGCCATGCAACAGGCGATTGATGACGCTGGTTTATCTGAAGAACAATATTCTAATCCAAAAGTAGGCCTGATCATGGGGTCTGGTGGTGCATCGACTGATAACGTTGTCATCACTGCTGATACAGCTCGTCAAAAAGGCATAAAAAGAATTGGTCCCTACATGGTAACGCGTACCATGTCGAGTACCACATCCGCCTGTCTTGCAACGCCATTTAAAATCAAGGGCGTAAATTATTCTATTAGTTCCGCCTGTGCCACCAGTGCGCATTGTATTGGTAATGCATCAGAGCTGATTCAGTTGGGTAAACAGGACATGGTGTTTGCAGGTGGCGGTGAAGAAGTGCACTGGTCCATGTCGGCGATGTTTGATGCCATGGGTGCGTTGTCTTCAAAATATAATGACACACCACAAATAGCATCACGTGCCTATGACGCCGATCGGGACGGTTTTGTTATTTCCGGCGGCGGCGGTGTGGTAGTGCTTGAAGAACTCGAACATGCCAGGGCGCGCGGTGCAAAAATTTATGCCGAGCTGACCGGTTATGGTGCCACATCAGACGGGTACGATATGGTTCAGCCTTCCGGCGAAGGTGCAGTACGTTGTATGCAACAGGCATTGTCGACCACAAAAGGCAAGGTCGATTACATTAATGCCCATGGCACCAGTACACCGGTCGGTGACATGCGTGAACTTGAAGCCATTAAGGAAGCCTTTGGAAACAATGTGCCCAATATTGCTTCAACCAAGTCATTAACTGGTCATGCACTTGGTGCCGCCGGTGTAAATGAAGCGATTTATTCGTTGATTATGCAGGAGGCTGGCTTCATTGCGGCATCACCCAATATCTCCAACCTTGACCCCAAGGCAGAAGGTATGCCGATTGTCAGGGAACGCATTGATAATGCAAAACTGGACACAGTCATGTCCAACAGCTTTGGCTTTGGTGGAACCAATGCGACCCTGGTATTTGAACGTTTAACCAACTGATATTGATTATCCAACTCCCCGCAATCCTGTATAATCGCGGGCTTTCAGAAACGAGTAGTTATTTCCAGTCATGAGTGAAATTGTTGAGCAAATCAGGCTCAGACGCACCTTTGCCATTATTTCCCATCCGGATGCGGGTAAAACCACATTAACGGAAAAATTGCTGTTGTTTGGTGGTGCCATTCAGCTTGCCGGTACTGTTAAGGGACGCAAGGCGGCGCGTCATGCTACTTCAGACTGGATGGAACTGGAAAAACAACGTGGCATTTCAGTGACCTCATCAGTGATGCAGTTTCCGTACAACGGGCGCATGGTGAACCTGCTTGATACTCCCGGTCATGAAGACTTTTCGGAAGACACCTACCGCACACTAACGGCAGTTGATTCAGCGCTCATGGTCATTGACAGTGCCAAGGGTGTAGAAGACCGTACTATTAAACTGATGGATGTATGCCGTCTACGTGATACACCCATCATGACATTCATTAACAAGCTCGATCGTGAAAGCCGTGATCCGGTAGAGCTGATGGATGAAATTGAATCAATTTTAAAAATACAGTGCACACCCATGACATGGCCGATTGGCAGCGGCAAGCGTTTTCGTGGTGTGTATCATTTATTAAATAACTGCGTACACCTTTTTAGTGCAACGCATCAGGGCAAGATTCAGGAAGGTGAAATCATTGCCGGACTGGATAATCCAAGACTGGATGAAATACTGGAAGATCAGGCGCAGGAACTGCGCGACGAGATTGAACTTGTTAAGGGTGCTTCACATGAATTCAGTGTTGATGCCTATTTGCAAGGTAAACTGACACCGGTCTTTTTTGGTTCAGCGATCAATAATTTTGGCATAAAAGAATTACTGGACAGCTTTGTTGAAATGGCACCATCTCCTCGTGACAGGGAAACCAGTACGCGTATAGTCAAGGCAGAAGAAGAACAGTTTTCCGGTTTTGTATTCAAGATTCAGGCAAATATGGATCCGCAACACCGTGATCGAATTGCCTTTATGCGCATTACTTCCGGGAAATACACCAGCGGTATGAAAATGCATCAGGTGCGAATTGGACGTAACGTACAGATTGCCAATGCCATCACCTTTCTTGCTCGTGATCGTGAACATGTTGATATTGCCTACTCCGGTGACATAATCGGTTTGCATAATCATGGCACGATCCGGATTGGTGATACCTTTACTCAGGGAGAAGAACTTAAATTCAGCGGTATTCCCAATTTTGCGCCGGAACTTTTTCGTCGTGTAATTTTAAATGATCCACTGCGTATGAAGGCCTTGCAAAAGGGACTTGATCAACTTAGCGAAGAAGGTGCTACCCAGGTGTTTCGCCCGCTGGCCAGTAACGATTTGATACTGGGTGCTGTTGGTTTATTGCAGTTTGATGTGGTTGCCTATCGTCTGAAAGATGAATATGGCGTTGAATGTAAATACGAACCGGTACAGGTAGCAACTGCCCACTGGGTACAGTGTGATGATGAAAAAATAATGGAAGCATTTCGCAAGAAGAATGAAACCAATCTTGCTATCGATAGTGGTGGTAGCCTGACCTATCTGGCGCCTACTATGGTAAATCTGAATCTGGCAAAAGAGCGTGCGCCAGAAGTGGAATTTCTGGCGACGCGTGAACATTAATTATTTTTGATATCCAGTAACTCAATTTCAAATATCAGTGCTTCATTTGGTCCAATGGCCTTGCCTGCACCCTGTTCGCCGTAGGCAAGATGTGGCGGGATCCAGACCTTCCATTTTGAACCGACCTTCATGAGCTGTAATATTTCCTGCCAGCCTTTGATAACACCATTTACCGAGAAGGTGGCCGGCTTGTCACGTTTATAGGAACTGTCAAACTCTGTGCCGTTAATCAGAGTGCCGCGATAATGCGCAACAACACTGTCAGTCGACTTTGGTTTTTGACCGGCACCGTCTTTCAGAACCGTATAAAGTACACCACTGGGTAAAGCGGTGATGCCTTTTGTATCCTTTGTTTTTTTCATAAAGTCATCACTGGCTTTTTTATTTTTACTTGCCATCGCCATGTGTTGCTTGAGTTGTTTTTGTTGTTGTGCATGCATGACTTGCTGAATACGTTCCTGACTGATTCGTGGAGATTTTCCCTTCATCACGTCTTCAATCCCGTTCATCATGGATTCTTTATTGATATCAATGCCGTCATTTTTCAGTCCCATACCAATTTGATAGCCAACCGCATAACTGAAATCCTGCTTCATTTTTTCATCATCCCCGTCAGCAGCCAGTGCATGTCCGGTCAGTAGAAGGCCTATCACAAAGGTCGTAATTCCGTATTTCATTAAAATTCTCCAAAGTTTTTAATTATCAGAAAGTGTACGAATAATCGCATATCTGTCACCGTCTGTGTGAATCGAACCCATTAAATCCAAGACGTAAAAATATAAATCAATAATATCAATAGGTTACAGGATCTGTATTGATGTATGGTACCTCAAGATTTGGTTATTTTTACCGCTATATCTATTAGGTAATTGATTTAATAGCTGTTTTCGGCCCGAATGGTCGGGTGCAAAAGGATAAGGCATGAATTTGGTCATCACAGTTCTATTGTTTATCGCAGTTATTGTGACGCTGTGTCTGGCGATCTACACAGCGGCGATGTTTATGCGCTTGTCGAGTGACAAGAACGAACGTGCAATGGCGCGCGCTTTTGTCAGAAATTTGCGCGCAACACGTGATGAATGTAAGGAAAACCGTGCCAGCCTGTTTATTGAAAAATTTGGTCTTGAAAAAACCGAGGCCGAGATTATTGCTGAACGCCTCATTAAACTTGAAGAATCACTTTATGCAGTTTTTTTCCGCATATTTATTCAAGGTGAAACCAAGGCATTGGCAGAAGCGAATAAGCCGGTCGAGGAAATTATAAACTCTTGCTGTACGACAGTTTCTGAATATGTACAGGCATCCAGCTCAAGTATCAGTACCGAGCAGGAGCAGGCACTGGAAAGAAAAATAGATAACCTCAAAGAAGACAACAGGAAGCTCAAGGACAAGTACGATAAACTCAAACTGGATTTTGAAAAAGTTGAACAGGAAAAAGAAGTACTTGAAAAAGAAAGTGAAAAAGTCATGGGCGAATATCTCAATATGTATGCCAACAAACGTGCCGAAGGCTGATAAATTCGGCTTCATATCCTGTTGTAATCACCAGCCATAAAAAATACCATGTTCAGGATTGTTTCAATATTCTGAGTCAATATGGTTTTTTCCTATTACAATCGTTTGTCCAAAAAACAAAAACAAATCTATCGTGCGAGCGATGTTATTCATGCTATTCGCCTGCCAACAACACGAGGTCTGAAGGGTAGAGTTAAAAAAATCGAGTCAGCCCTTAAAAATGAAAAACGTGTTGAAACGGAAATCGCATGTCGGGAATTGATACGGTATTTAATATCAATACTGGATGTGCCGCCGGCAAGAATAAAAGTCTTTGCCGCCAGACCGCATGATGACTGGGGCGAACTGCATGGATTGTATACACCGTCAGAAGGACGGAAGCAGGCGCTTATTCATGTCTGGATGCGCACAGCAAAAAAGCGTAAGGTTGTTGCATTCCGATCCTTTTTAAGGACAGTCCTGCATGAGCTCTGTCATCATCTGGATTATGAATACCTGAAACTGGAAGACTCTCTCCATACCGAGGGTTTTTACAAACGCGAATCAAGCCTGTTTCATCAACTTGTACCAGCCAAGAGAAAAACAGATAAAAAGTAATTTTACGTTTATTTTTGGCGCTGGATATTTTAAATTAGCTTTTTATATAGACGGGCATAAAAATGAATTTCTGTAATCAATGTGGTGAGAAAGTCACACTCAAAATCCCGCAAGGGGACAACATGCCGCGTTATGTTTGCGGATCTTGTGCAACGATTCATTATGAAAATCCGAAAATTGTCGCCGGTTGTATTCCTGAATGGGAAGACAAGGTGCTGTTGTGCAAACGAGCGATTGAACCACGTTACGGTCTCTGGACATTGCCCGCCGGTTTTATGGAAAACAGGGAGTCCACAACTCAGGCCGCCATGCGTGAAGCAATGGAAGAGGCCAAAGCAGATGTGGAGATCACATCGCTCTATACAGTGTTTAACCTGATCCACATTAATCAGGTCTATATGCTGTTTCGTAGCCGTTTGCAAAATCTGGATTTTGGTGCTGGTGAAGAGAGCCTTGAAGTTGCCCTGTTTGAAGAGAAGGACATTCCCTGGGATCAACTGGCCTTTCCTGTTGTGGAGCAAACACTGCGCTATTTCTTCAAGGACAGGGCAGCGGGTCAGTTTCAGGCTCGTATGGGGGACTTTCAGGACAGACAGACCCTGCTCTCTGTCAGCCTGTTGGATGCACTCCATACCCCTGAATAGGCACCAAACTACGGTTTTTGTACCAGCCTTTATGCTAGAATAGCCCCCTTTTTCGAGCAGGTGTCTGTTTTTCAGGCTGTTTTAGGCAATCTCATGTCATACGAGCAAATAGATAATATCAATGTCCTGTCACAGGATTTATTGCCCACACCGGAGAAGGTGAAGCAAGACATCCCGTTGACCGAATCGGCCCGCAACACAGTTTTGGCCGGACGTGAGGCTGTATACCGGATTCTGGATCGTCAGGATCCCCGTTTGTTTGTGGTAGTCGGGCCATGCTCAATTCACGATCCCAAGGCAGCCATGGAATATGCCGGCAGGTTGAAAGAGCTGGCTGATGAACTGGACGATACGCTATTGCTGATTATGCGTGTGTATTTTGAAAAGCCACGTACTTCGGTTGGATGGAAAGGCTTGATTAATGATCCGGATATGGACGATTCCTTCCATATCGAAAAGGGTTTGTCATTGGCACGTGGCTTGTTGCGCGATATCGCTGAAACCGGATTGCCTGCTGCGACAGAAGCACTTGATCCGATCATGCCGCAGTATCTGGCGGATTTGATTACATGGACAGCGATTGGTGCACGTACAACAGAATCACAAACGCATCGGGAAATGGCCAGTGGTTTGTCAGCGCCGGTTGGTTTTAAAAATGGAACTGATGGCAGTCTTGAAGTTGCAATTAATGCGATGCACTCTGTTTCCAGCCCGCATCATTTTCTGGGGATCACACAGGAAGGACGTTGTGCTGTTTTCCGTACCAAGGGTAATGCCTACGGTCATGTCGTATTGCGTGGCGGTGGCGGTAAACCAAACTATGACACTGAAAGTGTTAAACGTTGTGAAGACGCACTGTCAAAGGCAGGCTTGCCTGCCAATATTGTGATTGATTGCAATCATGGTAACTCAATGAAAGATCCGTCAAGACAACCGGCAGTTATGGCGGATTGCACACAACAAATATTGAGTGGCAATAAATCCATCATTGGTTTCATGCTGGAAAGTCACTTGCATGCCGGCAGTCAGTCTATTCCTGAAGATCATTCCAAACTGAAGTACGGGGTGTCGGTAACGGATGCCTGTATGGACTGGGAAACAACCGAGAAAGCTCTGCGTGAACTTTACAACAAGATAAAGCCGGCAATATCAAATCGTTTGCAGGTAGTATAATTTCTACAGGCGTGATTTGAGTTTTTCGATTATCTCATCAATATCCAGTCCCATACGTTCATTACAAAATTCCAGCAAGGGTAATATCTTTTTCAATATTATCTTGATGTGTGGAACCAGCGTTTCCTGTTGATTTTTATCGGTTGCCATCACAACGGCTGTTTCCAGATCTGGAGGTTCATCAGATACTATTTCATCGGTTTGAACAGGAACAGGATCTTCAGATTGAGAAACAGCGGATGGTGTCGTTTCTGCAATACCATCTTTCGCAAACTCAATGGTATTGCCTCCTTTGTTATGAGCAATAGCAAGCTGTTCTTCTACCATATCGATCAGTTTTTCAAAATCGTTATCGGACATAACTTCAGTAGAGGAAATGCCAATGCTGACTGTCAGGCGAACCGGGCTTTCCTTAAAACCAAAGCCCAGTTCCCCTATTTCTGATTGAATCCGTTTTGCCAGATTGGAAACACCCAACGGGTTTGAGTTAACCAGAATAAGAGCAAATTTTGCCAGACCAATACGCGCAGCAGCGTCTTCCTTTCGCAAGCTGGACAGAAGAATGCTTGCGATTGATTTAATGGCAGCATCAGCTGCATGACGCCCGAATTTGACAAAAAAACTTTCAAACTTGTCTATATCAAGGCGCAGGATTGAAACCGGCGCATTATGTCTTTTTGAAAATGCAGTGCACTCTGCACCCTTGGTCATAAAATGGCGTTTATTTGCCAGACCGGTCAGTGGATCAATAATGGTATTTTTTTCAAGCTCACTGGAAACTTCAGTCAGTTTGCGTGAAGTCTGACCATGCTGTGCATGTGCCTTGGTGCGTGCCAGTAGTTGGACAGAGTCAAATGGTTTGGTGACAAAATCGGAAGCACCGCAATCCAGCGCACGTGTTCTGGTGATATCATCATCTTCCACACCGGTAATAATGATGACAGGAATGTCCTTTATTCTTGCATCAGAAGAAGTTCGAATTTTTTCCAGTAATCCAAAACCATCCATATTGGGCATGGAAAGATCAGAAATCACAACCTGAATGGAATCATCTTTTGATAACTTGTCCCAGCCTTCCTCACCATCTTCAGCTTCAGTAAGACGGTAATCTTTTTTAAGAATTTTTTTCACTGCAACACGCATCAGACGTGAATCATCCACGACCAGTACATGAGGCTGATTTTCTGTTGTTTCTTCCTGACTCATGATCTTCCTGATCAAATTATAATTAGAAAAACAAGTTTAGTATGGTATCGGTCAGGTTGGGGAATCACTGAAAAATAGTTATCCGTCAGTGCGATGCACTGTCAGTGGAAAAAGAACAAGTTTTTACTGGCGTAGGCTGACGTTGGTAGAGGTATCAGCAGATGAAAATGTTTCTACCTTTTGGGCAGATGCATCTCTATCGAATGCGGCAGCTGAAAAAACCAGTAAAACCAGAAAAGCGACTGTGAGTCTTAACATTATAAATTCTCTAATATCAATGAGATATACTTACTATCCAGATAGACTAAAAGAATACAGAGCTATCACTATAATATTTCGACTTTTTTACGGGATTCTTGAGGGGTTTGATCGATTAATGTCCAAAAAATAGCCATCAGGCTCAGCAATTTGTGTAACTTATTGAAATATATGATAATCCAGTATGTTCTATAAAACAGGCAAGCTCAGATTTGAATGTACCGGTTGTGGAGACTGTTGCCGGGGCAATCCTGCGCAATATTACATCTATGCATCCTCGCGTGAGCTGGGCAAGATCCAGCGCTTCCTTGATATTTCAGAGGCCTGGTTCCGGCGCCGCTATCTGGTGCGTCTGGACACGAGCAGTTTTGGTATACGCATGATGCCGGCAGGTCATTGCAGTTTTCTGGATGGCTCAGGAAAGTGCCGTATTTATTCCGTCAGGCCGGTACAGTGCCGGACCTACCCGTGGTGGCCCGAGATCGTCGAGACCCGCGCAGGGTGGCGTAATGAAGCGAAGCGCTGTGAAGGGATTAATCAGGGTGTCGTTGTTCCACTGAAAAAAATAACAGCAGAACTAAAGAAATCAACCGAAGACTAGTCGGTAAGTAAGATCAGGAATTGATCCCAAACCGCATTCAAATAATGGTTTATTTTTGCGTAAATATGCCGAATCAGGATAAGTAAAATAATTTTATTCATCTTGGTCTTGCAGGGATATGCCAGCAAAAAAAGCATCCGAAACCAATCTGACTTATGCACAGAAACTGTTACTGGATCTGCGTAATACCTATATCAGTGACTTGTCTGCTCAGTTTGATGAACTTGAGCAAATGATTTTTGCATTAAAAGACAAGGATAACTTTACTGATAATTTTCAGGAGTTATTCAGAAAGGTGCATAGCATGAAGGGTACTGCTGGCACACATGGTCTGAATATTATCACGCGTATTTGTCATCAACTGGAAGATCAACTAAATCTTGTAGACGGAAAGGTTTCCCGTTTCAGTGATACATTATTTGAAAACTGGCTCAAGTTTGTTGACTTGTTGCGTAAGGCACTGGATTCAATAAATAGTAATGATGAAAAATTTACCAGTATTGAAAATATGCTGGAAACATTGTGCGGCAATATTTTTACAGGTGAACACAATGTATTGATTGTAGAGGACTCGAAGTATACAGGAAAACTGTGTTTTCAGGCATTGGAAGATATGCCACTACGCATATCAATTATGGATGATGGCTTTCAGGCGCTGGAACTGTTATTGCATAGTAAGTTTGATATGTTGATCACCTCAATGGAAGTAAAGACCCTGAATGGTATTGGCTTGATTGCCGCTATCAAGATGTCAAAATCTCCCTCGAAAGATTTAAAAACCATTTTATTAACATCCAGAGACAATATCTCCACTTCTGATTTAATCAAACCCGACTATATTCTGAGAAAAGATGTCAATTTGATACAGAATTTACATAAAATCGCTACCAGTAGCCTGTATATGATCTAGTATTCCTTCAATAGATACTTGAAGGAGTATGCTTCTCTGATATGGAAATACCTTTTCTGATCGCGCACAGAGGATATGCCAGCTGTTACCCTGAAAATTCCCTGTCGGCTGTGACAGCGGCCTTGCAGGCAGGCAGTTGCTATATTGAAATTGATCTGCAAATGACATCAGACGGCATTCCGGTGTTATTGCATGATGAAGATCTGCAAAGAACAACCGGTCGTTCCGGAAAAGTGCATGAACTTTCATTAAGTCTGCTTTCAAACTTTCATGCCAGCGAATCAGATCGGTTTGGTGATAAGTTCGGAAGTGAACCTGTCCCCACCCTTTTTCAATTTGTTGATCTGATGAAGCAATGGCCGAGCGTGACTGCTTTCATCGAGCTAAAGGAAGAAAGTCTGGCGCATTTTGGTGCCTATATGATGGTCGATGCAGTAATGAAAATTATTGAGCCGATCAAGGATCGCATTGTACTGATTTCATTTGATGATGCTGCCTTGCGTTATACACATATTAATCATTCAGTACCGATTGGCTGGGTAATAAGGGAATGGAACAAGCAGTCCATGCAGTGTGCACAATCATTGATGCCGGGGTATCTGTTTTGCAATTACAAAAAACTGCCAGATGAAACAAAACCAATGTGGTCGGGTGACTGGCAGTGGTGTCTGTATGAAGTCACCGATCCGGAACTGGCATTGGAGCTGGCCGGAAAGGGGGCATCCATGATTGAAACCATGGCAGTAGGTGATATGTTGCGACATCCGGAACTGGCAAAAAGGAATTGCCTTGATTGAAAAAAAATATGATGTCGTTGTTATTGGCGCCGGCATACACGGTGCAGGTGTGGCACAGGCGCTGGCAGTCAATGGTTATTCGGTACTGGTTCTGGAACAGAATACGATTGCAAGTGGTACATCATCACGTTCAAGCAAGTTGATTCATGGCGGTTTGCGTTATCTGGAAAATTTACATTTATCACTGGTAAAGGAATGTTTGCAGGAACGAACACTGTTATTACGTAATGCACCACATCTGGTAAAACTGGTGCCTTTTTATATTCCGGTCTTTCCGGAAACACGCAGACGTCCCTGGCAACTGCGTACCGGTTTGAGTTTATATGCATTACTGAATTCATTTCATTCATCAGGCCGGTTTGGGACAGTCGCCCGACAGGATTGGCAAACACTGGATGGTCTTGAAACCAAAAATCTGCAAAAGGTATTTCGTTATCAGGATGCACAAACAGACGATGTATTACTTACGCGTGCAGTAATGAATTCGGCAGTACAACATGGTGCGCAGTTGATGATGCCATGTGAATTTGTGAATGCCGACATAGATGAGCAAGGTGTCACCGTACATTACCGACAAAACGGGGAAACACATCAATCCCGTGCGAGTGTGGTGGTGAATGCTGCCGGCCCCTGGGTAAATCAGGTGCTGACGAAATTCAATGAACCACACATACCGTTATCTATCGAACTGGTGCAAGGGACACACATTGTGTTGCCGGGGGAACTGACTCAAGGTGTTTATTATATTGAGGCACCGACTGACCACCGTGCTGTTTTTGTTATGCCATGGAAAGGCAATACACTCGTCGGTACCACAGAGACCAGCTACAGCGGTGATCCCGGGCAAGTCCAGCCACTGGATAGCGAAATTGATTATTTATTAAAAACCCTGATCCACTATTTTCCCCACTATCAAGGTAAACCGGTACTGGACAGTTTTGCCGGACTGCGGGTGTTGCCGCATGAAGAGGGACACCCGTTTTCCCGATCACGAGATACCCGATTGATAACCGATCGGGATCGGTCTCCACGCCTGCTAAGCATTTATGGTGGCAAGTTGACTGCCTATCGCATCACCGCGATGAAGGTAATGCAGAAACTGAAAACCAGCCTGCGCTCCGGCTCAGCACCACTGATTGATACAAAGGGCATCCGTCTCGATAGCTAAGTCTGGTATTAGCCAAAAACTGACCTATTCAGTTGGTATTTAGTGAATATTGGAGGAAATTAAGAGCCCCTAATGTCGCAAATATAACTAATTGTTTTATATATAAAAAAAAGAATTCCAAAATCAGTAATTGATCTCGGAATATCCTGATAAACATGGTTTATGGATACTAAAGTTATTACTGCTTGGACTTCAGCCTATTAAGGATTAAGGTACACGGCTCTAAGCCCCAATGGGAGGGGCAAAAACCGGTAAATTTCCGGATTCTGGTATTACGCGGTATCACAATAACAACTCTAAGAAATACTCGCCGTTGTACCACAAAACAAAAATCGTCTAAGACATCGAGGAGCGATATGCCAAAGTTAGTGAATCCACATGGTGGAGGTGACTTAAAACCTCTATTACTTGAAGGTGCTGCACTTGAATCAGAAAAGAAAAAGGCAGCTGGTTTAAAACAGGTTAAAACAAGTTCTCGTGAAACCGGTGACATCATCATGATGGGTATCGGTGGTTTTACTCCTCTTGATGGCTTTATGACCCATGCTGACTGGCAGGGTGTATGTGATGGCTACAAGATGGCGAGTGGTCTTTTCTGGCCAATTCCAATCACACTTTCTACCGATGAAGTAACTGCCAAGGGCATTTCCGAAGGTGAGGAAATTGCACTGGTTAATGCCGAAAGTGATGAAATCATGGCAACCATGAAGGTGACTGAAAAATACAGCATCGACAAGGCTCATGAATGCATGCAGGTCTACAAGACGACTGACATGGAACACCCCGGTGTGAAAATGGTTATGGAACAGGGTGCAGTTAATCTGGCCGGTCCTATCAAGGTTCTGTCGCAAGGTGGTTTCCCTGAAGCATACGGTGATCAGTTCATGACACCTGCACAAACCCGTGCTGAATTTAAAAAACGTGGCTGGTCTTCAGTTGCTGCATTCCAGACTCGTAACCCAATGCACCGTTCACACGAATATCTTGCCAAGATTGCGATTGAAACACTCGACGGTGTTTTGATTCACTCTCTGTTAGGCAAGTTGAAGCCAGGTGATATTCCTGCTGATGTACGCAGCAATGCAATCGGTACATTGATTGAAAAATATTTTGCACCAAACACAGTTATCCAGGCCGGTTACCCGCTGGATATGCGTTATGCCGGTCCACGTGAAGCATTGTTGCACGCACTGTTCCGTCAAAACTATGGTTGTTCACATCAAATCGTTGGTCGTGACCATGCCGGTGTTGGTGACTACTATGGTCCGTTTGATGCACATACTATTTTCGATGAAATTCCTGCTGATGCACTGGAAACTGATCCACTCAAGATTGACTGGACCTTCTGGTGTAACAAGTGTGATGGCATGGCATCAATGAAGACATGTCCACATGAAGGAGATGATCGTATCCTGTTATCCGGTACAAAACTGCGTAAGGCATTGTCCGAAGGCGGTGAAGTATCTGATAAGTTCTCCCGTCCTGAAGTTCTGACAATTCTCCGTGCTTACTACGGCAGTTTGAAGGATGACGAGAAAGTAGAAATCAAGATGTCAGGTCACTCGGCCAAGTAATAAAGATACCCGAGTAATCAAGACATCATAAAACCCCTGTACCGGTAGCGGCACAGGGGTTTTTTTATGATTAATACGAAATGAATTCCCGCTCTAGTTATGCGAGTAGTTTTTCAGCTGTACTTTGTTATTGACCAGTTGTACGTTAATGGAAATCTTCTCACCCTGCCAAGCCATACCGGTAGTGGTTAATGAGCCAATGCCGGAAGAATTCCTTTCTGTTGGTTTACCCAGAATATCAACCACTTCATCTTCACTCATTCCATTTTTTATTTTTTTATAATTGTCTTCAGTTATTTTTGATCCACATGCAGCTAACTGAAAAACCAGTACAATGGCGAACAATGATTTAAAAACAGATTTCATTCTCACTCCTGTTTAAATTATCGACGGTTTTCAAGTGTATAACGATATACAAACAGGGACAATATCATCGCAGTTCCTGTGGCGGCAGACAAATGCTTCAATGTGTGTCCGCTGACAAATTGTGTCAACTCAAATATTTCACGATCATAATATTCAAATATTTTTGAGACTGCGTAGAAAACAATGAGTGAAATAATATAACCGGCATATTTTTTATCCGGTTTATAAAGCACAAGTACAAGCGGTATCAGGATCATAGGTAAAAACTGAACCGAGGCATAAAAACGTAAGTCTCCCTGTCCATTCTGTTCTGTCCAGAGCCAGTAGACAATGCTGGTAATACCGGTGACCAATAAAGGTATCAACAGTTTTTTGCCTGATTGTTGATTAATACATTCATAAATAATGGAAGAGAAAAAGGCCATAAAGGCAATGGTCATCGGAAGCCTGTCCCAGAACAGGGTGTTGTTGTCAGGAGACAAATGATAGTAAGCAGAGCCGAATGCAGTAAGAGTGACGCCAACAAAAAATATAAAATACTGGAGATGACGTTTTATACCGGAGTGAGACACCAGTTTTATGCCGGCCAGGCCGACAATCAGGAATGCAATATTGGATAGTACATCCCAGGTATTGGGAATAGAAAGAAAATCGCGATTATCAGCAAACAGGTGATAGGCCGGATCTTGTGGAATCGGGTCAAGCGAAAACAGAAAGGACAGAAAGAAGATGGCGACAACAAGGAGTGTGAGTAGTCTTTTATCCATCTATCCGGTCATCCGGGAAATCCTTAAGACAGCATTTTCCAGAAGGGTTTTTGGTTTTACAGGCACAATCACCTGATTTGGTTTGTTGTTCTACATAGGTTCTTGAGGTGCTATAGCCGAGTTCCTCAATTTCACCCAGAACTTTGCCATAACTGATGTCATAGCAGTAACATAATATGTCATCATATGACCTGGTGGGTGCTTTCTGCATAACCTGTCTCATGAAAGTTTGTAATTCAGTATATGACAGGGTTGGGGTCTTGTCTTGTTTTCAACATAATTGATATTAAATACAACAGCTTATTTTTATAGAAATATTGTACAAATATCACCGGATAGGGAATTAAAATGGATAAAGCGCAATATAAATCGGGTCAGCGCAAAGACTGGGATTCAGTCTCTCTGGGCTGGCGCAAGTGGTGGCAAACAATTGAGCAGGGAGCACAGGCAGTCAGTGATGAGATGCTCGATCTGGCATTGGTAAAACAGGGCGATTCCATTCTGGATGTGGCGACCGGTATCGGGGAGCCTGCCGTGAGTGCTGCAAAACGTGTCGGCGAAAATGGTCAGGTTATTGCGACTGATTTATCACCGCAAATGCTGGCAATTGCACAAGAACGTGCCGGTAATCTGGGATTGGAAAATATTCAGTTTCGTGAAGCAGATGCAGAAGTGCTGGACGTAGGAAAAACAGATTTTGACGCCGTATTATGTCGTTGGGGATTGATGTTTATGCCGGAACCATTAACTGCACTGAAAAATATGCACCGTGTTCTAAACAAGGGTGGAAGACTGGCCGCTGCAGTCTGGTCCACACCGCCCACTGTTCCTATGCTGAGTATCTCGATGGGCGTCGTCGGCAGGGAATTAAAGTTGACACCGCCGCCACCCGATGCACCCGGGATTTTCAGTATGGCGAATACTGAAAAACTGGAGACACTGTTTAGTGCTGCCGGATTCAATGACATAAGCATCAAAACCGTTAGTGCAAATATGTCATTTCCTTCATCCAGAGATTATGTCGGCTTTCTGCAGGAAGTGGCGAGCCCGATTGTGTCATTGCTTTCAGGTGAAACAGAAGAGCGCAGAAACGAAATATGGCAAATGATTGAACAGGCATCCGGTGAATATACGAATAAGGCTGGTCAGATGGTAACGGAAAATGAAGCTATTTGTATTGTTGGTACTGCATAAATGAAAGACAGGAAAAATACAGACAATTTATATTCAAATCCGCAAAATTACATTGTTGATTTTGCATTTGATAAAAATGTCGCCAGTGTTTTTCCGGACATGATAAGGCGATCTGTGCCGGGATACGAAACCGTAAT
>Ga0224506_10001630_pt1 | contig 15932 bp, 16 predicted proteins | sample SF_Jan12_sed_USG_2_FD_169108 | JGI IMG/M metagenome (GOLD analysis project Ga0224506, IMG submission 169108) | Sediment microbial communities from San Francisco Bay, California, United States - SF_Jan12_sed_USGS_8_1 | ecosystem: Environmental > Aquatic > Marine > Sediment | place: USA... | reverse complement strand
TCCTAACAAAGAAAGGCTCTTCCTTCTCATGAATCCTCCTTCCTACCAAGACTCAGTTTATTTTTTTAAATTGTACTTTTTTTTCAAGTAAAAAAGCAAGCCTAAAACCAGAGATTCCTGAAAATAATCGTCCATAATCTAAAGACCCGCGGCTAATCCCCGACGAGTTAATCCCACAGGGATCGACACCGCGGGTATCTCCGCCAAATTCGAGCTGACCAGGGCACAGAGGCGGCCTCGACTGACCTTGGCCTCACTTCAGGAGAATTATAGGGAAAGCCAGCCGAAAAAATCAGTTTACCCTATCCAGGGATGGAAGAGACTCTCCCCCCAGAATAAGAACAGTATCACTCGCAAAATGTCCAATGTCAAGCTGCAAACCTTTTTACTTTCTTTTTTTTACATTTTATATTGACACGCATCCCTTTTACACATAAAATTTAGGGTAATTATAAGGCATTTCCTATCATTCTTATAATTACGATATAATTAATATTAGGTGCAGGAGTTTTTTCACAGCGGAGCGGACGGCGGACATCCTCTCCCTGCGTCCTATAATTGTAACTTTAATTTTATTAATAACTTAGTGAAAGCTATGCGCATTATGAAGACTATCACTTCATCCTCATTTTTTGTAAAAGACCACTTTTATACCATAAAAATACATCCAAATTTTCTATAAAGGAGGATTCATGGAAATCCAGGAAAAGGTCAAATTTGAAGAAGAATTAGATCATAGTTTTTTGGATGAAATCAAAGAGAAATCCTTCAGCGAGGAAATCAGCCGTTGCATTCAATGCGGCACCTGCAGCAGCTCTTGCCCGATGGTCACCTACATGGATTATCCCCCTCGAAAGATAATTGCCATGGTCAAACACGGCTTCAAGGATGAAGTCCTCAAAAGCTTTACTCCCTGGCTCTGTGCATCCTGCTACAGCTGCCAGGTCCGCTGCCCTTCCGATATCAAAATCACGGACATCATGTACACTCTGAAGAGAGAAGCAATCGAGGCAAAAGTCTATCCTGCGAAATTCCCCATCCCTGCACTGGCTCAGGAAATGCACAAACTTATCGCCAAAAACGGACGGAACTCCGAATTGTGGGTCGTCGTGAACATGTATTTGAGGTTGAAGAATCCTTTCGGGCCCCTCAAGATGACATCGACAGGCTTAAACTTGATGAAAACAGGACGCCTAAGCCTGAAAAAAGAAAAAATTAAAAATCGAAAGCAACTGCATAAATTATTAAAAGCAGTATCGGAGGGAGCAAAATGAAAGAATACATCTACTACCCAGGCTGCTCACTCAAGGCCAGTTCCAAGCATTATGAGGAATCACTTCTCCCTGTCTTTAAAGAGCTGGGCGAACCGCTCGAGGAGATGGAAGACTGGAATTGCTGCGGCGCCACTGCCTATTTTTCCGTCAAGGAAGACATGGCCGCGGCCATCTGCGGACGAAATCTGTCCTTAGCTGAAAAAGCTGGAAAAGATATCCTGGCCCCCTGCGCCGGTTGCTATCTCACCATGAAGAAATCAAACCATTTCCTCAGCAGCGACCATGAGAAAGCCTTGAAAATTCTGGATGACTTGAAGACCGTAGGCTGTGAGTACAAAGGAACGGTCAAAGTCACCCATCCCCTGGAGTATCTCACCAGAGAATTCGGCTTAGATAAGATCAGAGAAAAAGTCCAGAGAAAATTGACCAACCTCAAAGTCGCTTCCTATTACGGCTGCCAGCTGGTCAGGCCTTATACGGATTTCGATGACCCGGATTACCCTGTAACTCTTGACCACATCATGGAGGCTCTTGGAGCTGAACCTGTGGAATACTCTGCCAAGACTCGCTGTTGCGGGGGCTCATTGGCCGGCACTGTGGAGGAAGTGGGATTGGCCTTGAACTATGTTTTGCTCAAAGAAACAAAGAAAAAGGGCGCCGATGTCATTGTGACGATCTGCCCCCTCTGTCAGTTCAACCTGGAAATCAATCAAGATAAAATCATCAAAAAATATAAAGATGACGTCAGAATGCCCATTCTCTACTTCAGCCAGCTCATGGGCCTGGCTCTGGGCATTCCCAAGGAGGACCTCGGTTTTTCCCGCTCCATAATACCTTTGAAACCAATGTGGGAAAAACTCACCAATGGAGGAGCAAAATGAGTAAAAACGGACAACCCAGAATCGGAGTTTTTATCTGTCACTGCGGAGCGAACATTGCTAGTAAAGTCAATGTTTACGAAGTTGCCGATTTTGCCTCTAAACTTGACAATGTCATCGTCGCCAAAGAGTACAAATTCATGTGCTCTGATCCGGGGCAGGAGTTAATCAAAGAGAATATCAAGGAACACAACCTCAACCGAGTTGTCGTCGCTTCATGTTCTCCTCTTATGCACGAGCCGACTTTTAGAGGTGTCACCGCAGAGGGAGGGCTGAATCCTTTCTATTTTCAGATGTCGAATATCCGAGAGCACGTCTCCTGGGTAACAGCAGACCCGGAGAAAGCCACCAAGAAAGCCAAGGCCCTTATATCTGCCGCGGTAAGAAGAGTTGCGCTTCACGATCCCCTGACCAAAAAAGAGGTTCCCGTTCGTCCAGAGATCCTCATCGTTGGAGGTGGAATCGCTGGTATCCATGCTGCGTTGACCTATGCTAACTCAGGGAAAAAAGTTTATCTGGTCGAAAAGCAGCCTTCCATCGGCGGGCATATGTCTATGCTGGACAAGACTTTTCCCACGCTTGACTGCTCAGCCTGTATCCTGACACCAAAGATGTCAGAAGTCGGGAAGCATCCTAACATCGAGCTCCTCACCTGGAGCGAGGTCGAGGAGATTTCAGGCTTCGTGGGAAGCTTCAAAGCCAAAATTAAGAAAAAAGCTCGCTACGTGGACATCGACAAATGCAACGGCTGCGGCGCCTGCTGGGAGAACTGCCCGACAACCATCACTCCTTCCGAAAGAGTTATTAGAAAAAGAGACCTGATCATCAAACGACTCGAGAAAGAACACTAAAATGACTCTTAAAGAAATCAAAGAGATCCTCAAGGCGGAGGTGATCTGCGGAGAGGAACATTTAGATGAAGAAATCAAATTCGCCGGAGGATCTGATTTGATGAGTGATGTCCTGGCTTTTGGCAAGCCTGGGATTCTTCTTCTGACAGGTTTATCCAACGCCCAATCCGTTCGAACAGCAATCATCATCGAAGCCAAGGCTATTGTCTATGTAAGGGGAAAGAGGCCTGATAAGGAAGGAATAAAGCTTGCCATGGAGAAAGGAATCCCGATTCTCTCAACCCAATACATGATGTATAAAACGTGCGGTCTTCTCTACAGCCAAGGCCTCCCCGGAGTGAGCTAGGATTAAGATTAACACGAAATGGGAATTGAGAATGGGCTCTCACAAACCTTTGAGATCACAGGAAATGATTTCAGCAAGGCGGGAAGCATATCCACCACAGTCAAGGAAATCCTTCAGGAAATCGGCATCGATTCTTCGGTCATCAGACGGGCCGCGATCGCTTCATATGAGGCAGAGATGAATGTTGTCATGTATGCAGATAAAGGGCAGTTGATTCTTACCGTTACGCCTGAAAAATTCACGATATCGGTCGAAGATGAAGGGCAGGGCATCGAAAACATCGAGCTGGCAATGCAGGAAGGCTACTCGACAGCGACAGAGGAAATGAGGGAGATGGGTTTCGGAGCAGGTATGGGACTGCCGAACATCAAGAAGAATTCCGACGAATTCGAAATCGCTTCCATCCCAGGAAAGGGGACATCTTTAAAAATGACCTTTAACCTGGACACAAAAAAAGAAAAATGAACCATTACTTTCATTCATTACGGATCGACGAAGGGAAATGCGATGGGCGGATGAAGTGCATGAAGGCTTGTCCCACTCAGGCCATCAGGGTTAGGAAGGGAAAGGCCCTGATTCTCGAAGACAGATGCATCGATTGCGGAGAATGTATAACGGTCTGTCCCAATAGCGCTATCATCCCTCTGACAGACCCCTTTGGAGAACTAGCAAAATTCAGGCACACTGTGGCCATCCCCTCTCCAGCTCTTTATGCTCAGTTCGGAAGAGAAATCCTGCCTGATAAGATCCTCGCCGGCCTGAAGCAATTGGGCTTTGATGACGCCTTTGACCTAGCCCAAACCTGTGGAGAAGTCAGCTTTGCCATCCAGGAATATCTCCGAGAGTACAAAGGCCCAAAGCCCCTGATCTCTAACATGTGTCCCACCATCGTACGGTTGGTCCAGGTCAAATATCCTGACCTTATCGATCTGATCATCCCCATAGATACTCCGCGAGAAATTGCCGCGAGGGATATCAAGAGGAAGAAATCAAACCTTTTCGGGCTTAAGGAGCATAAGATCGGCACTTTTTATCTCACCCCCTGCCCGGTGAAGATGATCTCTATCAAACAGCCCGCTGAAAAAGGCAAGTCTCACCTTGATGGAGCGATTTCCATATCGGATATTTATGGCCTGCTCCTTTCCGCCATGGAGGATATTAAAAAGGTCAGTTACAGGAAAGCTCTGGAAAGCATCTGTATCCTGGGGATAGGCTGGGCCATGGTTGGCGGAGTCTGCCGGACTCTCAGGCTAAAGAACTCGCTGGCGGTTTCGGGATTACCTGAAGTCCTAAAGGTTTTCAACGATATTGAACGGGGGAGACTGAGAAACATCGATTTCGTCGAAGCCTATTCCTGTGCTCAAGGCTGTGTTGGTGGCTCGTTGACCATAGAAAATCTATATATCTCTTACAATAAAATCCTTAAATTGATAGAGACTCTAGAGTTTGAAAAGATCAAGGCTTGCCCGGATATCAGAGAAGTGAGGAAGCTCTATGCCCAGAATTATTTCTTCATTAAAGGAAAAGTTGAACCTCGCCCCCTAAAACCCCTTGCACCAGATTTGGCTACAGCCATCCAGAAAAGGAAAGAAAAAGAAAAAATCTACGAAACCCTGCCTAAAATCGACTGCGGCGCCTGCGGTTCGCCCACGTGTTTAACATTCGCTGAGGATGTTGTGCTGGGCGAAGCAAAACTCACTGATTGTATCTTTAACCTGGCCCAAAAATTCAGAGGACTCAGAGAGGAATCATGTCCAGCGGTCGATAAATCAGCTCCTCTGAATCCTGCCGGTTCAAACCCATCCAAAAAAAGAAAAAAAGGAAAGGTAAAAAAATGAAATTAAAAGCAATCATAGAAAAATTAAACCTGAAAGTCCTAACGGCTCAAGAAAAATTGGATAAAGAAGTCACCGGCGGGTACACCAGCGACCTTCTCAGCGACGTGATTGCCAACAGTAAAGAAGGTGATCTGTGGATCACCCTGCAGACTCATCAGAATATAATCGCTGTGGCCAAATTGAAAGACCTGGCCGGTATAGTCATCGTCAGCAACCGCGAACCTGATGAAGACACCCAAAAAAAAGCTCAAGAGGAAAGCGTCCCTCTTATGATCAGCGGAGAGAGGGCTTTCGAAATCTCAGGAAAATTGTACGGGCTGATTGGCTCGTAGGGATGATTCATGCTTAGAGTTTATAAGGCAGATCTTCACATTCATACTTGCCTCTCTCCCTGCACTGAGCTGGATATGTCTCCCAGCAGAATAATTGCCAAGGCAAAGGAGAAAGACATCAATGTCATCGGCGTCTGTGATCACAATTCTTCGGAGAATTCAATAGCTGTCATGAAAGCAGCTGAGAATACGGACATCAACGTCTTTCCTGGGATGGAAGTCACTTCACAAGAGGAAGTCCACATCTTGGCCCTTTTTGATGAGATAAAAGACGCCTTAAACCTCCAGGAATATGTTTACCAGAACCTCCCCGGCGAAAACGATGAAGGTGCGTTCGGTATGCAGGTCATAGTCAACGAAAAAGATGAGGTTCTGGGCTTTAATAACAAGCTTCTGATCGGTGCCACCACGATTCCGCTAGCCGAAGTCATTCAAATCATACATTCCTTTAACGGGATAGCGATCGCTTCTCATATAGACCGAGAGGCTTTCAGTCTTATCAGCCAGCTCGGGTTTATCCCTGAAAACCTGGAGCTTGATGCTCTAGAAATCTCTCCCAGAATGACCTACGAGGAGGTAAACAAAAATTATAAAAATAGTTATCCAATAACATGCTCTTCGGATGCGCATTATCCCCATGATATAGGAAAAGGCTTCACATCTTTTCTTCTCGAAGACAGCACGATCGAAGAAATTAAAAAAGCTCTGAAGAATGAAGACGGAAGAAAACTGATCCACTGAGGTGAATATGGAAGACCTTTCCCTGCACATTCTTGACATCGCCGAAAATTCCATCGCGGCGAATGCGGATACGATAGAAATAACTATTTCGGAAGACGAAAGGAAAGATTCGCTTTCTATCGAAATCAAAGACAACGGGATGGGAATGGACGAGAAAAAAGTCAAAAAAGCGCTAGACCCCTTCTACACCACGAAAACGACCCGCCGGTTCGGGTTGGGCCTGCCTCTCTTATCAGAATCTGCTAAAGCGGCCAGCGGCAACCTAACCATAAAATCAAGACCAGGAGAGGGGACTCAGATCAAAGCCGACTTTCAGTACAGCCATATTGACCGGAAACCTTTAGGTGATATGAGCCAAACAATCCTGACCCTTGTCATGGGAAATCCAGAGATAGACTTTGTTTACACTCATAATAAGAACAGCCAAACCTATTGCCTGGATACCAGAAAAATAAAATCTCAACTCAACGGTCGACCCCTAAGTTCTCCTGAAGGGATAAGAATATTAAGGGAGGATTTGAAAAATATAAAAATGAAATTAACAGGAGGTAAGCATGAAGGATGAAAAACTCGTTGAAATCATCCAAGCACACAGGGGCGAACAAGGAGCGCTCTTGAATCTTCTCCTCGAAGTTCAAGACAAGTATAACTACCTGCCCAAAGAAGTCTTAAAACAGATTTCTGAAGAGATGGATATTCCCTTTTCCCGCCTCTTCAGCATAGCGACATTCTTTAAAAGCTTCAGTTTAACTCCAAGAGGAAAACACTCGGTACATGTCTGTATGGGAACGGCCTGCCAGGTATGGGGAGGACAAAGACTGGTCGACAAAGTCGGAGAAGAATTGAAAATAAAACCAGGAGAAACGACAGAAGACCTCAATTTCACCCTAGAAACGATCAATTGTCCAGGCACATGTGGCCTTGCACCCGTGGTCGTTCTGGATAAAGAGGTACACGGAAAAGTCAGCCAGAAAAAGCTCATGAAATTGATCAAAGAGACCGAAAAGTAATCCAAGGAGGGAAAAATGGCTAAGTTAACTCTAAAGGATTTACAGAAAAAAAGGGAAGAAGTCAAAAAAGCAATCACTTTGAGAGAGGGCGGTCCTTATAAAGCCAAGGTCACTGTCCACATGGGCACCTGTGGCATTGCTGCGGGAGCTCGAAAAGTGATAGATGCTGTCCTCAAAGAAGTCGAGAAAAGTGATCGCCAGGATATTCTTGTCACCACCACTGGATGTGCGGGATTGTGCAGCAGAGAACCCATGGCCACTGTCGAGCTTGTCGGGAAACCCCCTGTGAAATATATAGACTTGACTGCTGAAAAAATGGCAAAGATATTCAAAGACCATGTTCTCGGAGGAAAGACTGTCACAGATTATGCCCTCGCTTACGGAAGCGAAAAAACTTCTTAATAAGGAGAGGATAGAATGAGTCCTTATCGTTTAAATTTAATGATATGTGCTGGAACGGGCTGTGTATCTAACAAGTCCTTTCAAGTCAAGGAAGCCCTGGATAAAGAAATAAAGAAACACAACCTTGAGAAAGAAGTCCTGACAGTCATGACAGGCTGTAACGGATTCTGTGCGGCAGGGCCTATAATGATCGTCCAGCCCGATGGTATCTTTTACCAGCTTTTAAAAGAAGAAGACATCCCTCACCTGGTTGAAGAACATCTTTTAAAAGGAAGGCCGGTAAAAAAACTCATGTACACTCCCCCCGCAGAACCGGAACCCATTCCCAAGATGGCAGATATCTCCTTTTTCAAGAAGCAGATTCTGATCGCGCTTCGGAATAAAGGAATTATTGACCCTGAAAAAATAGATGATTACATCGCCCGGGAAGGCTATGTGCCTCTATCCAAAGTCTTGACGGAGATGAAACCGGAAGATGTCATAAGCGAGATAAAAAAATCAGGGCTTAGAGGGCGGGGCGGAGGTGGATTCCCGACAGGATTGAAATGGGAATTTGCCAGACGCTCAGAGGGGGATAAAAAATTCGTAATCTGCAACGCAGATGAAGGAGACCCCGGAGCCTTTATGGACCGGAGTATCGTCGAGGCTGACCCCAATTCTATCCTGGAAGGGATGACCATCGGCGCCTATGCCATGGGAGCTGATAAGGGCTACGTTTACGTCAGAAGCGAGTATCCTCTGGCTGTGGAAAGAATGAAGAAGGCCATTCAACAGTCCAGAGAGTACGGGCTCCTGGGAAAGGATATATTAGGCTCAGGCTTTGATTTTGACATAGAAGTCATTCAGGGCGCCGGACTTTTCGTCTGCGGTGAGGAGACAGCCCTGATCGCCTCAATTGAAGGAAAAATCGGAGAACCAAAACCAAGGCCCCCTTACCCTGTGGAGAAAGGATTGTGGGGGAAACCGACGAACATCAACAACGTCGAAACCTGGGCCAATGTCCCAGCCATAATCAACTGGGGAGCTGACTGGTTCTCAAAAATCGGGACAAAAACGAGCAAAGGGACAAAAGTCTTTTCAGTCGCCGGAAAAATAAAGGATGCTGGTCTTATCGAAGTCCCGATGGGAACAACACTGGGCGAGATAATCTTTGATATCGCCGGAGGTATCCACAGCGACCGAAAATTTAAGGCTGTTCTGATCGGGGGGCCTTCTGGCGGAGCATTACCTGTTGATTGTTTGAACCTGCCGGTGGATTACGAGAGCCTGACCGGAGCCGGAGCGATGATGGGTTCAGGCGGTATGGTCGTGACTGATGAGAACAACTGCATGGTGGAAATGGCAAGGTTTTTTCTCAACTTCACCAGAGACGAATCCTGCGGCAAGTGCACGCCCTGTCGAGAAGGAATCCCCAGGATGCTGGAGATCCTGACGCGGATCAAGCAAGGCAATGCCAACATGGAAGACCTGACCCTCCTTGAAGACCTGGCTAATAGTACTAAGGATACAGCCCTCTGCGGCTTGGGCAACACAGCCCCGAATCCTGTTCTGACCACTTTACGGTACTTCAGGGATGAGTATGAAGCTCATATCAAGTACAAAAGATGCCCATCAGCCGAGTGCAGAGAATTGGTATCCTCTCCCTGTCATTATGCCTGTCCGATAGATACGGATGCCGCCTCTTATGTAGCTCTCATCGCCCATGGAAAATTCAAAGATGCTCTGGATGTGAACAGGCTCGCCAACCCCATCCCAAGCGTTTGCGGCCGGGTCTGTCATCACCCCTGCGAAGTGAAGTGCCGAGCCGGAGAAATCGGAGAGCCGATCGCGATAAGAGATTTAAAGCGCTTTGTGGCTGATTGGGGTCGGGAAAAAGGATACACGCCGTCTTTACCATCTGGACCAAAAAAAGACGGAAAGGTCGCTATAGTCGGCTCCGGTCCCGCCGGCCTTATGGCTGGCTGGAAGCTGGCTCAAATGGGATACGGAGTGACTATATTTGAAGCTGAATCAGTGGTTGGCGGCATGCTGAGCTGGGGCATTCCAGATTACAGGTTACCAAAAGACATCCTGAAGTCTGAAATCGACGACATAAGAGCTGCCGGTGTAGAGATCAAAATCAACACTTCCGTCGGGAAAGACATAACCCTTGATGAGATTTTCAACCAAGGATACAAAGCCATTTTCGTCGCCACTGGTGCCCCTCATAACCTGAAGCTCAGGATTCCTGGTGAAGACGTGGAAGGCGTGATCGACCCGATTGAATTCCTGAAAAACTACAACCTGAATAAAGAAGCCAAGATCGGCAAAAAGGTTGCTGTCGTCGGAGGCGGAAACACAGCCATCGATGCAGCCCGGACGGCCTGGCGTCTGGGTTCAGATGTCACCATTTTTTACAGAAGAACAAGACCAGAAATGCCAGCCAATGTCGAAGATATTGAAGCGGCATTTGAAGAAGGAATCAAGATAGAATTCTTGACTTTGCCTGTAGAAGTGCTGTCTGAAAACGGCAAAATAAAAGGAGTCAAATGCACACGGATGGCCCTCAGCGGTTTCGACTCATCAGGACGAAGAAGACCGATTCCCGTGGAAGGTACAGAATACGAAGTCGAAATTGATACTCTCATACCAGCCATCGGTCAGCAGCCTAACCTGTCCTTCATGAAAGGGAACTCAAAGCTCAAAACAACCAGCTGGAACACCCTTGAAGTCGATCCTGAAACCATGGCCACCAATGTTCCTGGAATCTTTGCTGGAGGAGATGTCGTGCACGGCCCGGCCACTGTCCTTCAGGCGATGGAGGCCGGCAATATCGCAGCTGATTCTATCAACAGGTACATAAGAGGAGAGCCTTTTGAAAAAGAATACAAGCCTCTTGAATCCGTGATGAAAGTTCCTCCAGTTGAATTGACAGAAGAGGAAATCACAAAAGAGATGGACAGGTCAGAAATGCCCAGCCTCTCAATAAAAGAAAGAAATGGCAACTTCAAGGAAGTCGAACTTGGGATAACGAAGGAACAGGCCATGAAGGAGGCGAGGCGGTGTTTGAGATGTGACTTAGAAAGTAAAGGAGTAAAACAATGAGCAACGGGAAAAAAATAAACCTAACCATCAACAACAAAAAAATTAAGGTTGACGAAGGCACGACCATACTCCAGGCTGCAGAACAACTCGACATCAAAATCCCTACCCTATGCTATCATCCCCTTCTTGAACCCTATGCATCCTGCCGCATCTGTATGGTGGAGGTTAAAGGAGATACCTGCGACCTCTTCCCTGCCTGCAACACGAAAGTCCGGGAAGGAATGGTGGTGGAGACGGATTCGGAACGGGCCTTGAAGGCAAGAAAGCTGAACATCGAGATGATAATGGCCAGGGCCCCTGCGGCAGAGAAAGTCCAAGAAATTGCCAAAGAGCTTGGCGTGAAAAAGACGAGGTTCGAGATCACCGACCCCGAAGAGAAGTGTATCCTCTGCGGTATCTGTGTAAGAACCTGTGAAGAGATCGTGGGTGCAAACGCTATCAGCTTCTCAGAAAGAGGAAAAGAACGGAAAGTCTACACCCCCTTTGGCGAACCTTCCGAGGCCTGCATCGGCTGTGCGGCCTGCGCCTTTTTCTGCCCGACCGAAGCCATCACCTGCGAGGACCTGCACGGGAGAAAGGTCATCCACAGCGAACTCATGCTCGGACCTTCAACTGCCATCCGAGTTCCCATTCGTCAGGCTGTTCCGATGGTTCCCTTTATCGATGAAGAAGCCTGCATCCACTTCAAAACTGGAGAATGCAAGATCTGTGAAAGGGTCTGCGAGAAAGAGGCTGTCAACCACGAGATGGAGGACCAAGAGGTTGAGATCGAAGTCGGCTCGGTCATCCTGGCTTCTGGCTTCAAGCCATTTGATCCGAAAAGAATCCCTGCTTATGGCTACGGAAGGTTCGATAATGTCATCACTGCTTTGGAATTCGAGAAACTGGTGAATGCCTCGAGCCCGACTGACGGGAAAATCCTGCTTGCCAACGGCGAAGAGCCCAAAGCCGTGGGAATCGTCCACTGCGTGGGTTCCCGGGATAAGAAATACAACGAATACTGCTCCAGAGTCTGCTGCATGTACTCCCTGAAATTCGCCCATCTGCTCAAGGAGAAAACGGAAGCCGATATCTATGATTTCTACATTGACATGAGGTGTTTTGGAAAGGGATACGAGGAATTCTACCACCGTCTCCTTGAGGAAGGAACAAGATTCATCAGGGGACGAGTCTCGGAAGTCACAGATATGGCGCTGACCGAGAAGGAAGAAGGGAAACTTATCATCCGCGTGGAGGATACTCTGATCGGCGCAATCCGGAGAATCCCGGTCGATATGGTCATCCTGGCCGTCGGTCTGGAACCCGGGCTGGACCAGAATGAGATCGCCAAGATCTTCAACATCTCCTGCGGTCAGGACACGTTCTTCCTGGAAAGGCATCCCAAACTCGCACCTGTCTCTACCTTCTCGGACGGAATATTTCTGGCTGGAACATGCCAGTCCCCGAAGGATATCCCCGACACGGTCGCCCAGGCCGGAGCGGCGGCTTCGGAAGCCCTGGCCCTGGCGGATAAGGGAACGTTTGAGCTCGAGCCCATCACAGCAGAAATCGATGAAGAACTCTGCGCCGGCTGCCAGATCTGCGTGAGTCTCTGTCCCTTCACGGCCATAACCTACAACAAGGAAAAGGGAGTTTCCGAGATCAACGATGCTCTCTGTAAAGGCTGCGGAACCTGCGTCTCGGCCTGTCCCTGCGGAGCGTCCCAGCAGAAACACTTCCGCGACGCCCAGATCTTCGCTGAAATCGAAGGGATACTGGTCGAATAAATAAAAAATTAGTGAATATAATTTTCAATTCGGATATAATGTTTCGTTTTCATACGCTCATTCATATCCGAGCATAGAACGAGGAGGCCTAATATGAGTAATGGAGCTTTTGAACCCAGACTTATCGGTTTCTTGTGTAACTGGTGCTCCTACACCGGCGCTGATCTAGCCGGCACGGCTCGAATGGTCTACGCTCCCAGCATGCGTATCATCCGGGTCATGTGCAGTGGCAGAGTCGACCCCCAATTTGTCCTCAAAGCATTCTCAGAAGGGGCCGACGGTGTCCTCATCTCAGGCTGCCACCCTGGAGACTGCCATTATCAAGAAGGCAATTACAAAGCTCTACGAAGGCATAGGCTTCTGACCAAGATGCTGGAGCAGTTCGGCATCGAAAAAGAAAGATTCAGACTGGAATGGGTTTCTGCTGCTGAAGGAGTCAAATTTCAGCACATCTGTAATGAATTCACCGAACAAATCAGAAAGCTGGGACCTTTGAACTGGAATGGAGGAAAACATGAGCAAAGCGAAGCCTAAAGTTGCTTTTTACTGGTGTTCGTCCTGCGGAGGCTGCGAGGAGTCCATCGTTGACCTGGCTGAAGACATTTTAAAGGTTGTGGAGGCTGTGGACATCGTCTTCTGGCCGGTTGCTCTGGACTTCAAGAAGAAGGATGTGGAAGCCATGGAGGACGGCTCGATAGCGGTCAGCTTCATCAACGGCGCTGTGAGGCTCTCCGAGCAGGAGGAGATGGTCAAGATGCTGCGGAAAAAATCAGGGCTCATCGTTGCCCACGGAACCTGCTCTCACCTGGGAGGGATTCCTGGCCTGGGCAACTTCTGGAACAAAGAGACCATTTTCAACCGGTCTTACCACACGACGCCTTCTACGGATAATCCTGACAGGACAGTTCCTTTAGAAAAAGTAGTAGTCGAAGGCAAGGAACTCACACTCCCCAGTTTCTACGATACGGTCTACACTCTGGACCAGGTGATCGATGTCGATTATTACCTCCCTGGCTGCGCTCCTCCTCGAGACCTGATCCTGAACGCAGTCCAGGCGATCCTGGAAGGAAAGCTTCCGCCCAAAGGAGCTGTGCTTTCTCCGAACAAGTCCCTCTGTGACGACTGCGACAGGAACGAGTCCAAGCCAGAGAAGCTGGTGATAACCGAAATCAAAAGACCCTGGGAAGTGGAGATCGATCCTGAAAAATGTTTCCTCGCTCAGGGGATCATCTGTATGGGGCCTGCAACCCGGACGGGCTGCGGCGAGAGATGCATCGAAGGCAATATGCCCTGCCGCGGCTGCTTCGGTCCGACCGACCAGGTCTTTGACCAGGGAGCGAAATTCCTTTCTGCCCTGGCTTCTATCCTGGACACGAATGATGAAAAAGAGATAGAAAAAATCGTGAATACCATCATCGACCCCGCTGGAACATTCTATCGTTTCAGTCTACCGCATTCTATACTCAGACGAAGACGAATGGAGGCCATAAAATGACTGAGAATAACAAAAGAATAACCATCGACCCGATAACCCGCTTAGAAGGCCACGGTAAGATCGAGATCTTCCTGGATGATAAAGGTGATGTGGAAAGAGCCTTTCTTCAGGTCCCAGAACTCCGCGGGTTTGAACAGTTTGCCGTGGGAAGGCCTGTTGAGGAGATGCCGCGAATCACCCCCCGGATCTGCGGAGTCTGTCCGACTGCCCACCATATGGCTTCAACGAAAACTGTCGATGCTGTATTCCATGTCGAACCTACCCCAACAGCTAGAAAGCTAAGAGAGCTGATTTATAATACGTTTATGATGGAAGATCATACGCTGCATTTCTTCTTCCTCGGCGGACCAGATTTTGTTGTCGGGCCTCAAGCGCCTGCTGCAGAAAGAAACATATTGGGAGTGATTGGCAAAGTCGGGCTGGAAATCGGGGGTAAGGTCATCCGCGTCAGACGGGAATGTCGTGATATCCTGAATTACATCTGCGGAAAAGTCATCCATCCTATCTGCGGGCTTCCTGGAGGAGTGTCCAAAGGTCTGGATGAAGAGCACAGGGTCCAGTTCCTGGAAACCGCAAAATTTGCCGTCGAATTCGCCCAATTCGCTCTCCAGGCATTCGATGACATCGTCCTCAAGAACAAAGAATACGTCGATGTTGTTGTCGGAGACGCCTATAAAATGGAGACCTACTACATGGGCCTCGTGGATAAAGATAACAAGGTCAGCTTCTATGACGGAGATGTTCGCGTGGTCAACACCGAAGGAAAAGAATTCGTCAAATTCAAACCCAAGGACTATCTTGATCATATAGCAGAGCACGTGGAGCCCTGGAGCTACATCAAGTTTCCTTTCCTGAAGAAGATCGGCTGGAAAGGCTTTATCGAAGGAAAGGATACCAGCATTTATCGAGTTGCCCCGTTGGCCAGGCTCAACGCATCCGACGGGATGGCGACCCCTTTGGCCCAGGAACACTATGAGAGGATGTACAATACACTCGGCGGGAAACCCGTCCACAACACCCTGGCCTTCCACTGGGCCCGATTGATCGAAGCGCTTCAGGCAGCCGAAGCGATGGTCAAGCTTCTGGAGGACAAAGACATCACAGACCCCAACATCCGCAACATCCCTACCGAAACGCCTGATGAGGGAGTCGGGGTTGTCGAAGCTCCTCGTGGAGTCCTCATCCATCACTACAAGACGGACGCGAGGGGAATCGTCAAGGAAGCCAACCTCATAGTCGCAACAATCCATAACGCCGCTGCCATCACCATGTCCGTCGAAAAAGCGGCCAAAGCTTTTATCAAGGGTGGAAAAGTCTCGGAAGGACTGCTGAACATGGCGGAGATGGCCTTCCGGCCTTACGATCCCTGCCATGCCTGCGGAACGCACGCCCTTCCCGGAGATATGCCCCTCATCATCAACATCTACGACAAGGATAAAGAGCTCGTCAAACAGCTCAAGAGAGATTAAGCAATAAGTAGGGGGAGGTCCTCATCTTAGAGGCCTCTCCCTTTTTTTCCCCTCTTTACTTTGTCTCGAAATGATGCTTTATGGTCTTTCCCTTGACAAAATATATCACATCTTCGCTGATGTTGGTCGCGTGGTCAGCCATCCGCTCCAGATGCCGGGCAACCAGGATCAGGTCCACGGCCCTCTTTATGGTAGTGGGGTCCTGCATCATGTAGGTGAGAAGCTCGCGGAAGATCTGATTATTCAGGTCATCCACTTCGTCATCCCTCTCGCAGACATTTCTGGCCAGCTGGTCATCCCGGTTGATGAAGGCATCGATCGAGTCCTTGACCATGTTCTGAGCCATCTCCGCCATTCGGGGAATATCGATCAAGGGCTTTAAAAGCGGTACCTTGAGCAGGTCAAGAACCCGCTCGGCAATATTCACTGACAAGTCGGCTATCCTT
>Ga0224506_10001629_pt1 | contig 15933 bp, 12 predicted proteins | sample SF_Jan12_sed_USG_2_FD_169108 | JGI IMG/M metagenome (GOLD analysis project Ga0224506, IMG submission 169108) | Sediment microbial communities from San Francisco Bay, California, United States - SF_Jan12_sed_USGS_8_1 | ecosystem: Environmental > Aquatic > Marine > Sediment | place: USA... | reverse complement strand
GCATTCAACGGGGTTCTTAATTCATGGCTCATGGATGAAAGAAATTCCGACTTTGCATGGTTGGCATTGACTGCAGATTCCTTTGCTTCATGTAAGGCGATTTCGCCCAATTTACGATCGGTAATATCTAGCACGATGCCTTCCATGCGCACAACTTCATCTTCATTATCAAGCATAATTTCGGCTGATACAGAGACAAAACGTTCCTTGTCGTCCGGCCGGACAATACGGTGTTCTATGGTGAAGCTATTCTTACTCTCAATTGCCGAAGTAATGGTTTCTTGTGCCTGCTTACGATCATCTGGATGTATTGCTTCAACAAAGGTTTCGTGACTAGCTTCTATACTTTGCGGCTCATAGCCTAAAATTCGATAAATTTCATCTGACCACAGCGAAACACCTGTATCAATATGCCAAGCCCAGTTGCCAATATGGGCGATACGCTGGGCATTGGAAAGACCTGACTCACTTTCACGCAGCTTCCGCGTTCGTTTTTCGACCAAACCTTCAAGGTGAATTTGGTGATCGATCAGTTCTGCTTTGACCTTATTGCGTTCGATAAGCGCCGAACGAAAAGCGAGGACTGCTTGCGCGGCATCACGTAGCTCGCCTTTATTCTTGTCTCTAAGGCTTATTATTTCTGGGAGTTCCGGTGGGACCTCTGTTTCCATCAACCGCTTCAAACTCTCCGTCACAACGGACAGCCTCCGCCCTAAAATACGTGCGGAAAAAATCCCTAGCAACATCATGGCAATCGTAGCAAGACTGCTAACAAGGATAATTTTGTTGATGGTATCGTTGAGTGCCTGTGCCCCACGCTGGTTTTGCAACAAGATATGATCGGCTAGAGTATGGGAAATGGCATACCAGATTTTCATTAGTTTGATGTAATGGTCTTTGGCACTGGTTAGGTACTGTCCTGCGGTATCCGGGTCAATGGCGGCAATATCGGTTGCCATGATCAGAAGGCTGTAAAAACTCTCAAATTCCTGAACGAGACTTTGCGTAAGTTCGACCTCATTCGCAACGGCATCAGTGCCTGTTGCCAGAGCCCCAATATTTTTGTGTTTGACCTCAAGCGCAACGGCGTCAGTGGCTGTTGCCAGAGCCACAATATTTTTGTGTTCGGCATGCAGGGCATCGACGATTCTTCCATGTATAATATAAATTTGTTCTTCATCCAGCGCACTTGATTGTGCCCCATTAAGGGCCCCAAGTGATTGATCAAAAATAATACCCAACCGTTCCCCAAGTTCCGCAAAATTGACACTAATATGTAAGTCTTCCGTCTCGATTTTACTAAGCTCACCTTGCTGGCCCTCTAGTGCCAACAAGGACCAAAGGGTGACTGAAAATGCAATTAACGCGGCGATCAGTACCGGTACTAAAAACATCCAGAGGGTTGAATAGTTTTTCTTCATCAATGACACCGATCTATTTCAGAAGCTCAGGCCACATCGTTGGCGGAATGCTGGCAATGTATTCAAACCTTTTGTCTCCCATGGGGCGAAATATGACCACGGTTGCCTCTGGCTTTACGAAATAACCCATAAGGTCCATCAGGTTCGGGCCATGGGCAACCAACACTCGGTTTGTACCGGGCTCAACTACGCGTGATATCAACTCTAGGGTTGTCTTGGACGCTACGAGCTTTTTATCGCTGGTGAAGTTGGAACTGTACCTTAGGTTTAAGTTAACAGAGAAATCAGTTCCGAATGCGGCCTGCGCCGTCTCTTTGGTTCTGCACATGGGGCTTACAATGATCTCGCCAACAGGAATGCCTGCTTTGCGGATGGCATTGCCTACGCCCGCTGACACAGCACGGCCTTCCTCTGTTAGGGGGCGCTGGGTCGTGCAATCCTCAAGGTCAACATTCGGCACCCTATCAGGTTTCGACGTATCCGTCGGTCCGTGACGCATATATATTACGAACCCACCTTTTTTTAAGTCATTGATGATTTCTTTGCTCGCAGGCTTTGCTACTAATTTTGTTTCCCCGGCCATAAGGGGGACGGAAAGCATCATGAAGCCGACTAAAAATACACTAATTAAACTTAGCGATTTCATCTGTGTTGTTTGCATTACAAATAGACCCTGAATTTAGTTTGTTGCTGATATACGCACTACAAGGCAGTGTAGCTAAAAAAGTGGCCAGTCATATTATGGCCTATTAATCGTTATGAGCCACGACTTCCCCCCATGCAAGCGAAACCTAATATATCTACTTTAGCTGACGATTCCTGAAATTCTGGTTAAACACCAGGCAGACAAATCAAGACAATATATGGTGAAAATGACCCAAAGATAACCCTATATCGCAGGCTGAAGCCTATTCTTACAAATATGGGGAAACTGTTCAACTTATGCCACGATCATGACTTAAAGCATCGCATAATAAACCCGTATCAGTCTGCTTTAGCTGACGATTCCTGAAATCCTGGTTAAACACTAAACTGCCAGGTCGCAATGCAAAGCGGACTTTGTGACCTGGTCCAATACAATTGACTGGCAACATAAGTTACCATTGTAGGTCTGTGAAAGCTCTTAAAATTATAGGCCTATATAAAATACAAGATATTAAGACGATGAGCTGACTAGCAGATTATTTGCAATCCATCAGCACAACAAATCTGATGCTTACATATTGGTGTTAACCAATGACATGACGACAAATCGTTCGTCTATAGACGCAGTTTTAACGAGTTTTAGATATAAAAATTAAATGGCAGGTATAGAACAATATTATTTTGAGCACTAATTCATTATCTTGGTTACATCATAAATAATGTAGTGAGGACGTTCGAGTGTATATTCCAAAATACTTTCATCAGAACAATATCGAGGAACTTCACCGGTTTATACAGGCAAACTCCTTTGGTCAACTGATCACTACTCAGAGTGGTCTTCCGGTAGTAACCCCCATACCTGGTTTTTTAAGTGACGACAAAAAAACGACTGCTGGGTCATGTTGCGCGAGGCAATCCTCAGCACCTTGATTTAGACGGTCAAACTGTATTGAGTGGCTCTTGACCATTAGTTAGGGTTCAGAATTGAACCTGAACAATTAATATCCTCTTTTAATATCTACTAACAGCTAGCGACGATAAAATTTGTCTAGCGTTACCCTGTCCATTGATCTGACATTATTAAATTGTGCATATTGGCCATTCCAGGACCGATATGAAGGCTGGCCGACTAGGCCATTAAAGCCTGTGGTTGTGCGTGAAATACCGAGTTTAAAGGCGACAACTGCCAGCCCTCGATTTCTATACTGGTCAAAGACTATCTCTACGTGACTTATAGACAAGCCGGATAGATTGGAAAATTTTAAGATCAGTTCCCAGTCCATCTGACTTCGCTCTACAGGGTGCTTGTGCTCTCTGGAGTGTTTAGCCCACTTATGGCTTTTATCGTGATTACCAAACTGAAAAGAGTTAAAGACATCGTAATCGTATTCAAAGCGGTCAGATCTGTTTGATCGATCAGCCAAAGCGGAGGTACTGCTGAGTAACAGGGTTGAAAAAAGTGTGATAAATATAAGTTTCATGTGCCACCTCTTGATAACTTGTAATGGTGATTCGTGACACAACATTAGTCTACCGGAGGTGAGCCATTGCTGAATAGCACTCACCTGATGTTTGTGACCTGGCGAAAGGTTCAGTTTTTATTCATGGTTCTGGTTAACGGCTGCCGCTGTCATAACCAAACAAGCCTCCCTGTCTGGAATCCTGCTATAACCAAAGCCATTTGACCAGTGCAAAGGTGACCATGCCGAGAGCGATGGTTAGAAATAAATGACGGGTATAGTAGGCAACCATGCAGGCAGCAACAGCAGCGATGAGATAAGGGTTGTCCAGAGTCATATCAATTTTCTGGTCTCTTACCAGCGTTGTCTGTGCGGCTATGGCCGACAGTACAGCTATGGGGACATAGTTTAAGGCTCTAAGTATTAACGGGGGTAATACCACTTTACCCGCTAGACTGAATGGCAGGTATCTTGGGCCAAAAGTTAAAAATACCATACCAGCAATTAACATCCATTCAGTCATGTCGTAATTCCTTTAGCGTGTTTCGGTCGAGAAATACCCCCAGGGTGATCGCAAGTAACGAGGCAAATAGAAGCCCTGTCTGATGTGGCCAGTCATGACATAACACTGCTGTAACTGCGCCGGTCAGCGCACAGGCCCAATGGGAACGGTTTTTTAATGCCGGCACGACGATACCAATAAACGCGACTACTAACGCCACATCCAGTCCCCAGCTTGCCATGTCTGGAATGTGCTGACCCAGGGTAATTCCGGTCCAGGTGCTGATAATCCAAAAACTGTACATGGCAATGGCGGAACCAAAATAATACCAAAGAAATCCGGGTGCCTCTGCATCTTGATTGAGACGGTTACTAACTACCGCAAAGGTTTCGTCAGTGAGCCAAAAAGCCATTGGGATGCGAATCCATTTTGACACCTTGCTGGCTTGTGGCATTAGGCTGGCGGCGTAAAGCATGTGGCGAAGGTTTACAATAAATACGGTTATTAATATAACCGGAATAGCGGCTGTTGAGGCAATAAGTGACACTGCAATAAATTGTGATGCACCGGCAAAAACAAATAGTGACATAGCAAGTGCAATGCTCTCTGACAGGCCACTGCTAATCGCTAGCGCACCGTAAATTACCCCAAATGGGATCGCCGCAAATATTAGGGGCAGGGTATCTCGGGCACCCATTAATATTTGCCGGGAAGAATTAACTTGCATGAGGAATCCGTAACGCGAAAGAGTTGAGTATTTATAAAGGTATCAGCCCGGTAGTCAAGGTTTACCTTCTAAAATTGATACAGACAATCCTGTACTTGCCCAAAATGCAGGATTAATCATGAAGTTGATGGATTTCATTGCATTATGACTGTTGGAAGCGATAGTAGGTATCCCAAGGTTATGCATGCGAGCTGTACACTACAAATGGTAATTATTGAATTTGTTTTGTGTCAGTGCTCGTCAAAAAAGCGGTCAGGTTTCTTGGTTTCAGCAACTATTGTCTTTCTGACACTGATATTTACGTTAACCCTGGAATGCGGTTACTGGATGAGATGTTAATGTCACCAAATGGATTGCCATACTGGTAGCCTGTTCCGGCCCTGCATTTGGGTTAACTATGATGACCGCGTTGAGGCCGGAATTTACAAGACAGTTTAAACCGGGACAGCCATCGATACTGATTTCCCCACGGGCTGTGTGAAAACGTCACGAATGCATAACCACATGGACGTGGTGTATTAGAATAATGCATCGCTACATGGAGGTAGCATATAAGAACAACGCAGGAGCAATTGTCGAGGCTAATCATGGCAAAAATTAAAGAAAAAGTGGAGTTTAACTATCTTAAAGACTCCGCACGTCCTGTGCTCCGCCCTTTCGGGCCAGCTAACGCTGTTTAAATTCATTCCAGAAGAATTTATGAGCATTTTGAGTTTATTTTTAACGCTGAATAGGCAATTGTAGTAACTTTCACACGGCTTCGCCCGGTGATTGCCAAGAAAATGTTTTAAATAGTCATGGAAATATTAACTATTGTGTCTGGGTGCTAGTTGCATCTTCAGGACCTGATCCTTGTGAAGGCTTTAGGAAATAAACGCCTACATAGCCTTCAAAATTATTCACCTGAACTAATGCCCAGCGACGGTCTTCACTAAGTCCAACTTGCCAAACTTTGGCACCTTTTCCCAGGCGAGAAATTACCTCCGTCGAGGAATCAGGGCCTACCCGTAAATTGAGAACATTGGCGGTAACTTCCATTAATCGTTCTTTAAACTGAGGTTTGCTAACGATGATCTCTTTTATTGGTTCGGGTTCGGGTTCCGGCTTGATGTCTTCTACTGTTTTTTCTGAAGCGGTTGATGCCAGTACAGTAGACTCTTCACTGTTTATTTGTGGAAAGGCTAATTCAACTTCTGCCACTTGGGTTTCTGTGATCATTGCCGTCTCAGCTGAAGGATCTTGCCTTGAAACCATAATATCTATAGGTGTATCTTCTATATAGTGTTGCACTGTCCATAATAATGCCGCCCCTATCAATACCCCTGTAGAAAAACTCAGTATTAGTGACCGATCAGTGTAAGTACCCCGCACCATTTTGTGAATCAGCTTGGATTCTAGTAGTAATTTTTGTTCTAGCTGATAAACGTATTCGGGTTTTGCAGACGTTAGTTGGTACACACCAGTATGCACATCGGCGTGCAATTCTGATCTTACTCTTTGGCCAATTCGAATTAGCTCTGATTCTTCAAACGAAAACACGGGTTGAAGAATACGCATTGCTGACGGCATGAGAGTAGGCAATTGATGTTTACTGAGTAAAAGATGCCAGCAAGCCTGTATTAAATAAGGTGATTGTTGACGGTTTATTTGTTCACCAACCCACGCAAGGACATCAAGATGTGCTTCGAGGGGCTCGGTTTCTAAAAATTCCGTCCAAAAACGCTTTAACTCGGTATCAACAAAAGGCTGAGCTTTTAAAATAGCTTCATCAATGGAGGGTTCACAATTTGGATATAGGTAGGCGAGCCATTGAATGACAAATTGTACGCTCGACTGTACCGGATCCTGGTGCTGTCTCCAATCTTTGTTAACACTATTTTCAGAGCTGGTCATATTTCGCTTTTCGTTTAACGATTATTTGAATTTGTATTGATCTTACCATTGATCAGGTTCAACGCAACGATGCAGGAGTACATCAAACACGAGTTTTATCTAAACTTTACCTAAAAATAGTCGATAGATCACTGGTAAGCTCATGATATTATAATGATTTTCAGTTTTCCGACTTGTTTATATTAGGGCAATTAACAATGAAATATTGTTGGTTAGTTAAATATCACTATGAGTCAGCAAATATAAATCTATTCAAAATTCCATTGATTACAACATGAAATAGATGGTTTTGGATTTAACAAAAGATATAAAATTTATATCTTTTGAGTGGTATTAACTGTAAATCTGCCTTCAGGAGCATGGGTAGTATTTGTGGTTCACTCGAATTTTCCCACTGGAGGGAGGTACATGCTTGGTTTTTTTGAAGGTTTACGAATTTCAGTCAGAATCTGGATACTTATCTCAATAACACTGTTAATTATGGCAATAACAGCAGCCGTTGATTTGAATAAACGTTACGATGATTTAGTGAATGAGAAGAAAGTGCAGAGTAAGTTGCTGGTTGAAGTCTTGTCCAGTGTCATTGATGACTATGCGGCCAAAGAGCAATCTGGTGAACTTTCAAGAGAAGATGCCCAGAGTCAGGCACTTACTGCCATAAAAGCCTCACGATATGGTGATAACGATTATTATTGGGTGAACTCTATGGATATTGTCATGGTGATGCACCCAATTAAGCCGGCCCTGGATGGACAGGATCTTTCTAAAATCGCCGATCCCAATGGCAAGCTAATTTTTGTTGAGTTTGTCAAAAAAGTTAAAAATTCGGGGGCGGGTTACGTCGATTACATGTGGCCTAAAGTAGGTTCTGAACAGCCCGTTGAGAAAGTTTCATATATTAAGGGTCATAATTATTGGGGATGGATTCTGGGTACCGGCGTTTACTACGATGACATTCAAGCCATATTTATGCAGGAGCTCATCGAAAGTGTTGTCAGGCTTCTGCTGGCGCTTGTTGCCTTTTCTATACTGGCTATCGTGATTGCCAAGAGTATTATCAACCCGCTTGATCGAATGAATACGGCGATGAAAAACATCAGCTCTGGCGAAGCCGACCTGTCTCAGAGGCTGCCGGTAGTTGGGCACAATGAAATGGCATCGGTCGCAATTTCATTTAACCGTTTTGCCGGCCATATTCAGGAAGTCATTCGACATGTAGCAGAAACGACCGTTAGCATTAATAGTCTCTCTGCGAGCGTACAGAATTTTTCTGAAAAAGTGACAATCGATATTGAATCTCAGCGAAATGATATTAGTAGTATTTCACAAATCATGAATGAAATGTCAGTGTCGGTAAAGGATGTGGCGAATAGTGCCTCTGAAGCATCAACCTCGGCAATACAAGCTGATAAAGAAGCGGCCTATTGTAATTCATTGGTTTCCTCTACCGTCACTTCGACACGAGGGCTTTCTGAAGTCGTTACAGAATCAAGCAATTCAATGAGAAACGTCGAACAGCAAAGTTCAGGTATTGATTCGGTTATAGACGTAATTCGAGGCATTGCAGATCAAACCAACCTACTGGCACTGAATGCCGCGATTGAAGCCGCCAGGGCAGGTGAGCAAGGTAGGGGTTTTGCCGTTGTTGCTGATGAGGTACGGTCGCTAGCCACCAAAACTCAAGATTCTACTCTTGAAATTCAGGCGATGATTGAAGGGCTGCAAAAGCAGACACGACAAGCCGTAGGCTTAATGGAAACGAGCAAGCAACAGACCGAAAGCAGTGTTAGAGATTTTGAAGAAACACAGGTCGCACTGGGTAAAATTATCAATTCTGTAACTACTATTAGCACCATGAATACACAGATTGCTGCATCGGCTGAGCAGCAAGCAGGGGTCGCTAGCGATGTCGACAGTAAGCTGGTACAAATTAACGAAAAAGCAGAAGAGTTTGTGCTAAACATTGAGGCGTTTGCGTCATCCAGTGGTCAGTTGCAGCATTCTGCTCAGGGTTTGCAGAATCTAGTCGCAAAATTCAAATACTAAAATCTATACCTGTGACTTTTCCGGGAGTAGTCAATTGATTACTCCCAATCTGCCCTGCCCTCGTGACGAGTTGTCAGCTTAATCAAGCTGGCAAACAATATCGCCGGTAATTCTTTTGTTCCAATTGCTTATTATTGGGCGTCTGAAGCGGCTCAGGCTTTCATCTGAAATCCCCTTGGTTATGCCAACATGGTCTAGCAAAGTCGTCATGGCAGACTCAGCTGCTCGCGTGGCACCATCTTCACATTTAATGGCAATTGCCAGTTTTAGACTGGGAATGGCTGCAACATAAACACCTTCGGCTCCCGTTTTCAGGAAGACCTTATCACCCAGTACGGTCATCATGTCAGTGCAGTAACGCTCAGTGCCAGCCACCATAAATGGATGTTTTACTACGGCGTCGTATAGTGTTAAACACGCGAGGCGCCTTGCCTCATTGAGATGTTCAGGGCTGGCAAACTTGGCAAATGCCAATGCCAGGTTGCGCATGGGTATTGCCCAGGTAGGCGCTGAACAACCATCTGGTGACCAGTTCGCCTGGGTGTAATCGTATTCGCACATTTCAGACATGACTTTAGCAATGGCTTTTTGAACCGGATGGTCGACTTCAATATAACCCCTTGGCTCGCAATCCAGCACCTTGGCTAGTGCCAGCATCCCGGCGTGTTTGCCTGAGCAATTATTATGTAGTTGGTCCGGTTTGACACCCGTTGCTGCAAGTTGGTAGCTAGTTTCTGCCCGCAGGGGCCAGTGAATTCCACACTCAAAGTTGTTTTCTGTGTAACCCAGCTTCGACAACATGTTCTCAACAGTTTTATGATGGGTGTTTTCACCGTTATGAGAAGCACAACAAATTGCAATTTCTTCAGAAGAGAAGCCAAATCGTTTGTGGCCTTCGGCTTCAATCATCGGTAATGCTTGCATGGCTTTGATCGCGCTGCGCGGGTAGACCGGCGTATCGATATCCCCCCAGGATTCTAGTATCTCACCCTGGTTGTTGACGATTATCGCCTTCACCAGATGTTGACTTTCCATGCAGCCACCACGAGTAATGGTGACTTTTAAGCTCGAATGCTTCATTTAATGCTTCCTGTTTACGTAATAAAGGGTTTTACATCATCGTCTTTTCGATCTAGAAAATGGGAAGACTGAATACGGCGAATCGTTCGAGACTTGCCTCTGATCATCAACGTTTCAGTGTGAGCAATTATGCCGTTAGAACGAATGCCTTCTAACAGATCTCCCTTGGTAATGCCGGTTGCCGAAAAGACTAAATTATCACTACTCACCATGTCGTTCAGTGTTAACACCTTATTGGGTATCACATTCATTTCCTGGCATCGACTTTTTTCCCATGCCGCGAGCTTTCGATTCTCTTCGGTATCACCTTTTGCTTCATCACGCAGCACCAGTCGAGCTTGCATATCGCCCTGTAATGCCCGTACCACGGCCGCAGAAATGACTCCTTCTGGCGCGCCGCCTATGCAGTACATCATATCGACTTCACTTTCTGGCATACAGGCCATAATGGCAGCCGCCACGTCACCATCTGGCAAAGCAAAAACACGCACGCCCATCGCCTGCATTTCAGCAATGGCTTTATCGTGTCGCGGTTTGGCCAGGGTTACAACAGTCAGGCGATCCAGGGATTTACCCAGTGCTTTTGCTACAGCTTTGATGTTGTCTTTTAGAGGTTTGTTTAAATCGAGGCAATTTGGGGCACCTGGGCCAACAACCAGCTTTTCCATATACATGTCTGGGGCTTTTAAAAAAGAACCTTTTTCTCCTGCAGCTAATACCGTCACCGCGTTACTCTGACCCATAGCGGTCATTCGAGTGCCTTCGATCGGGTCGACTGCAATATCGACAGCTTCGCCTCTACCTGTGCCGACTTTCTCCCCAATATAAAGCATGGGTGCTTCGTCTATTTCACCCTCTCCAATAACAATCTCACCTGCAAATTCCATTTTGTTTAGCATAATTCGCATGGTTTCAACTGCCGCCGCATCAGCTTTGTTTTTGTCGCCACGTCCAAGCCATTGGTAACCCGCTAATGCAGCTGCTTCAGTGACACGTGAAAACTGAAACGCTAAACCTCGATCCATAGGATTGCTCCAACCTGATAAATTTTGTGTATTCTAACCGGATAGGGCCTGCAGGTCTTGACCACAACCGTATAAGGCGTGTGATTAACAGGTTTTCATTTGTTCAAGTACCGATACATCTAAGTGAGACATGGCAGCAAAATCAGGATTAACCAGGCTGTCTTTTTGGTTGTAAGTTAGTGATTCGCCATTTAAGTCAACCAGAACTCCCCCCGCTGATTCTAAAATAATTTGGGATGCTGCCGTATCCCATTCGCTGGTGGGTCCAAATCTTGGGTAAAGGTCGGCAAAGCCTGCCGCAATATGACAGACCTTTAACGAGCTGCCCATATCGGTTACTTGTGAATGAGGAATCTTGGATAATAGTCTGTTGAGTCTGGGCTTTGGCAGTGATCTTCCGGAAATGATATGCCAATGCCTGGTTGCCACCTGCTGGGAGACTCGGAGTTTGGATGATCCTTCAGGAGTTTCCATAGTAGCGCCTTGATGCAGCCCGCCAGTGAACAGCTGATTAAACTCTGGAGCATATACCACACCTAATATGGATCTGTGGTTTTGAATGAGCGCAATATTAACCGTGTATTCACCATTACCCTTAATAAATTCTTTGGTGCCATCGAGTGGGTCTATTAACCAGTATGCCGTCCAGTGTTTGCGCATACTGAAGTCTGCAATATCTTCTTCCTCAGATATTATAGGCCAGTCACTAATTGATTGAAGGCCCTGACAAATGAACCTGCTAGCTTCGGTATCAGCAATCGTAACTGGAGTATCGTCTGATTTAAACTCAATCTGAATTTGAATTTGGCTGTGATAATGAGAAGAAATAAGCAAACCTGCATCGGTAGCAATTTTGGAAACTTGCGTGATTAATTTCGATTCTTCGTCTGCTGATAGCATAATGTCTCTGTATAACAAGTATGGCCGATTCGAAAATTGTTAAATTTTTACAGTATAGGTGAATATTGTCGAACTAATATGCTTATAGACCGTTTGATCTTTAAAGAGTCAACAACTACTGCCTAGCCAAAATGGCTTACAGGTGTCTAGTTTGAGACAGCTACATCAAAGATAGCTGTCATTTGTGTGTGAAAAATTAGAACTACTATTGAACGCTAGTAAAAATCTATTTCTTCTGCACCAATTTCCCTTCTGAGTCGAACTTCTTCGAGGTAGTCTTCAATCGCTCTGCGTGCCGCCAGCTTCCTGTGGTTGCTATCTCTTTTAGTTGAAGAATTTTCCGTGGCTCGATGCATTGTCTCATCTTCGATATTTGCCAGTTCCAGATCAAAAAAATTTTGTGACATGGTCGTCATCTCCTTATTTAACATTGGCGAACATCAGGCATCTGTGAAAACTAACTCATCCTGTTAGTCTGTAACAGTGCATTACTACCGATACCTGATTGTCTTTTTTAATTATTATTCGTTGTTCACTTTCGTAATAGGGCGATATTCTAAATCTAAGAGAAAAAAACCACAATTAATTGTGGTCTTTTTGTGATCAATTCATCAAATTTGCCTTTATCCTGATGTCATAAACAGTATTCAAGCTGCTAATTTCGTGATCAGTTTCCGGGTTTCTGGTCCTCAGACCTGGCAAGGGGTTCGCTTTGAACGGCTTCTGTATTAATATACAGTGAATGAACATACCAAAGTAACCAATCCTTTATTGAAACCAGGAAAAATTCATGAGTGATATCGTGCAGCGAGTTGCCAAGTTAAATGAACCACAGCAACAAGCCGTTAAGTCAGATGCCAGGCATTTACTGGTTTTGGCTGGTGCCGGTAGTGGTAAAACCAGTGTTCTGACTCATCGTATGGCTTGGTTGATTGAATCGGGTCAAGCCGCTCCGCACGGAACCCTGGCCGTAACCTTTACCAATAAAGCTGCCAGAGAGATGCGTCTGCGTTTGGAAGAGCTGTTACCCTCCAGTCCACATGGGATGTGGATTGGTACCTTTCACGGTATAGCGCATCGTTTACTTAAGGCGCATTGGCGTGCCGCAAAATTACCTGAAAACTTCCAGGTTATGGATAGTGATGACCAACATAGATTGGTCAAGCGAATCATTAATGAACTGGGTTTAAAGGATGATTTGTTAGATAGCCGTAAAGTTCAGTGGTTTATCAATGGCCAAAAAGACGAAGGTATCAGAGCGCAATTTGTAACCAATTCCTATAGCCAGCAAGACAAGTTATTTAAGCAAATTTATATGGCTTACGAAGCCCTTTGCCAGCGTACCGGTATGGTCGACTTTGGAGAACTTCTGTTAAGGGCTCACGAATTGTGGCTGAATAATCCTCCGGTGTTAGCTTTTTATCAGCAACAATTCCAGCAAGTTTTAGTTGACGAATTCCAGGATACCAACAGCGTGCAGTATGCCTGGTTGAGAGTACTCTGCGGTGATCAGGTAAAATTAACAGTCGTGGGCGATGATGATCAGTCGATTTATGGTTGGCGTGGTGCCAAGGTTGAAAATATTCAGCAGATACAACAGGACTATCCAGATACCGAACTTGTCCGCTTGGAACAGAACTATCGTTCTACCGGAACCATATTGGAAGCAGCCAATGCCGTAATCGATAATAATACTGATCGATTGGGCAAAGAGCTATGGACGGCCGGTGACAAGGGCGATCCGATTAAACTCTATGCCGCTTTTAATGAAATCGATGAAGCCCGATATATAGCCGACAGCATTGAATCCCTGCTAGACCAGGGAACCAATGCATCAGATATTGCGCTGTTGTATCGATCTAATGCCCAGTCGCGCGTACTCGAAGAAGCACTTATTCATTTACAGATTCCCTATCGAATTTATGGTGGTGTGCGTTTCTATGAACGTCAGGAAGTTCGTAACCTACTAAGCTATTTAAGATTAGTGGCTAGTAGAAACGATGATGCCGCATTCGAGCGTGTTGTGAATGTTCCTGCGCGCGGTATTGGTGCAAAAAGCCTTGAAAACATTCGCATCGTCGCGCGTGATCAGGGAAGTTCCCTTTGGGACGCCGTTACTTTTATGCTGCAAAACGGCGGCTTAAAAGGCAAGGCCGCCGGGGCCGTCGCAGCTTTTCAGTTACTGATCAATGAGTTAGATGAAGCCTCTGAAGATATGGAGTTGTCCGAGCTATGTAAGTTGGCGATAGAGGCGAGCGGACTTGAAGCGCATTACGATAAAGAAGGAAAAGAAAAAGCCATTGCCCGCAAAGAAAACATGCAGGAAGTGGTTAACGCCAGTAAAAACTACGAAACCAATACTGAGGGCTTGCCGCCGTTAATGGCATTTTTAAGTGAAGCGTCTCTGGATGCAGGTGATGCTCAGGCTGATGTTGATGAAGACAGTATCCATCTGATGACATTGCACTCGGCCAAAGGATTGGAATTTATCCAGGTATTCATGGCTGGCCTGGAGGAGAATCTTTTTCCGCATAGAATGAGTATGGACTCATCTACCGGTTTGGCCGAGGAGCGCCGTCTCTGTTATGTCGGCATTACCCGGGCGCGTGAAAACTTAACGCTGAGCTATGCAGAAACAAGGCGTTTGTTTGGCAGCGAAACCCGTAACCGGCCCTCACGATTTATTCAGGAAATCCCCGAAGAATTAGTAGATTCTGTACGCCCAACCCTTAAAACGACCAGCACCTTTGCCAGCGGTAACTATGGTAGCTCTAACAGTTATCGTTCCTCTAAGGGCGGCTTCTCGGCAAGAAATTCCGATATGGGCAACGCATTATCCGAACATGAAAGCCTGTCGTTAGGCAGCCGAGTGCGCCACCCCATGTTTGGCGAAGGGGTAATTGTTTCGGCCTCTGGGCAGGGTGCGAACGTGGCGGTTACCGTGGCATTTGAAGGAGAGGGTGTCAAAGAGCTGATGCTGCAATATGCGAAGTTAGAAGTCATTTGATCTGAGACACAACAAAACAGGTAACAAAAAGAATTAATCCGGTTGGAAATGAGCAAATGAAACATCTGTCATTTTCAACCTATCTCTCCGATTAAATTCCGCCTCTCCACTCTGCTAACCCTCTCTAAATATGTCATTTTCGATCAACTCCCTCTGCGATTTCCTATTGATACTCCGTTTGTCATTTCCGAAGTCTTTTGATCGGAAATCTACCTCTCCATCGAATAAAGATCTCCCGTCAAGTTGTAAATGAGCAAGTAAAAATGGGGTTTGTCTTTCATTGCATTCAAGGCAGTGGAAAGCCCCGAATATTATAGCCACCATACCGCCCTGCACCATACCAGTTGCTGGTGTTACTAAAAGAGTGACTACTTACTTTCAAATAGTAACTGCCAGTTTTAGTTGCTTCAAAAACTACCCTCGATGATAAAGCAGCGCCATCATTTTTTCGGATACTGCCAATATCATTTAATTCTGACGGCTCATTACACACACCTTCGTTAGGTGTGGTTAGAAGTGTTCCATTAGCGTTAAATAGAGCAAGTTCAGTATCAGCGCCATTTGTCAGATCAAAGGTTTCGAACAGATAAGACTTTCCTTGCTCCAATATTACCTCTAAAAAATCCACGTCTTCGTTTAACGAAGCGTCTGTACGATAAAGCGTATGCTGTTGTCCGGGGCAGTTTGAATCCTGACAGAGTGGTAGTGTGCTGGCATTTACGATGCTGCCGTCATTTGTGAATTGGTCATAAAGGTCTTCAGAATAATCAATGAGGCGGTCTTCTAACATGGGGGTTAGATCTGTTTTGCTTATATAAGAAACGGAAGCATCGTAAAAAATCTCGAAGCTGGAAGAATACATCCGGTTATCCAGATAGGCCGGGGTTGAACTCATAGCCGCCAGTGTTTGCCAAATTTTTGCCTCGCCAATATTGGCGTTCTGGTTCATTTGCCAAAGGGCATTAGCGGTAGCCGTTTCAGACGTGGCGTAGGTGTAACAATCGCCTGTTGAGCAGTAAGACATATCCAGAGTGCCGAAATCGAAACTTACTCGATAACTATCTGCTCCTAGAGTATCCAGATACCAGCTATTTGGTATCGTTTCATGGGATATGGATGTACTGCTTTGACTTACCAGCCACTCTTTCGATGCAATGGCAATATAGTTGGCGAAGCCTTCACTCCAGGCTAAATCGATATTCAGCGTACTAACATTTAGTGCATGGT
>Ga0224506_10001628_pt1 | contig 15938 bp, 16 predicted proteins | sample SF_Jan12_sed_USG_2_FD_169108 | JGI IMG/M metagenome (GOLD analysis project Ga0224506, IMG submission 169108) | Sediment microbial communities from San Francisco Bay, California, United States - SF_Jan12_sed_USGS_8_1 | ecosystem: Environmental > Aquatic > Marine > Sediment | place: USA... | reverse complement strand
GCACCGAATAGATCGACACCGGTTAGATTGGCACCGGTTAGATTGGCATCGCGTAAATTAGCATCGCGTAAATTAGCATCGCGTAAATTAGCAATGTGTAGATCAGCATCGTATAGATCGACACCGGTTAGATCAGCATAGCGTAGATTAACTCCGGTTAGATTAACGCCGGTAAGATTGGCACCGAATAGATTGGCACCGGTTAGATTGGCACCGGTTAGATTGGCATCGCGTAAATTAGCATCGCGTAAATTAGCATCGCGTAAATTAGCAATGTGTAGATCAGCACCGAATAGATCGACACCGGTTAGATTGGCACCGGTAAGATTGATGTTAGCTTTTACAGCAGCAACGACGCACTGTTTCATGGACTCAGAGTCGTCAGAGAAGATGACTGCACTTGTGTATTTATTTCTAATTTTCATGATAATTCCTCAGTTGTTTTGTTGCTTTCATTATGAACAGTAGCAACTTGAGTTACTACTGTCAACACAAATGTGTAACAAATTGTATGTAAATAATAATACCTTTTAAAGTGTGGTCATTTTTATTAGTGAATTATGTGCTGAGTATTGGTGAAAAAATGGCACAACTGATCTTATTGGTGAAAAAATGGCACAACTGCATGATTCTGATACCAGTAGTTGCTAATATACTGGTGGATGGATTTTTATGTCGTGAGATTTGCGAGGCCGCGTGGTTCCTGGGCTGTGGGATGATTGTCGTGAAAAAACGCAGAAAGTCTGGTGGATTGGTGGATGGTCAAAAAATGATCCACCAGACAATTTTTCCCATTTTCTCTACTGTTCCTTTCTCTTATATATTCTATTTCTCCTTTAAAAACAAAGACTTAGAAGAAGAATATATATAAGAACAATATTAGATGTTGCTAATATCTGGTGGACTGGTGGACTGGTGGATTCAAACAAGTGGTAGCTGAGATTCTATGGACGTTTTTACGTAAAAACACTTGTAGATTGCTGCTATCAACATTTTTCATCCACCATCCCCCAGCCACCAGACATCACCTGGTCAATGACGCGAATGCCGACACGTTTGACAATTGTGTTACAATGGTGCTACGCTCCAGGATGTCAATAATTACTGAGGAAATGAATGATGATTTCAAATGGTGTCGAACATGATGAGTTCATTGGCAACAGTGAATCATCTTTAATACAGAAACGTGTTGGAGTCATAATGGCTGAAGATATTGAGAGGGCTATTATGTTTGACAGAACTGAATTTCAATTCGAGTATGGAACCGTTCAAGGTCAACCCAATGATTCGTAAACTTAAAACTGTATCAGCTCCACCAGGCACGTTCATCAAGCGTCGATCACGTGACGGACAGATGCGATTGCGGGTGTGTCATCGTTGGATCGTCTGGGGACTGTACAATCGACAAGGTGAGCTGTTGCAGTTACTCAGTGAACCTTGCTCCACTGATGCCAGGAAGCGTCCCGAGTCATTACAGGAAGGTTTCACTGGTTTCATCTATCCATCATTACCTGCCGACCTATTTTTGTAATCCATCGTTAATCTGATACACTTGTGACAATTATTCATCAATGACCAATGAGTGTACTGTCATGGCGAAGGTAATTTAACATGGATTACTTCAATCAAATATCACATCAACAGCAGCTTTTTGTTATGGAGTATTGTAAGAACCCCGGTAATATTGCTGCTGCTGCGAGATCTGTCGGTATCGGTGTCAATACTGCGAGATCCTGGGTCAATGATTCAGATTCAATTATACGTGGTGCAATTGATGAGAAGATGCGTCAACGTATCGAGCAACTGGACATCGACGCGAACTGGGTGTTGCAGGAACTGCTGTTGCAATACAATAGTGATGTATCTGACATCTACAATGAAGAGACGAATAGTATGCTTCCGGTCCATCAATGGCCTGAACAGTTCCGTCGATCCGGTGTTGGTGTGAAGGTGCGTGAGCATTGGGAAACGATGGAAGGTGTGAAGCTCAAGATCGGTGAAACCGTGGAGGCGCGATTCATGGATAAAAAGGCGTTGCTGGATCTCATCGGTAAACATATTCAAGTTCGTGCGTTCGCAGAGCAGACACTCAACGTGACTGAAACTCAACTGGCTGCACGAATCGCTAAGGGTCGTGAACGAATGAACAAGCGTAACCGGGAACGAAAAGGATTGACGACACCGGACGTACCAACTCCACCAACTATGCCGACGAGTTTCTTATGAGTTTAGCTAAACTGGGTAACCTTGAGGTTGATCTCGCTGATCAGGTGTCTGAGTTCTACGATGACCCACTCGGCTTCGTGCTGTGGGCATTTGACTGGAATGAAGGTGACCTGGAAGGATTCGATGGTCCTGATCAATGGCAGGTGGATTTACTCAGTGATCTGGGTGAGCAGGTCGATGATCGTGACTTCAATGGTGTTGATCCGGTTGACCCGATTCAGTATGCCATTGCATCAGGTCACGGTATTGGTAAAGGAAGTCCATGTTCAACCGTTGTGTCCGTACCTGTGACCATGATGGACTCTTATGGAAACATAGGGGTAACCAAAATGATGAATAAAAAATGGGGTTCCTTGAAAGTAGGGGATTATGTGTTTGGAGGTAATGGCAAACCAACGAAAATCACAGCTACCAATCGTTATCGACGTATACACTACAAGGTTACATTCGATGATGGAAGTTCTTCGGTAGTTTCCGGTGAACATGAGTGGAATGTGAGAGGTAGACAGGAACGCAGGAATAAACTTGATACTTGGCGAACCATGGAGACCGTTGAAATACTGGAAGATGGTGTAAAGCGTCCAAATGGAACAACAACAGCACGTCAATGGGAGATACCAATACAAGGTGCTGCTGAGTTTGATACTGCAAACGGTTTACCTCTTGATCCTTATATCATGGGGTTATGGCTCAGTGACGGTAATGGAAGTCGTATTAGCAAAAAGAGCGAAGCAGTGCGTGACAAGATCAGACAACATCACCATAGTAAAGTGTCAGAATACAAGTGTGGTAGATCTGTAGGAATATTAAATGTAGATTGGTCGTCTGAACCTGTGTTCAAATGTCGAAGTTGGGAAAAATATATTCCCGACAGTTACAAATATGCAAGTGTGGAACAAAGAATAAACTTATTTAATGGTTTCATGGATGGTGATGGCGAGGTTAATAAATCAGGATCATGTGGTTACAGTACAACAAGCAAACAACTTTTAAATGATGTCATTTGGTTAGCTAGAAGTTTAGGTTATAAAGCATCAAAACAACCAACCACGAAGTACCCTAGTTACACTTATAAAGGTGAAAAGAAACAAGGACGACCTTGTTATAGGGTTGCAATAAACACAGATACTAATCCATTTACACACGAAGACCGAAAAGCTGCATGGAAGGCATCAGAACATAGATATATTGCACGTTGGATTGACAGTATTGAACCAGTTGGTTTGATGGATGGTATGTGTATTGAGGTTGAAGCCGAGGACCAACTCTATTTAACCAATGATTTCATTGTGACACACAACTCAGCATTAACGGCTTGGTTAATTCTATGGATCATGTCAACACGACCACATTGCAAAGGTATCGTGACTGCTAACACATCTGACCAGCTTCGCACAAAAACATGGGGTGAGTTGGGTAAGTGGAAGAAGCGATGTATCACCGGGCATTGGTTCGAGTGGAACAATGGTCGTGGATCAATGAACATTTATCACTTGGAGTTTCCTGAGTCATGGCGCGTAGATGCACAGACCTGTCGTGAAGAGAACAGTGAATCATTCGCTGGCCTACACAACGCAGGATCAACACCTTTCTACATATTCGATGAAGCATCAGCCGTTCCAGACAAGATCTGGGAAGTTGCCGAAGGTGGTAAAACAGATGGCGAACCAATGCACTTCGTCTTCGGCAACCCAACTCGTAACGGTGGAATGTTTCACAAGTGTTTCCACGGGCAGAAGCATCGTTGGGTGAATAAGCAGATTGACTCTCGTTCTGCGAAGATGACGAACAAAACTCAAATTAAGAAGTGGGCTGAAGATTGGGGTGAAGATTCTGACTTTTTCAGAGTACGTGTATTGGGTCGATTCCCTAAAGCATCTGATATGCAGTTCATACCGAACGACATCGTATCATCAGCAGCAGGTCGTCGCATTGAGTCGTTGGGTGATGATCCATTGATCTGCGGTGTCGATGTGGCACGCGGTGGATCTGATAATAATATGATTCAGTTTCGTCGTGGCTTTGATGCGTACAGTGAAAAGACTTATCGAATACCTGGTGAGAAGACTCGTGACTCGATGGTCCTGGTCAGCAAACTGACTGACATCTTTGATCGTCATAAGCCTCATGTCATATTCCTGGATGAAACTGGACTAGGTGGTCCCATTGTTGATCGACTAATACAACTGGGTTACCCGGTGCAGGGTATTAACTTTGGTTCTAAAGCAATCAATGAGAAGTTATATTGCAACATGTCTGCTGAAATGTGGGCTAAGATGCGTCAATGGTTGTTTGCTGGTGGTTGTATCAAGAACCATCCAGAGCTAGAATCTGAGTTGACTGGTCGGTTGTATGATCACAATGAACGCAATCAGTTGGTATTGGAGCGTAAGAAGGATATGAAATCACGAGGCATGGCATCACCTGATTGGGGTGATGCGTTGTCATTAACTTTCGCACGACCTGTCGCACCACTTGTAATTGATCACAATGGTCAAATGTCAGCGGGTGGATCACTAATACAACTTGACAACGATTATGATCCGTTGGGGGATTAACCATGGCGAAGAGCAAAGAAGAGAAGAAAGCCGAGAAGAAGGCTAAAAAGTCGCAGAAACAGGCCGCGCGTTCTGAGAAGAAGGCTAAAAAGTCGCAGAAAAAAGCTGTGAAAGTGAAGAAAAAAGAGACAAAGAAAGTTCGTAAGGATGCGGATAAAATCAGCAAGAAGTTGTTAAAGCAGCAGGCTCGTGATGCAAAGAAGGAGTTGAAAGCTGCTGACACGCCAGCGAAGAAAGCTGCTGCACAGGAGAGAGTGGACCAATTAAAGTCTATAAAGGATACGTTGAAGAATGGTACAACTGTAACTCGCGCTGACGGCACAACTGAGACAATCGGTTCTGCTAAAGATCAGAGAAAGGACTTCAACAAGAAGGTTGATTCGGGTGATGTTGCTGGGTTGGACTCGCGTGATCAGTATAAGATTAAACGTGATCAGGGAATTAAAGATTACAACGCAACATTAACTGAGGCGGGACCAAATGGTGAATTTGAGGCAAAACCTGTCGAAGCAAAGGAACTGAGTAGCTACACCGAACTTTCAGCACAAAGCGAACGTATGACTGCTGCTGATAAATTCAAACTTCGATGGAAACAACTTAACGGCGTTACACTGACTGCTGACGAAAAGGCTGCATTGAGGGCTGATAAGATTGCCGGTATTACCGATAGAGGTGAAAAGAAGGCCGCGACATCATCCAACAAAGTGACCCGTTCTGAACGACTGTATCAGAATGATGCGAGTAAGGCTGCTGCTGATGCGTTGAAGTCTCAACAATTAACCAATCCTGATTCTGGTATCACAGACGAACAAATTGGTATCCAGGAGAATGTAGTCAAGGAAACCCAGAAGAAGGTTGACGAAGAAGTACCAAATCTGTTGAATCCAATTGACACCAATCTCAACCCAGTTCCAAATGAAAAGCATGATCCAGTCGACCCAGTTACACCCGAACCTGAGTTAGATGATGATGGTAATCCAATCAATTGGGCTGATCGATTCAGCATGGATGAGATTCGTCGTCGCATTCGTGAACGTAATCGTGCGTCACTCGGTGGTAAACTGGCAACAGGATCACGAGGTGTGAAGCCGACTGCTAAAAAAGCTGTGAATCAGTCAGCAGTTAGTATTCAAACCGCATTGAGTGGAAACAGGTAGTGATGAAAAATTGGTAAAACGATGAGTGGTGATGCTACACTCATCGTTATTAACGTGTAAGGGATGTAAAATGACTGACCAGGCTATGAACACAGCGACACTCAACAAGTTGACGCATTATCGTCGTCGTGTTGAATTGTTGGCATCAGAGCGAGCTACATTCATTCCCCTGTGGCGTGAATTATCAGACTATCATTTGTCGAATCGTGGAAGGTTTTTAGTCACTGATCGTAACAAAGGTTACAAGCGAAACACCAAACAATTAAACAACACATCACGTTTAGCGGGTCGAACAATGGCTGCTGGTATGATGGCGGGCATCACATCACCTGCGCGTCCTTGGTTCAGATTGGGTCTTTCAGATAAAGCATTGATGGAATTCGGACCTGTGAAGGACTGGCTGATGAAGGTTGAACGTCTCATGCGTGAGATCTACAACCGATCAAACACTTACAATGTGTTGCACTCAACGTATGCCGAGTTGGGTGTTTTTGGTACAGCCGCGTTCGGTGTCTTTGAAGACTTTGATAATGTGATTCGATTGAAACAGTACACCATTGGCTCCTATATGTTGGGAATGAATGGTAAAGACCAGGTTGATACGTTTGCACGAGAGTATCAGTTGACTGTCGGTCAGTTAGTAAAAGAGTTCGGTGAGGACAACGTGTCACATGATGTGAAGAATCGTTGGGACAATGGCGACACTGAGTCATGGGTCGATGTAACACATTTGATTGAACCAAATGACAATGCTGACGGTATGGGTGTTTTCGCCATTAATAAGAAGTTTCGGTCTGTTTACTTTGAAGGTGTGAGATCTTCGAGTGGTGGAAAGACAACATCGACTCGTTCTGTTGAGAAATTTCTACGTGAATCAGGTTTCAACTCATTCCCGGTCATGGGTCCCAGGTGGGATGTCACCGGGGAAGATATTTATGGATCAATGTGTCCTGGGCTGGATTCATTGGGTGACACCAAAGGTCTTCAAATTTCTGAAAAAATGAAGTACGAAGCCATTGCTAAAATGGTTAAGCCGCCACTTCAGGGTCCATCAGGACTGAAGAATAAGGTGAAAACCTTAAAACCAGATACCATTTTATTTGAGGACAGCAGCTCACCAAACCAGGCGTTGCGTCCAATCTACGAAGTCAACTTCCCGTTACAGTATGTTATCAACGATATTAATGCGTTAGAAGATCGGATTTCTCGCACATTCTACGAAGACTTATTCCTAATGTTGGCGAACAGTGACCGACGACAGATCACTGCGCGAGAAGTTGCCGAACGTCATGAAGAGAAATTGTTAATGCTTGGTCCCGTATTGGAGCGATTACACAATGAACTTTTAGACCCATTGATTGATCGAACATTCAACATTGCAATGGAGGCCGGAATTCTTCCACCACCGCCAACCGAGTTACAGGGTCAGGAGATTCGTGTTGAATACATCTCAGTATTAGCACAGGCTCAACGAATGGTTGCATCCGCAGGTGTTGAACAGTTAGCGGGTTTCGTTGGGGGCTTGACGAACATCTGGCCTGAAGCACGACACAAGTTCAATGTAGCACAAGCTGTTGATGACTATGGTGAAGCTATCGGTGTATCACCTGATCTGATCCGAACTGATGACGAGTTTGATGAAGTGGTTGCACAGGAAGCAGCAGCAATGCAGCAGCAGCAGCAGCAAGTACAGGCTGCACAGGCTGCACAAACAGCAACTCAGATGGCGAATGCGCCGTCATTAGATGATCCAAACATGTTAAGTGATTTAGTTGGCGGTAAGAACGATGGATGATAACATCGAAGAAGACTTCAATGATGTAATGAGGACGACTCAAGGTCGCAAGGTTCTTACCTGGGTGTTAGATCGTACAGGAATTGATAAGTGTGCGTTTAACGGTCAATCGAATCACACGATATTTAACGAGGGTCGAAAGTCAGTTGGGTTTGATGTAGTCACTATGTTGAAGAATGCTGATAAAGATCTATATTTGAAAATGATAGAGGAAAAACTCCATGAGTAATGTGACTGAAACCCCGGACGACACCGGATCAGACAATGCTGATGCAATAGAAACTTCGACCGCTGATCAGCAGTCTGTTGATGAAACTAATGTGACACCAGCTACTGACGACCAGCTGTCAGGTGATGAGGGTGATCAGTCAACTGATGACTCCAACGATGTGACCAACACCGAAACCGATACTGACAATGATGAATATTCTGAATTCACGTTACCAGAAGGTGTGACTCAAGAAGATGTTGACCCGCTGATTCAATCACTTACACCTATTTTTGATGAGATGGGTTTAAGTCAGGAAGAGGCACAACAGCTACTTGATTTCCAACTGGATCAGAAACAGAAAGATAGTCAACGTCAATCGGATGAGTGGTCGGCACAAAAGAAGCAGTGGGATGAGACAATCAAGGCTGATAAAGATCTTGGTGGAGCCAATTTTGAAAAGTCCAAAGGTCTTGTCGATTCTGCACTGAATAAGCTTGGATCACCGGAACTACGCGGTATACTCAATGATTCGGGTTTAATTCAGGAACCAACTGTGTTTAGATTCTTACACAAACTTGGTACACTCACACAGGAAGATAACCCTGGTGGGCGTACTGAAGTGCGTACTGAGAAGAAAGACAGAGTGTCAGCTCTATATCCGAAAAGCTAACAAGGGGATAAAAACTTATGGCTATTATCGGCAACACATACTTCGATCTAATTGATATGTATCGATTAGACGATGGTCAAGGGGGCATCGCTGAAGTCATTGAAATGCTTGCAGAAATGAATCCAATTTTGGATGATGCAATTGCAGTTGAATGTAACAGCGGCGCAAAACACAAACACACAGTTCGTGGTGGATTACCTGCAGTGACCTGGGGTCAACTGTATAAGGGTATTCCGAACGACAAGTCTCACACCGTACAAGTCGAAGACACCACAGGTTTTGTGGAAGGTCGCTCAACTGTTGATATTCGTGTGTTGGAATTATCCAATGGTAAAGAAGGTGCAATCCGTTTGTCGGAAGCATCAGCCTACCTTGAAGCAATGAATCAGGAAATCGCTACTAAATTGTTTTACGGCAACACAGTATCTGATCCTGAAGAGTTCATGGGCTTCGGGCCACGCTTCAACTCATTATCAGCAGCTAACGGTAATCAGATTATCGATGCAGGTGGTGTCGGTGCAGACAACACATCTGTCTGGTTCGTTACATGGGGTGATCGTCAGTGTCAGATGTTGTATCCCGCGGGTACTCAGGCTGGTGTCAAGCGTGAAGATCACGGTAAACAGCGTGTACTTGATGCTGCTGGTAACGCTTACTATGCAATGGAAGAAACTTTCACATGGCACGCAGGTCTCGCAGTTAAAGATTGGCGTTACGTGGCACGAGTTGCAAACATCGATGTAAGCTTGATGGATGCTGGTTCAGTGGATTTGTACAAGTTTATGCGTAAAGCATATTACAAGTTACAGACTCGCCGTGTACCTGGTGGCAAGCAGTGTATTTATTGCAACCGCGACGTACTTGAGGCATTGGATGCTTTGGGAACCAACGCAGGCGCATCGGACAACTTCACTCGATTGAAAGTGAAGGAAATTCAGGGTGAGGAAGTAATGACTTACCGTGGTATACCGATTCGTGAAACGGATGCTATCCTTAATACTGAGGCGCGTATCGTTTAATTGATACGGTTCCTCATTGAGATTTGGAGAAAATCTATGATACTTTCAGCACAACAAATACTCTCAGACGATCAGGCGATTACAGCAACTGCTATATCGACTAACGTGATCGATCTGGGTGTGCCGGGTACACCGTATGCTGCTGCGGCGGCGTTGAACTTTGATGTGGGTAAAGGAACTCCTATCTGCTTCTTAGCTCAAGTCACTGAAGCATTTAATACGTTGACTACTCTGACGTTCACATTGGAAACCAGCGCAAACTCAGACCTATCAGCCAGTACAGTGTTAGCCACTGAAGAGGTTGCATTGGCTGACCTGATACCGGGTAAGCAGATGTTCATGCAGGTTTTACCGAGTGGTATTACTGAACGCTACCTGGGAACGCGCTACACTGTTGCAGGTACACCGCCGACTTTAGGTCGGGTGACAGTAGGTCCAACATTAGGTAACCAGACTAACGTCACAGGTGCTTGATTGACTTGATGACGGGTAACACCGTCATCGTTCTTTATTTTTTTTTGAGGAGACACGAGATGCCAAGGTATCGAGTAACCGAGACAGGTGTTTTTGGGAACGTGATGTACAGTCCACGGAAGCGAAACATACTGACTACAGACAAACCGTTCAAGAAAGATGCTATTCCGTCATGGGTGGATCCAAAGCCGTTGAAAGATGGTGATGTTCCTGCCGCGCGAAGTAGATCAACAGCGGAAGCGAAAGAGAAAGCTGAATCTATGGCGATGGCTGGATCAGCAGCATCGGTATCAGAGTCTACTATCTTATCTGAAGCTGAATCTGTACCGGATGCGCCAAACTTACCGGATGCTAGTGAAGGTCTTGAAACACTTTAAAAAAGGAGCTTCCTGTGTCTACTATTGTTGAAATTTGTAATGATGCTTTGTTGAACATTCGCGGTCAGTCAATTAACTCGTTGAATGAATCAACTAGGGAAGCTCAAGTTTGCAAACTCAAATACCCTCTCGTGGTTGAGAAGGTGTTGCGTGAGTTTAATTGGTCATTTGCTAAAAAGACTCAACCATTGGCGTTGAGAACAGAAACGCTACATCGCTGGCGTTTGTGTTATCAATACCCGTCTGACGCATTGAAGATTCGTGATGTCACTGTGTTAAATATACCCACATCAAACACAGTTCTCGGTTTGTATGGTACTGAATACCAGGAACCTGATTACACAGTTCCCTATGAGGTATTAACCGTTGATGGTGTGAAGGTGATTGGTTGTAATATCGATGATGTTGTTGCCGAGTACACATGGAACGTGGTAGATCCGAACTTGTTCGATCCTATCTTCAAGATGATGTTGGGGTGGTATATGGGATCACAGATTGCTGTTCCTATCATGGGTGTAGGGAAAGGACAACGTGAGCAACGAACAGCTCTCGAACAATACGCTGCGTTAAAGAGTGAAGCGTTAAAGAATGATGATGAGGAACAAGGACATACACCGACACAGGAAACTGACTTAATAACAGGACGGTATTGATGGCTAAGTTACCCGAACGTGCCTTTCTCGCAGGTGAATTGGACCCTGCACTTCATGAGCGAGTTGATTTGAGTCAATACCAGTATGGACTCAAGCTCTGTGAAAATTTCTTCGTTCGTCCTCAAGGTGGATTGTATAACCGTGCGGGAATGCGTTACATAGGTGAGGTTAAGGATTCAACAAAAGCAACACGATTAATTCCATTCCAGTTCAACACTGAACAAACCTACATTTTAGAATTCGGCAATTTATACATTCGCATCATTCAAAATGGTGTGTATCTTGAAAGCGCACCCAGTGTCCCATTGGAAGTAGTTACACCATACCTTGCAGCAGAATTATTCGAGATTCAGTTTAATCAGAGTGCTGATACTTTACGTCTGGTACAACATAATCATCCGCCTGCTGACTTGGTTCGTGAAGCAGCGTTGACTTGGACATTGACCAATGTTGACTATGGGATTTCAGCAGGTCGAATACCGGCTAATGTGGTATTGACTCCAAAAGGGACCACAGCAGGCACGGGTAAGGTTTACAAGTACGTGGTCACATCCACAGATCTCAACGGTGTTGAGTCGCTAGTGTCCATCGAAAAAGAATTGGAAGTGGTTGCGGCACTGACCAATGAGATTGCCATCGAAGTTTCCTGGGATGCTGTTGCGGATACTGAGTTCTATACGGTCTATAAGGACACAGGAACAGGTAACCTGGTTTATGGTTTCATTGGGTATGCGAAGACTACACTGTTTAACGACTTCAATGTTAGTCCCGATGTCAGTCTTACACCGCCACAGGATAACAAACCTTTTGCATCCGATTACCCTGGCGTCGTTGGGTTGTATCAACAGCGACAGTTGTACGGGAACACTGTATTATTTCCTCAAAATTTTTACGCATCACAAACAGGTATTTACGATTCAATGCGTCGATCATCTCCTTTGAGAGATACTGACTCAATCACGTTCACCATCGCTAGTAAACAGATTGATGAGATCCGACACATCCTGGATTTGGAAAGTTTGGTGATCATGACCGCAGGTGCAATTTATCCTGTGTCAGAAGGTGCAGATTTTGTCCTCACACCTTCCACAATTTCAGCACGAGCGCGAACGTATGTCGGTGCATCGAAAGTACCACCAGCGATGATCATTGATTCGATTATCTATGTGACCGAGAAAGGCAACCGTCTACGTGACATGATGAACAACAAAGATGTTCCTGGCGATGGCGGTGTAGATTTAACATTATTGTCATATCATCTATTCAAAGATCGATCAGTTGTTGAGATGACTTATGCTCACGAACCATACAACATTCTGTGGTGCGTGATGTCAGATGGTCAGATGCTGGCATTAACCTACGAGAAGCAGCAGCAAATTTGGGCGTGGCATCGTCATGTCACTGATGGGTTTGTTGAATCAATCACCAGTGTCACTGAAGATGGTCGTGACGCAGTTTATGCTGTAGTAAAGCGGAACATTGACGGTGCGGATGTCCGATATGTCGAACGCATTGAAAAACGTGTCGATGACACACCAGAGAATGCTTTCTTTGTTGACGCGGGTTTCACTTATTCCGGTGTATCAACAACAACAATCACCGGGTTGGATCATCTAGAAGGTGAAGCTGTCGCGGTGCTGGCTGATGGGAACGTGGTGAAGGACCTCACAGTCGCTTTAGGTACAATTGAATTACCGCGAGCGGCTACAACGGTTCAGGTCGGTCTACCCTACGAAGCAACAGTGCAAACACTTGGTATCAACACAGGTGAACCGGATAGTTATGATAGTCGCAAAGATGTGTCGCGTGTTATTATCAGCTTCCTATTATCGCGTGGTGGATTTGTTGGTAAAGATTTAATTGACATGAATGAAATACGCCCACGATTCCAGAGTGATGGATATGATACAATTCAACCAAAGACTTATGAAACTGACGTAGCAATTGACCCTGATTGGGACAGTGAAGGTAGTATATATTTTCAACAACGGGATCCGCTACCGGTGGCGATTTTATCAATAACTCCTGAATACGATATGAGTGATTAAATTATGGCTATAAATTGGTTACAAATTGGGATTCAGGTGATCAACTCATTAAACCGTGGTCAGGCAGCCAAGGATCAAGGTGAGAACAGTCAAGCGGTGGCGAACTTTAATGCCGACCAGCTTGAGCAGGATGCAATGCGTGTCCGTAATAAATCTGTACAGGATGATCGTGATCTACGTCTGAAGTACGCTGGTGTGAAAGCATCCCAACGTGCGAGACTTGCGGCCAACGGCATCTTCGTTGATGGAGCAGGTACTGCTTCAGACATTCAAGATGATACGGACATGATGCGAGAAATCAGCTCATATCGAATTCGTCAATCTGCTGAAGAGATGGCATCCGGGTTGGAAGATAAAGCCGAGTTTAATCGTGAACATGGTGAAGCAGCGTATCAGGCAGGAAAAGATTCTGCTGTCGGTTCATATCTATCAGGTGCCGGTCAGGTTGCAGCAACCTGGTATCAAGGAGTTAATTAATGCCTATTATCCCACGAGTCGATACTCCTGAAGTTGGAGCGCAGTTCGTACAGACTGCTAAAAAATCAGAATTACCTGCGTCCAGTTTTGGAAGTCAAGCACTTGCGGGACTGACCGAAGGTGCTGCTGCGTTCATGAAAGCAAAGCAGGAAGTGGATACACAGCGATTTGAAGCTGATGCTGAGAATGCGGTGCTGGCGTATGAACGGTCCAAACAGGATCTGTTCTACAACCCTGATTCTGGATACTTCAACACTGCAGGAAAAACAGCATACGATAATGCTGAAGACACCAATAAGCAGCTCAGTGACATCCGAATGAAGACTGCTGCTGACCTACATCCAGAAGCTGCGAAGATTTATGATCGAATCACTAACGCTGATCTGGTTCGTTCGGGTGAGGGTATCTTGAAACATGCTGCGCGTGGTAACCGTGATTATACCATTGCCACCAAAGATTCAATCATTGAGAACTCAATCGAGAAAGCTGCATTATACAATGCTGATGACCTCACCACAGTTGATGCCACAGGTAAAGAACGTGCGAGTGACTTTAGTTTGGCGTTGGTCGCTGGACAAGATGCCATTATTGAAAAGATGAAGTTACAAGGTTTAACCGATCCTGCACTCATCGGTGAAGCGTTGAACGATTTTGAGTCAGCCATGTTTGCATCGAAGATTCAAGGTGCATTGACTGCAGATGATGTGGACCAGGCGCGTGAAGACTTTGATGCTGCGGTATCGCAGGACCTATTAAGTCCTGAGAATACTATCAGATTACAGACATCCATCGAAGCCAAAGAAGATCAGGTTTACGTTGATAAAACAGTCACAGCGTTACGTAGTGCTGGTATTGATTACAAAGATCAAGTTGCGCTGGTTCGAGAGAATGAAGAAGGTGTGGATGTGGAAGTTCGTGATGAGATTCTGCGTCAACTGAGCAACCAGGAAGCAGTCGATAAGCGAATTGAATCTGAAGAAAAAGTGGCAATGTACAATGATTGGCATTTCAAGATCACTCGTGAAGGAGCCAGAACGTCAGACATTCCAAACGAACAAGTTGGTAAGATGTTACCAGGTCAGTACAACGCCTTGGTGCAACTTGAGAACAATATAGCGAAGAATGATCTGGATCCAAACCGTCAGACTAATCTTCGTGTGTGGACTGATGCGATGGATGGGTTGAGAAGTAAACCTCATGATGTCATACCATACGATTACGTGGCTGACATGTCTGAATCAGATTACCAGATATTCTACAAACAGTGGGCATCGCTCACTGATCCAAATAAACCGGATGGTAATGACCAGACTTATACATGGGTCCGATCAAAGCTACAGATGAACAACGACACGGTTGAGAATGTACTTGGTACAAAGTATGACGATAAGAAAAAATCACACCGGGAACTGAACGACTTCATCTCTCGTGAAATGCAGCTTCGAGTGCAGCAGGAAGAAAAAGGTCGGGATAAGTTGAACCCGACTGAGTATCAGGAAGTGCTGAATACTTTTATGGGAAGTTTGAACATAGAAGATGCAGGCTGGTTCTGGTTTGATGCTGATATGAGTCTTAATGACATCGACACTGTTGAACGTAATGCGTTAGCACAACAGTTACGCGAGAATAGAATTGAAGTCAACGCTGAAACTCTGCTAAGATTGTATCAATCAAAACAATCTGAATAATAGCAGGGTCATGAAATGGCAGGTTCAATCTTCGATGAGTTACGAAAAGACTTCGGTATAGATGATCAAGATAGCCTGGTAGAACCCGTACCGTTAGCGGCCTCCGAACCATTGACGGAAACTCCCGATACACCTTCCGGTGACATATTTGACGAACTCAGAGCTGAGTATGGCACTGGTGAAGGTAGCACAGATGTGTTAACGAATCTGTCAATGAGACAGGGTGTGACACAGAACCCTGATGAGTACGCGAAATTATTAGAACTTTCTAAGAAAACAGGCAAACCTGTTGAAGCAGTTCGCACCAATAAAGACAACATCACTCAAGATCTCGCATTTAAAAACTCACAGACTTTCCAAAGAGACAATCCTGGACTGACCACCTTCCTTGGTAACAAGGATAACGCAGCAGTATCTCATGACGACTTGCCTGCACTTGCGGGTATTGAAAAGATCATCACTGATTTCAGTAAACCAATTGACTTCGATAAGTTTGAGAAGCCTGAAGAACGTGGAACACTTGGTGACTTGGGTCGTGCATCATTATCTGGTCTGGCTAAGTATCAAGGCGGTATCGGTGGATTC
>Ga0224506_10001627_pt1 | contig 15939 bp, 17 predicted proteins | sample SF_Jan12_sed_USG_2_FD_169108 | JGI IMG/M metagenome (GOLD analysis project Ga0224506, IMG submission 169108) | Sediment microbial communities from San Francisco Bay, California, United States - SF_Jan12_sed_USGS_8_1 | ecosystem: Environmental > Aquatic > Marine > Sediment | place: USA... | reverse complement strand
CTGACCCTGGTGTTTCCATCAATGTACCTGGGCAATCCGGGCTCGATGTTCGGCCACACTTTTTTGCGTTTTGATGGCGACCAGTCCGTGCTGCTCGCACAGGCACTTAATTATGCGGCGGCAATTGATCCCGACGATAACTTTTTTAGCTATGCCTACAATGGCATGTTTGGCGGATACCGCGGCGTGTTTCAGACGCGCAGTTATTTCGAAACGGTGCAGGTCTATAGCAACATCGAAAACCGCGACATCTGGGAATACCAGCTGGATTACACACCGGCAGAAATACAACAACTGGCCCGGCACGCCTGGGAGCTGATCAATATTCGTTTTGATTATTTCTTTTTCAGGGAAAACTGTTCTTATCGTTTGCTGACCATGCTGGATGCGATACGCCCAGAGGCTGCGCTGACAGCAGGCGGGGCATTTCCACTGGCCGCGATACCGGTTGATACCGTGCGTGCGCTCGAAGAAAAAAACCTGGTCAGGGAAAAACACTATCGACCCTCACTGGCCAGCCAGTTACAGGCAGATTTTAACCGGCATCAGCCGGGTGAGACGGAGCGGGTGCTGGCGCTGGTGGAAGGTGAACAACGCGTTGATGAAATTATTCAGCAGGTCGACGACGAGTCACAACAGGCCAATCTTTTAGAGCAGGCGTATACCTTGTTGCAGTTCAGGCATCAGGCTGACGAGCCGCGGGCAGAGGAACTGCTTGCCGTGCGCAGTCGCTTAAAAAGGGCAGAGCTTGCCCAGGTAGAAACGCCGGTGTCGCCCGAGCTGGGACATGCCTCCATGCGTGTTGCGCTTGGCGGCGGCAGGCAGAACCAGCGTGCTTATATGAACATCGTGTTGCGACCGGCCTTTCACGATCTGCTCGATGCACCGCTGGGCTATGCCGGGGGTTCCGAGATCAATGTTCTGGATGCACAGTTCCGGTGGTTTCCGGACGAGGACCTGGTGCTGCTGGAGAGTCTCCGGTTTTTTAACGTGGTGTCTCTCAACCCGGTGCGCGACTGGTATACGCCCTTGTCCTGGCAACTGGATATACGGCTGGAGAGAACCTGGTTTGATACAACTAATTCAGACATGGCATTTGTCACCCGTGCCGGCGGAGGTTATAGCTATGGTTTTACGCACGCGACCGTTTTTGCCATGGCGATGCTGGAGGCGAATGTTTCGGATCAGTATGTCGACGGCTACAGTGCGCTGGCGGGTGCACAGGCAGGGGCGTCGCTATTGTTCGATGGGCTACAGCTATTGTTACTGGCTGAAACAGATGAAAGCTTTTCCGGTTTTGAGCTGAACAGGGACACGGTCTCAGCCGCGCTGCAGTTCAATATCTCGGTGAGCAGTGCACTGCGCCTGGCTTACCGTAAAACTCGTTATGCCTTGTTTGATGATGAAGACTGGTCGGCCCGGCTGCAGTTTTATTTCTAGGCGGGGCTTTTCAGAATGTTGAACCGTTCCAGCCCCACATGTTCCTCGGCGGGCCGCTGAACTCGATATAGGTTCTTGCCGGTTTTACCCCGAGCTTTTCCATAAAGCTACACAACTGTTCTGAATACTGGCTGGTTTCCGATTCAGGTAGTCCCAGGCTTTTGAGCTTGAGATGGGCCGCCGCTTCATCGGAACCTGCAAACACGAGATTCAGCTCGGGGTTCAGCACGACCATGACATAACTTTCAGGCTTGCCCAGCATGGTAGCGACCAGTGTCGAGGCCTGTTTTACCACGGAGGCCGGGTCCTTTATGCTGATGTTTGTATTGATCTGTAGTAGCGGCATCTGCAAAGCCCTCTTATGTGTGGCCGGTGGATCCTATCGGCCGCAATACTCTTTCACCTGGTCCTTTGCCTCTGCCAGGCGTTTATTACGTTCCTTGTCAGAGAGAAGTCGTGATTCTCCCTTCTCATCGTAGGCGCGCAGGCGGCCGCTGTTTTGTATGCTCTGCAATCTGTCTTTGGCCTGCTTGCACAGTTTGGCTTTTTCTTTTTTCGATATAACGGCGTCGCCCTCTAACCGTTCCTCAACCTTAGCGGGTTTTTTGTCTTCTTCTTTTTTATCTTTATTGTCTTTGTCCTTAACCGGTTTACCGTCTTCACCACCGAAGATGGGTTGTTGCTTGATTTTTACCCTTTCAGCTTCAGCATCTTCGGGTTTTTCGGAGCCATAGTGGACGACACCCTGATCATCGACCCATTTATAGACCTTGGCATTGATGGCAGATGGGTGCGTAATAAGTATTGCTGTTATAGTGACTAGCAGGCATGCGTTGAGGATAATTTCATATACACTGATATGGCGGTTATTTTTCGAACTATTTACCATAGTTTTCAGCTCCGTTAGAGTGTTACCATACTGGTTCAGATAGATGATTATATTAGCAGGCAGTAGAGCCTATCACACTAAATAATGGCAGATCGTAGACTAAAAATATTCCATACCGTTGCCCGGTTGCTGAATTTTACCAAGGCGGCCGAAGAGTTGCATATGACCCAGCCCGCGGTCACCTTCCAGATTCGTCAGCTGGAAGAGCAGTTCAATACCCGCCTGTTCGATCGCACTCACAACAAGGTGACCCTGACGGATGTAGGGGACCAGGTGTTTCATTATGCCGACCGTATTCTGAAGATGTACGATGATATGACACGCAGTATCACCGACATGACGGGCGATGTGAGCGGCGGTGTCTCGCTGGGCGCCAGCACGACCATCGCAGAGTACATGCTGCCGCTGATGATCGGCGAGTTCAAGGAAAGGCACCCGGATGTGCGCATTAGCCTGAAAGAATCAAATACCGAAGACATCGTGGCCATGGTTGAAAATAATGTGATTGACCTGGGCATTGTCGAGGGCTCGGTGAATAACAAGAACCTGGTGGTGGAAGAGTGTAAGCAGGATCAGCTGGTGGTGATTGTGCCTAACAACCATGTGCTGGCAACTGAAAGCGAAATTCATGTGAAAGAACTGGTGGCGCACCCCTTTATTAGTCGCGAGCATGGTTCGGGAACGCAGGAAGTAATCGATAAATATATTGAAGAACACGGTGATCATGATCTGCTGGATATTCGTTTTGAATTAAGCAGTCCCGAGGCAATTAAGGGCGCTGTGGAAGCGGGCATGGGAATCTCCATTGTTTCGAGTGCGACTATCCTGAAGGAACTGAAATTAAAAACACTGACTGCTATCAAGCTTTCTCCAACGCTGGAGAGACCGTTTTCATTTGTTCGGCAGCGTTACAAGTTCCGATCTCGTGCGGCCGATGAGCTGCTTGCCTTCGCACATGAGTTCTGCAAAAAAAGTAAATCTTAAATGCCTGGTAAGAAAACCACCAAAGAATTAATTAATTTGTTTGAGTCGCTGGACGATGAGCGAAAAGCCGGCTTGTTTGAATATGCCGAGTTTTTGTTGTCCAAAGGCGGCCCGGTTAAGAGGGAGATTATTGAGCCGCTTGATATTCCAAGGCCGGAACAGGAAACCGTGGTCGGTGCCATCAAACGCCTGAAAGAAACTTATCCGATGATAGAAAGCATGGCCGTGTTTTCATCGGCCTCTTCTTTAATGACTGAGCATATGGTTAACGGGCGTGACCTGGTCGATGTTATCGATGAAATGGAGGCCTTGTTTGAAAGGTCACATGCAGAGATGATGAAGGACCTGAAATGATTGCGGTACTGAGACACTGGTACGAGAAACATTTTTCTGACCCGCAGGTCATTATTCTTGCGCTGATTATTTTATTGGGTGCCACGCTTATTCTTCTCTGGGGGGAAGTGCTGGCGCCGGTGCTGGCCGGTATTATTATTGCCTACGTGCTGGAAGGCCTGGTAAAAAAGATTTCATTTTTTGGTGTGCCGAGAATATTTTCTGTCTTCATTAGCTTTTCTGTTTTTGTTGCGCTGGTTGTTCTGTTGCTGTTCGGCCTGGTGCCGTTAGTATCCAGCCAGTTGTCGCAGCTTATCAGTGCGCTACCCGAGATGCTTAACAAGGCGCAACAGTTGGTAATGGATATGTCCGAGAATTATCCATTGCTTGGCGGTGGTAATTTCGAGGAAATGGTGGCCAGTTTTAATGCCGAGCTGGTCAGGCTCGGCCAGAGCGTTGTCTCTGCTTCACTTGATTCAGTTGTTGATGTTTTTACGCTGCTGGTTTTTCTGGTGGTAGTTCCCCTGCTGGTATTTTTTCTGCTCAAGGATAAAAACAAGATCCTTGACTGGTTGCGTCGCTATCTTCCCGATGAGCGTGGACTGGCATTTGAAGTGTGGAAAGATGTCGATGTAAAAATGGGCAACTATATTCGGGGAAAATTACTCGAGGTGCTTATTGTCGGTGTTGCGACTTATATCCCACTGGCAATTATGGGACTGAACTACGCCGCTACGCTGAGTCTCTTTGTTGGTATTTCAGTGATTATTCCCTATGTAGGTGCCGTTGCCGTGACGATTCCGGTTGCACTGATTGCCTGGTTCCAGTGGGGGGCTTCCAGCGATTTTGTTTATGTCATGATCTGGTATCTGCTTGTGCAGTTTCTGGACGGCAATATCCTTGTGCCGCTATTGTTTTCAGAAGTGGTCAACATGCATCCAGCTGCGATTATCATTGCAGTGCTGGTATTCGGCGGCCTGTGGGGAGTCTGGGGTGTATTTTTTGCCATACCGTTGGCAACATTGATTCAGGCCGTGCTCAATGCGTGGCCTTCGATGCAAGTGCATACAGAGGTTTAAGCTTGATATTCTGTCAGTTAGTGGTGTAGTGGTTTATTGGCCGAGAACTAAATTTATTCGTAAATAACACGCAGGGCGAATTTTTACCTGTGATGTTTTTGATAATGTTTTTTCTGTTTTTGTTTTGTGTTGCGCTGCAACCATACCCAAAAACCACTTAACGATAACCATAGTAATGCAATAGCTGCTGCATCCATAAGATAGACGCCGAATTGTCCAAGTATCCGGCCGCTGTGCAGATCCAGCACCACGCGTTCTAATGTCAGACCTTTGCCCCGGTAAGCCTGTCCCAGTTTTTTCTTTTCAGTGTCATCTAGTCCAACAGGTTGCGACCATTTAATTTCTTCATTAATGATGAGATCCCAGTCGAGGATGTGTTCGTCTGCCATGTAATAATAGACGGGCTCACTCGTTTCAATAACAGGCCGCGCATATTTAACACCCAGCCGCTGAATATTTGAAAAACTGGTGCTTGTTGGCATGCGTTCAATAAAGTCACCATTCTCTGCCAGAAGAAGCAATTCAGAATCAAGTGCAATAACGATAAAGCGTTCAGATTGAACAGCACCCCGCAACATCTGTTCGCTACTTGTTATCACTTTGGTATCAAAAAATAGCTGGTTCCCCCATTGTGAAACCTTATGCTTGCCAATGCCAAAAGTTACTGGCTCACCTGTTGGGTCAAGTCCATACCAGTTTAATATTAATGTCGAGTCGACAAATGTTTCATCAAGCTTCATTGATTCAGTATGGTTCAGCATGATCCCGGTTATGGCCAGGATAATGACGAGGATAATGGCTGCAAGCCCTGCGCGGCGGTGCCATAAAAATGCTGAAAATCTCTTTCGCTTACGATGAACCATCTTTTGAAACTTGTTGGTGAAGAAGCAGGGCGAGGCGAGCTAGTTTTGTAACAGCACGTACAGATAGTGTTGCCCCTGAAATATTATCTATATCGCGGTCGAGTTGAATGTTCTTATCCAGGCCGGCATTTTCAAATTGCTTTGTAAAAAAATCATGTTTGATTTCCCAACCCCTGCTTTCTCTAAAAGCAAGAACCTTTACAAGCTCAATTTTGTCATTATTGATGACTATGCCGGTGGTGATGGGTTTTTCCTTGCCAATTTCATCGAGAACCCAGGCTGTTTTTGTGCCACTGATCCAGTAACGTATGCGTAGGCCTTTATATTCGTGCCCTAGTATATTGGTTATCTCCTGCTGCAATTTTTTATCGGGCCAGATGACTTTTACGCTGACGGGGCTCTTATCAAAAACCTGTTTAATAAATTCATCAGGTTGTTGATAGATTCCGCCAGCGTAAAGTGCATTGCATGACAGCAATAATGGAACCAGTAAAATTTTTCTTATGTGGCGCATCTCATCTGTGATTTAATTAGGGCGATATTTATCCTGCCGGTGTATTTATGCAAAGTACCAGTTTTATTGTTAAAACTGGTAACCGATACCAATGTTCAGGCCATCACTATTGCCGGCATTATCATCCTGGTTCTGGTAATCAACTTTGACTACTACGTCTTCATGCGGCCAATAGTTAATACCAACATCGCTCTGCGTTTTTTCCGTGTCGCCGATGCCACCATTGTCCCATATATTCTGTCTTGCAAATACACCAATGGCTGGAGTGAGCTTGTAGGCCGCTTCGATATAGCTTCCATCCTGTACATCTTTGTCAGTCGAACTGGCGCCAGTGCCGTCAATATCCCATTTTGCTGTTAATGCCTTGATGGTGATTGGTCCAGTGTTCCAGATGACGTGTGCTTCGATGAGCGTCGCACCCTCAATATTGTCGAATGTATCCTGTGTGATATCGTCCTGAATGTGGATAGTGCCTGCGAGCTCAAGGCCAGCAACACCGGTGAATTTCAATCTACCTGTTAGTGCCAGGTTATCAGCGCTTGATTCGGCGACTTTCTGGCGACCACCGCGTATGTCGGTACCACCAGCCAGACCACTGGTTAGGGCAAGGTCATAAGACAGGCCTGAGTCGGAGTGACCGGACACCATGATGCCGCCTTCCCACCAGGTTGCCGGGATGATATTTTTTTCTATGGGGTTGCGCTCGGTGCCGTAGAAGGTTGGGGGTTCATGTGTCTCATTCAATATACCGACAGGTATAAGAAAAACGCCTCCTTTTAACTGAGTGCTGTCATTGATGTCGAATTCTACATAGGCCTGTTCGAGTTCGACTTCACCTGGCCCTGAGCCGTCTGCGGTATCTTTAGTTAGTGCGTGCTCGAGCTCGAATTCGGAACGTAAGCGTATGCGGTCATTGAATTCATGGCCAAAGAACAATACAAATCGATGAAAATCGAGTTCTTTTTTTCGTGGGCCAGAAGGGTTGCTCAGGCTATTGAAGTGCATCTCGCCGTAGCCGCCCACAGTGGTCGTGCCAGAGCTGGTATGGCCCTGTGTGTCTTTTCCATATGCGTTTTCCAGCCTGTTCGCCATCTGGTTCATCTGCTCCTTGAGCGCATTGAATTCAGCCTCGCTGACAGCATAAGAGGGCAGGCTGTGTGTGGCCAAAAGTCCAATTAAAACAAAAGCTTGAAATTGCATAACGCGTCTCATCAGTGTCTCCGTTTAAGGTTAGTTCTTGTAAAAAATGAGGTATTATACAGCTCATAAATGCGAATGCAAATGATTCTCATCTAGCTTTAGGGGGTTAATGATATATGTTTTGTCCTTGTGGGTTTATGCCTGGTGAGATTATTATTGCGATATCATGGTGAGCTGTCCAAAAGAGGAGCGAAAAATGTTTCGTTATCTGTTTTATCTCTCATTACCTGTTTTCTTTATATCTGTCCCGGTTACCGCTGCAACCTTGATCGAAATTGATAGTGTTGAGGGTGGGCGTACGCGGGTGATAACAGACGGCAGTAAAGCACGAATAGATATGAGCCAGGATCAAGGTTATGTGTTGATCGACTATAAAACGCAATCCATGCATGTTGTCTTGCCGGGAGAAAAACAGATCATGGATATGAGCGGCGAGATGCCTGCTATGGCAGGAAAACCACCTGCAGATGTCAAAGTGACTGTTGTGCCTGCAGGCAAGGGTCCGGAGATAGCGGGTTATTCGACGAATAAATTTACATTAAAGGCAAATGGGCAGAATTGTGGAACGATATACGGTTCACTTGATGCTATGAAGGGGTCGGGCATCGGCAAGCTGCTTGAGACGATGCAGAAGTTTGAAGAGAAACAGCGCGCTTCAATGGGTTCCTATGCTGACATGATGGGTCCATGCGAGAGGGCTAGAATGGGCATGTCTGATCAGGCAAAGACCGTTGGCGTACCTATGCGCGAAGTAGATAAAAAAGGAAACGTCGATAACGAAATTATTCGTATTGATACTAAAGCCCCGCTGCCTGCTAATGCCTTTAGTCTGCCTGGAGGTTATAAGACAATAGTTGTAGCCGATCAAATGAAGCAGGCAAAAAAGGCAATGACTGAAATGAATAAGCATCAGCCTGAAATGGAAGCAATGATGAAACAGATGCAGCAGTCGGGCAATATCCCGCCTGAGGCAATGGAGCAGATGAAACGCCTGCAGGAAATGATGAAACAACAGCCGTAGCTGTTACCTGGTCATAGAGGTGCAGGCAGCAGTGCATCAGGGAGCGATGTTTAAGGCAGATTAAGCGTATCTCTCAGTATCTCGTAGCCATCGATACCAAGTTTTATAGCAAAGCCGACCAGTAGTAATGCCAGTGTCTTGAGTAAGTAGCTGTAGAAACGCGTGCTGAATTTATCGCCCATGGCCTTAATGGATTTTGCGACGCCAAATTTTGTGATGGCGAGCGTCGCCAGCATCACCACAATAAATATTGCGCCGTCTTTCAGGCTGGCGCGTGCGAGATAGGCGCCACCCACTGTTCCCCAGAATAAATAAGGTGCTGGATTAATCAGGTTGAGCTTAACAGCTGTGATGAAAGAGGCTGGGATGTCGTCATCTTTTGCAGCAGGCCCGGTGTTTGTCGAGAAAATCCTGAAGGCGATGAATAATAAATAAGCGGCGCCTGCCAGGGACAAAGCTGCAATAAAAAAATCAAACTGCTTTCCCTGCGAAAGAATCAGTAATGAAAGCAGGATGATCGGGCCGTCTGATGCAAATGGTGCAAAGCTGGCCATCAATCCTGCCCTTTCTCCTTTGGTCAAGGTGATGTGTATGACGTAAACGCTAAGTGGCCCGGGTTTTAAACCGCCGGTTAATCCAAATATGAAAGCAGGGATGGCATATTCCATCAGCTATCCTGTGTATTGGGTTGCGTATGAGATAGCGGTGATAGGTCTTAAGAAAGTTATAGCAGTTCTTGTGCGTAATTGTCTTGCTGAGCTTTTAGATCGCGACAGCTGCAACAGTGTTTCTGCCTTTGTCTTTTGCCTGGTAGAGGGCGTCGTCGGCACGCTTAATGAATGACTCTATCGTGTCACCGTTAGTGAAATTGGTAACACCAAAGCTGGCAGTGAAAGAGTCGACCATTTTGAGGTTGATGGATTCAATGACTTTGCGAAGTTTTTCGGCCTTGGAGTTTGCATCGGTAATTTTTGCATTGGGCATCAGGATCATAAATTCTTCTCCGCCCCAGCGTGCGAATATGTCGACTTCGCGTATGTTTTTCTTGATCTCTTCGGAAAAAATCTTCAGGGCAGAGTCACCAACATCGTGGCCGTAGCTGTCGTTGATCTTTTTAAAATGATCGATGTCACACATGATCAGCGACAAGTCAGCGCGGTATCTCTGGTTTCTTTCTATTTCATAGCTCAGCAGTTCATTGAATTTTCGGCGGTTGATCAGTGTAGTCAGGGGGTCAGTGACCGCCAGCATCTCCAGCTCTTTGATGGCGGCCTTTCTTTCGGTGGCTTCCATCTGCAATTCGCTTACTGTGTATTCCAGCTTTTCATGGTACTGCTTCAGTTCCTTTGTCATCTTGTCGATAATATTGAGCAGGTGTTCCGCGTAAGCCGTAAAGATGAGAAAAAGCAGAACCACAAAACCCCGCAGCCATAAGCGCTCTGTTTCCGGGTTTAACAGGCTGTTTATGAAGGTGATGCTTTCTTCTGATATCAGCGATTGTATCCAGGCATCAACGAACCAGTAGACAAGCGCAAGCCCAATGCCCAGAAACGTTATATTTTTCTGTGTCCTGGAGGTCATGACTGGTTGTGGTGGTGATTTTTGGGGAAAGGGTGCCTTTCAGGGATGAGGTCGCTATAAAAAATATCCCGAAATGCCAGGTACAACATGTTCGCTTTTTTGCTCATTTATGTATCATTTAACGGGATCCTTGGATATCTGTAGATATCTGGTCCCATTCATCGTGAATCGTCCTAACTACTTGCCCTAAAATTACAGCAAAACCACTAAAAAATACAGTAATTAAAATAGCAAGATTTTCATTTTTTTCATTTTTATGAGGCGTGCTTTTTACAAAATTTGGGTCTGCACGCCCAGCTTTTATACCTGGTTGTATTTATAGTTGTTTAACCGCTGCCAGCACTTCATCGACATGGCCGTCTACTTTTACCTTGCGCCACTCCTGTCTTAATACGCCTTTTTCATCGATCAGGAATGTGCTGCGCTCAATGCCCTGTACTTTTTTACCGTACATATTCTTCATTTTTATGACATCGAACTGTTTGCATAGAGCTTCGTCGGTGTCAGCTAACAGGTCGAAGTTGAATTTCTGTGCCGTCCTGAAGTTTTCATGTGATTTCAGGCTATCACGTGATACGCCGAGAATGACGGTATTTTGCCGGGTGAAGCGAGCCTTGGCATCACGAAAATTCTGCCCCTCCAGTGTGCAACCGGATGTGCTGTCTTTGGGGTAAAAATAAAGCACGACCTTCTTATCTTTGAAATCGCTCAGGCTGAGCTTTTTATCGCCGGTGGCCGCAAGGGTGAAGTTTTTTACTTTTTTGCCGATGGTGACCATTTTGTCTCGCTGATCAAGCAGGTTGATCCTGTGTATTCAAGTGGCGAAGAATACCAGTAATTGCAGGATTGTGCTTTGTCAGCAGGGCCCTGGATGAATAATTTATGAGTTTAGATATTCGGTTAAATCGGAATGATTGGGGTGTAACGACTTTGCTTATACAGGTTAGCCTAATTCCGCCAGTTCACGCTCAATCAGGGCAGGATCGCTCAGGTTGAGTTCCAGCAGCCGGCGCAGATGGCTGAGACTTTCCACATCTATGTGCAGCCATTCAAGTCCCCAGGCTTCATTTTTGATACGCGTGATCTTGACGCGAGCATGAATGGCAGCGTCTTCTCCCAGAAACAGGGCGACTGCGCAGGGTTTACTGATATCGATGTCGAGGTCGTCGGGAGGCTCTACCAGCATACCCTTGAGCGAGATATCAAGCAGATTGCAGCTCCACTCCTGGTTACCGCTTTGCATCACGACTTCCGCCCTGAAGTTAACGCGGCTGTTTCTTCGACGTTCGATGCCTGAGTCTTTAGTGTTCAAATTCATATCCAGTGCCATTTGAATTGAGTATAGACGCTTAACCCCGATATTCCACAAAGGGGTACGTTATGCGTTGAAATTAGCGGAGAAAATTGATTAACTGTGCGCCTCATTCTGGCTCCATTTCCAGAGCTGTTTTCAGGTTTCGTACAAGATCGATCACCGGGAGAATTATGTTTCGTGGCAGTATGGTTGCATTGGTAACGCCAATGTATGCCGATGGTAGTGTTGATTTCGATAGCCTTGCCGGGCTGGTGGATTTTCATGTGGAAAATGGCACGGCCGCTATCATTTCCATGGGTACAACGGGTGAGTCGGCAACCCTCGATATGTCAGAACACTGCGAGGTCATTCGTCGCACCGTCGAACTGGCCAGGGGACGAATCCCCGTCATTGCGGGTACCGGCGCCAACTCCACCACAGAAGCAATCCAGCTCACCGAATCAGCTCGAAACAGTGGTGTAGATGCCTGTCTGTTGGTGACGCCTTATTACAATAAACCCACCCAGGAAGGCCTGTATTTACATCACCGAAAAATTGCCGAGGCAGTACCGGTCCCGCAGATTTTATATAACGTGCCCGGGCGTACGGCCTGCGATATGTTGTCGGATACGGTAGCCAGATTGTCTGAAGTACCTAACATCGTCGGCATCAAGGAAGCCACCGGAGATATGAACCGACTCAAAGAAATCTTGTCCAAAATCGGCGATAAGGATTTCGATTTATTCAGTGGTGATGATGCAACCGGTACCGAATTTATGCTCCAGGGCGGGCATGGAGTGATTTCTGTCACGTCCAATGTTGCGCCAAAGGCCATGGCGGCCATGTGTGCAGCAGCGCTTGCCGGTGACCGTGAGAAAGCCGAGGACTTAAATCAGCCATTAATGGGTTTACATAAAAATTTATTCCTGGAATCCAATCCCATCCCGGTTAAATGGGCGCTGGCTGAAATGGGAATGATGCAACAGGGCATACGTCTTCCGCTAACACTTTTAACAGAATCGTGTCGCCCACCCTTACGTGAAGCGATGCAACAAGCTGGATTATTAAATGATTGATAGATTTTTTACGAGTATTATTTTTATTGCAGTCATCGTCAGCGGGTGTAGTTCAGATGGCGATGAACGTCGGCAGGCGTACCTGGATGCCGATTACTATACGCGTCTCGAGCTGCCGCCTGATTTAACTTCGCCGGATGATGCAAAACAGATGGTCGCGCCGGTTCCTAAAGAGGAGGCCATCGAAAAATTCAAACGTGAAAGCAGTCATGTTGGCAAGGCAGGCCAGGATGGAGAAAAACTGCCAGCAACCATCGCGATGCAAGTGAAAGGTGCGCGCATGCGTACAGGCGATGGCGTGTTCTGGTTAGAGGTCGATGAGAGTGCCGATAAACTGTGGCCACAACTGAGCACCTTCTGGAGTAATGAAGGCATACGTATCGTGCGAAATGAACCTGTTCTTGGCATGGTCGAAACCGACTGGGTAAATAAATTACAGGTTGATGATAGCGCGGGATTTTTTGCCCGAATCTTTAGTAATGTAGAACCTGACAGGCTGGATAAATTCAGAATGCGCGTAGAACCGGATGGCGGCTTTGATAAAACACGGATATATATGTCACATACTGGACTGGAGTTAGTGGTTGAGGGTGATGATATTGGCTGGCGCGCCCGCTGCACAGAACAGGAACTGGAAAGAGAGTTGTTAAGCAGGCTCGCCCTGTATGTGGGTCTTGATGCGCAACAGTCCAAAAAGGTATTCGAAAACTACCGGCCTTTTGCTTCAAGGGTGCAGGTATCAAACGATGATACTAATGTCCTGTTGGTAACCGGCGAGATGGAATTTGTCTGGAAACGTGTACAGCGTGCATTAGATCGCATGAGTCTGGAAGTGCTCGACTCTGATCGGACGAATCGTAAGCTCAAGGTGGGTCTCAGGCAACTGACACGAGAAGATCTTGGCCTGGAGAAAGATGAAATTGCCGAATCGAGCTGGTTAATGCAGTGGTTAACCGGTGGCAGCGGCGACACTATTGGTGAAGTGATGAATGACGAGAGCCGACAGTTTCTTATCAGGCATACCGAGAGTAGTGGTGTCGTGCGGCTGGATATTTTGAATATCGACGGTGAAGTGCCTGATAGTGTTTTGGCAGAACAGTTTATCAAGAAGCTGGTCATAGAATTGAGGTAAGTTCCGCGCTGTTAGCGTGGGTTTACTGTTATCCCTGTACCCATTACTGTCATCCCCGTACCCGCCTCCGCGGGCACAGGCTCCAGCGGGGATCCAGGTTTTATTCTTTTCATTCTTTTTATTCTTTTCCTGGTCTGATACTTTCTGTTTCGCCTTGATGGCGAGTTACTCTTTTGTCTACAGCAACAAAAGAGTAACCAGAAAAATGCCGCCCCGTATCGCTCATCCCCAGAAAAACGCTGGGGATGCCCTCGTCACTCACGATCTGTTCGGCCGCTGCGGAACTCGCCTGTAAACAGCACAGGCTCAAACAGTCCTCGCGGAAATCCCCTCTCAGATCGCTCCCTCCTCAGTGAGCTCAAAAGGGGACTGAAAAACAAAACCTCGCAGCTGTGAGTTCTTAAATGTCCCCTTTGAGCGAGCCATTGGGTGGTGTCGTGAATGGGGGGTTTTCCGCGAGGACTGTTTGAACGAGCGTTGTTTGCGAGTGAGTTCCGCAGCGGCCCCATTCACGATGCCACCCAATGGGGACCCCCTGTTTTTTAGGGGGCGAGTGATCGGGGCGTGTTTCTTTGGTTACCTTTCTTTGCACGAGCAAAGAAAGTAACTCGCCCATCAAGGGCGAAACAAATGGTTCGGATTAAGAAAATAAGAAGAAAAACAAAAACAAAAACTGGATCCCCGCCTACGCGGGGATGACAATAATGCGAGTGGGATCACAGCAATGTGAGCAGAATAACAACAGAGCGCACCAGAAGGTGCGCAATTGATCAACTACGTTTGTCTTTGGAAATCAGCGCATACGCTGAATGATTATGAATCGATTCAAAATTTTCTGATTCAATGGTGTAGGCAAGAACACGATCATCGGCATTCAGTTTGGCGGCAACATCGCGCACCATGTCTTCGACGAATTTAGGGTTGTCGTAGGCGCGTTCTGTAACAACTTTTTCATCGGGTCTTTTCAGCAGGCCATATAATTCACACGAGGCCTCTTTTTCTACGATATCAATCAGCTCTTCGATCCAGATGAATTCTTCTGTGCAGATGTTCACGGTGACATGTGAACGCTGGTTATGCGCACCGCGATCTGAAATCTTTTTAGAACAGGGGCACAGGCTGGTAACGGGTACGACGACTTTTACGTTGATGATGTTGCTGTTGTTTTTGCGTTCGCCTATCAGGCTGACTTCATAATCAAGTAGACTTTGAACGCCTGATGCCGGTGCCTTTTTATTTACGAAATAATAGAAAGTCATCTCTATGTGGCCACACTCTGCATCCAGTCGGTTGGTCATTTCGGAGAGCATGGTTTTAAAAGACTCGACGGTAATTTCCCAGTCGTGGTTGTTCAAAATTTCCACAAAACGGGACATGTGTGTGCCTTTGAAATCATGGGGCAGGTCAACATACATGTTGAAATTTGCAACCGTGTGCTGGATGTTGCCCGAGCGATCTTTGACCTGTACAGGATGACGAATGTCCTTGATGCCGACTTTATCGATGCTGATAGCGCGGTGATCCTGACTGTTTTGAACGTCGGTCATCTCGGAGGCGTTGGTAGGTTTATTATCCATTGTCTTGCTCATTTTGGCGGTTAGCTCTCTTCACTGTATCGCACACAGGCTCGGTCAGTTTCCCATAATGTCACTGCATTGACTTTAACGGTTTCGCTATTCAGTCGTGATGATATTTCACGGTACAGGTAAGCGGCGATATTTTCAGCGGTTGGGTTAATGGTTTTAAAAGGCTCCAGATCATTGAGGTAACGGTGATCCAGTTCATCGCCCACTTCTTTGGCTGCATCTTTCATTTTTCTAAAGTCGATGCCCATGCCAGCTTCATCGAGTGTGCAGGTTTCTGCTTCCAGTTCAACTTTCCAGTTATGGCCGTGCATGCGACTGCAGTCTCCGGGATAGTTTCTCAGAGTATGCGCAGAAGCGAATTCGGTAAGCACTTTTAGTCTATAACTTGCGGCCATGGTCTTTGTGTTTTCGTGTATATGCTGTCGTTGTTAGACTAAATCGTCAATACCTGAGTAAAACAGTAGGGTATTATATCTGAATGGTCTTATGATGGCAATTTCTGTCCGAGGCAGTTGAGGATGCTATTTTTGATGCCTTTTTCGTCGAGGCCCCAGTCTGAAAGCAAAGCCTGCTGTTCTCCCTGCTCAACGAACTCATCCGGGAAACCCAGGTGCAGAAGCCTTACGCCTGTTCTTGCATCACGCGGCAATGCATCCAGGTACTCACTGACCGCGCTGCCTGCGCCACCTGCGATGGCATTTTCCTCGATGGTAACCATCAGTTCATGGCTGGCTGCCAGTTGATCAATGCTGTCTGTATCCAGCGGTTTGACGAAGCGCATATTGACCAGTGTGCAATCCAGCTCTTCGGCGACTTTCCTCGCGGTTTCCAGTAAAGGGCCGAATACCAGCAGGGCAGTGTTTTTACCCTGGCGACAGATTTCTGCCTTGCCGAATTCAATCGCGGTTAGATCCCTGCCAGCTGCTAGGCCGTTTCCGGTGCCGCGT